>JAESGA010000075.1_pt1 | contig 6905 bp, 6 predicted proteins | sample 9269521 | NCBI WGS metagenome assembly JAESGA01 (sample SAMN14514842, study PRJNA621658) | algae metagenome | isolation source: Aphanothece saxicola GSE-SYN-MK-01-06B and co-occurring heterotrophs from... | place: USA: Grand Staircase Escalante National Monument, Utah | collected 2006-04-15 | reverse complement strand
ATTCGCGCAGCCGCTCCTCCATATCGAAGAACCCCGCCTGCCGAACCATCGCCTTCCCCAACGCCGATCCGCATCAGTGAATCAGCCGAACGGCATCACGGCCAGGGGTTTCTGGAGGTGTCCAGTTGGAGGCGCGCTTTTCGTATCGCGTGGCGATGGCGCGGTAGTGCTTGATCTTGTTGAAGAAGCGCTCGACCGGGTTCCTGTAGCGATGGAGGTACGGGCTGAAGGCCGGAGGGGCGATGCGGTGCGCCACCGGCTTGATGTTGGCCCAGGCCCCGCGCGCCTGCAGCGCCTCGCGCAGTGCGTTGCTGTCATTGGCGCGGTCGGCGAGCAGGATCTGCCCCGCCCTCATCCCGTCGAGCATGTCGGCCGCGCTGCGCCCGTCATGCGCCTGGACGTCGGTCCACTTGACGACGACCGGCAGGTCGTTGGCATCGACCACGTCGTGGATCTTGGTGGTCAGTCCGCCGCGCGAACGCCCCACGCACACGGCTCGAGCGTCGTGCCGGGCCCCATCCGGAGTGGGGTGGGCGCGTGCCGCGCCGTGCCCATCGGCGGGTGATGCTGTTCTTCTGCCGCCGTCGCCCAACAACCAAAGACCACTTGTACCGAGTCGCACTTCCTCCAGGCGAACGGAATCACGCCATCCGCGCCGACGCCAGGGGTTTCCGGAGGTGTCCAGGTGCTTGTGGCTAGACAATGAACGGCAGACATGGAAAATTTCGGTGTGTAATGGATTCTGCTAGTCAATGCCGCTCTATTCGACCACTCTAGTCACGCTTTTGAAAAAATGAGGTCCGCCAATGCCTAGAGTCCTGTTTTTTCTTGTGATCGCAACGATGCTGTGCGCCATCGGATCAACTAAATCTGTAACCGCCATGGCTTCACGGAATTTTGGGCCAGATCAGACACCTCTAGGTGAAACTTTGGCAGCCATGAATCTGATAGAAATGCGGACACCACGTCAATCTTGGCCGATTGGGACAATATTGACTGTAACTCGCAATGCCCGTGGCCAAATTGTAAAGGTAGATGATGTTTGCAATCCAGCCCTGCTGGCCCCGCAATTGGAGCAGCAGGGAGTGACTTACATGATAAGCCAAACATCGGAAATGCAGTCTTTAGAGCAACGCTCTATGAGTGGTGGCATCAGCGTTAGTGCTCCAATTCTCCAGCAGATTGCTGCTGATGCTCGTATTAGCGGCGCACAAAGCTTCCGCATGAACGTTATGTTAAATAACACCAAACTTTTATACACAGACGCGTCTTCACTTAGGGCTACCGTCAGGCGCCTCATGGAGGTACCAGACTGCCGAGATTCGGTGCGGCAAGCCCGCCAAGAAGGAAAAGAACTTACTGCTCTTTATCAAGTTCTGGTCGCGGATCTTTCATATTCAGTATCCTTTACCGGCGATGTCGATGCATCTGCAAGAGCTAATGCGATGTCACAAATCAGCGCTGCGCTAAATGGCAGGGTCGAAGGAGGCGGAAATCGGATCATTGCGGGGAATGGCCTTACCTTCGGATTTGCCCTCGCGCCGTTTTCACCAATGCCCCAATAGGATCGGCTTCATTTGATTCCAGCCACAACCCTGCCTACTAGGTTTCCGACTTTACGCATCATTCCCATCGCCGGATCCCGAGTAGGTAATGAGGATATAACCAAAACTCCCTCGTTGAAAGGCCGACGCTCAATCTGGATCCGCGTTAAGGTTCTTTGCCTGATGCCGATTTTGTCAGTCGGCAAGTAGCGCAGCGAAATCCTGCGAGAGGTCGTTCACATCCGATCGCACGTCCTCCAATAGGATCGGCACGCGCGCAGGGCGTCTATCAATGGCCGCGGGTTCACAGCGTCGGCGGTGTCGTTGGCATAGCGGATGACGATGACCTCGCCAGTCACCAAACGCGACAGGAGCTGGCCTGGGATTGCACCGCAGCGCCACAAAATCGACAGAGGGTGCATGAGGCCCACTTGGCTGGCATCTTTGCGAACCTCAACGGCAGTATGCCTGCACTGAAGTCCACTGCTGCATTTCGGCTCGGCGATCGGCACGGCGGAATGGACTCCAATAGGCCGCCATGCCCTTCCACGGGCTAGCCGTCGATCCAACCACACCGTCTCGCGTCACGAGGCGGTTCATAATTCGAGCGGCGCAAGCGAGATTCGTCGCAGGGTTGTGCAACTGCTGCTCATCCGCGATCGCGCAGCCATAGCCATTCGCGCTTTCGCGAGAGACCTGAAGCAGCCCGCGACTGATGACCCTGTTCCCCTGCGCGTCAATAATGTTTGGCTCGGTAAACGTGACGCTCGGATCGAAGTTGCTCTCGAATCGAGCCAATGCGGACATAAGTCCGACCCAGAAAGCTCGTCGGTCCGCCTGGCTTGCCTGCGCATATCGCGGGCAATAGAGCCCGATGTCGCTCGGGACAGCCGCCAACAACCCCTGCCCATGCGCATCGATGCCGCTGAGCGCCAGACGCGTCCACTCTGATCCTGCAGGACGGCTATCCCATCGCGCAGGAGGAAGCGAAGTCGGATCGGCTGGCGCGCCGATTGCGACGGGGGTGACTGGCCCAGGCGTAGCGGCGGGCGGCGCGGCTGCCGGCGTTGTCGGATCGGGGGAACAACCGGCTCCAGCCAGCGCCAATGCAATAGCGCTCACTAAGCGAATGCGCATCGCTTTGTCTCTTTTTCGATCGAGCAAGGCTTGCCTGCGGAGTTTGGCATCCATGTCGTTCTTTGACGCCAAGCCGACGGCTTGCATGGGTCTGACGTTGGGCACCTGATCTGCACGACGTTCTGAATTCTTCTCTACAGATCGCTGATCTCGAAGTGCATGCCGTCGCGTGGCTTGTCAAAATGCCCACCCCAGTAAACCTTCTGCCGGTTCGCTACCGGGACGAGCTCCTTTACGGTGCCCTTTGCCTCCCAGTCGGCGGGAATTTTGCCCAACCCATTCTGCCCCGCATTGATGTCGAACGCTGATCCAAAGGAGTGATTGCTAAGAGCCGAGACATTGGAGCTCAACTTCAATCCATGGCCGTCCGTGCCCTGGGGTGCTTGGTCTCGCTTGTAGCGAGGCACGAAGCAGCCGGCGTATGAGATGATCAGATGTAGCAGGTCAGCCTCTTCCCAGGCTGCGAACAACTTGCGGAAGACCGGCTCCGCGGCTGCATGGCAGCGGAACTTCCCGTGATAGCCGACCGCGAACCGAAGCTGGGCCATGTCGAAGGATACGATGTTCGTCATTGCCCAGTCTGCCACCGAGCCGTCGCAACTACCCTTGATTACGATGGCTTCCGCGTCGGGCCGCTGAGCCATAGGAAGCTGCATGAATTTGAAGCAACCGAAGGCTTTTTCCCGGCTCTTGTCGGACGGCGTCTGCAGACCCTTTGGCTTTGGCGGGTCGCCCGCGGATGCCAGCTTCGTATAGTGGTCGTCTGGAACGGCCGTGTAGCCCATGGTCTGCGCCCTGCTCAGCGTCTTCTCGTCGAGCTTTCCGCTTGGTGTCAGGCCTGCCTTCACCTGAAAGAATTTCGTTCCGAGCTCGGTGTTCATGCCGAAGTCGCCGTCGATACTGCCAACCTGATCCACCCCCTGGCGCCTCAGGAAGTATTGCCAGCGCTGCACCTCTGGGATGACGTTCTTGGCGCCGCGCGCAAGCAGGAAAGCCATGCGAGCCTCCTCGTTTGATGTTCCGCAACAAAACAATAGCTCGCCGCGAACGGCCAACGAAGTACGCCAGACGTGGCGGATTCAGCATATGGCAGCGCCGGTCCCGTAACGCGCCGTGATCCAACCTCGCATCGTAGTTGCCGCCGCCGTCGCCCGCGGCCGCGCAACGCCGGGAATCTCCGTCCCGCGGTCGACCACCGACTGCACCAGTGCATCTCGCGCATCCGCGATACAGTAGGCCCGGACGTCGTTGCTGCGCACGAAGCCGCCGGGGTCGACAATGCCGGAGCCTCCGGCGCCACCGAGCATCGCACGGGCGCGATCGCTCGCCGCCTGGTAGCCCTGCCAGCCCGCGTCGAAATCCGCGTCCGGGGCTTGCCGGAGCGCCTCCGCGAGCCGCGCCACTGCCGGCGCCGGCGCGGTGTCCACGCTCTGGCTCGCGATCCATGGCTCCGCCAGCACGGCCAGCAGCGCCAAGCTCTCGGCCATCGCGAGGTAGCTGCAATCCCGCGGCAGGCGCATGCCGCTCGTCCCGCACAGCGCGGTGCCCTCCATGGTCGCGCGGCGCATCACGACGACGCCGCTGGCGGCAGGCTGGTTCGACGCAGGTGTGCCGGTACTGCGGGCCGTCGCGACGACCTCGATACGCCGGCCGGTCGCCGCTTCCTCCACCAGCACGTGATGCGCCGAGGCCGCGGCGAGGCGGTACAGCGCGATGCGCAAGGTCGGATCGACGCCGCGGGCCTCCGCCGCGTCGATGGCGGAGTTGCCGAGCGCGAGAAAGCTAGCGCCGCCGGACTCCGCCGGTGGCGAGGGCGCGGTCCGCGGCCGGTCCGGTGCTGTCGAAGAACTGGTCCGCGACGCGACCAGCCTTTCGTAAGAGGATGACAGGTCGTCGAGGGTCCGGGCGGCACAGCCGGACAGGGCGGCGGCGACGACCAGGACAAGCAGCCGGTGCAGCATGGCTCGATCCCTCACGCGAGTTCGGTCGCGGCGAGCTTGATGATGTCGTCGAGCGGGATGCCGCCATCGACCTTTATCCGGCCGTCGAGCACCGCGGCGAGCCCATGGGTGAGGGTCGAGGCCACCTGCGACGGCAGGACCCGCCCGTTGGGATCGGCGGCCTCGGTGGCGAGCTTCGCCAGGATCGCGGCGACCGTCGGCAACTGTTCCGCGCTCAGCCGCCTCCGAGCGGTAAGCTCCAGCAGGCTGACGATGACATCCTGCAGCAGCGGGCCGGCGAGGAAGGGCGCCGTGCCGCCCGCCGCAGCCGCCGCGAGGCTCGCGCTGGCCTGCGTCAACGCGATGCCGATCAGCCTCGCGCCGATCGGCGCATCGCCGCCGGCCAGCAGCCGGAACAGCCGGCCCGGATTGGCCGCGGCTGCTCGCGCCGCCGCCGCGGCGACGGTGAGCCAGCCTTCGGCATGCAGCAGGTCGGCGCCCTGCTGCGACATCGCTGTGGCCACCGCAGCGAGCACCGACCGCACCTCGGAGCTGGCGTGGCCGCCCGCGATCAGCGCAGGCGTCGTGGCGACTTCCGCCAGCACGATGCCGACGAGCGTTGCGACCTGCTCGCGGCTTGCGAGACGCTGCAGCATTGCGGGGTCCGCGCCGGTCACCGCGGGCCGCAGGCCATCGATCACGCTTCGCGTCAGCTTGGCCGCAACGCCGTTCCAGCTGCCCGGCGGCGACAGCAGGATCGGCAGCGATCCATGCACGGAATCGAGCGCGGCCGTCGCGATGTCGATCAGCAGCACCGGCGCCGGCTGGCCGATGCCCTCGCCCACCGGCCCCGCGACATCGGCCACCAGCTGCCGCAGCGCCTTCACCTTGGCATCGTCGCTGTCGCCGGCGACGAGGAGCTCCGGGCGGGTGGCGATCACGGCGACGCCGGCGCGGAAGAAGTCGAGCCAGGTCTCCCGCTGCAGCAGGTCGTCCTTGGCCAGCTTCGCGGCACGGTCGAGCACGCTGCCGGCCAGCGCGGCGATGAGCTGCTTCGTCTGGTCCGGCGTCGTCGGCCGGACGATGCGGCCGAGGAAGGCGTTGCGATCCGCCGCGACCGAGCGCAGCGCTGCCGCGACCATCCCGGGCAGCACCTCGTCGCGCAACCGCTCCCCGCGCAGCAAGGCGGCGATGACCTTGCCGGGATCGCCGCCGGCATCCTTCAACTCGGCGTCCACGGCGTTCTTCAAGGGAACGATAGTCGCGGCGATCAGCCGCTGGACATGCGCTTCATCGGCGACCAGGTCGGGCTGCTTCGCCACCGTCGCGAGGCCCGCGCGGAACGCCACGAGCAGCAGGGACTGGCCGAAATTGGCGCCGAGCCACTTCTTGTCCTTCCACGCCTCGGGGTCACCGAGGTCAGGGATGACGCCGCGAGTTTCCGTCGCCAGCTCGGCGATGGCCCTCAGCAGGGGCTGGCTCGCGCCGTTGTGGGCCAGCAGCGTCGGCGATGCCGCCGCGAACTCAAGGGCGACATCGGCGAGCGCCAGGATCAGACGCGTTTCGGGGGACGCCGGCTTGTCAGGATCCTGCTCGGCCCATTGCCGGACGCGGGTGTATTCGATCTGCGTGCTGCCGCGCGGCATGGCGCCGGGGGCGCGCGGCGCGAGTTCCTGCCATTTGGCGATGACCACGGCGGCATGGCCCTCGCCGGCCTTGATTGAGCCGTTTTCCCAGTGGTCGGCGAGTGGCTTCTGGCTTACCCAGTCCTGCATCTCCGGCAGACGGAAGAACTGCGTGGCGAGTTGTCGCTCGCTCGTCCCTTCCGGGAGCAGCGGCAGCGAGAAGTCGCGGTCGCGGACATACTGCTCGTACCCCTTTTGGGCTGCCAGGCCGAGCTTAATCACCGACTGCACGCCGAAGACGATCAGATCCGGCGACACGGGCATCGTGACTTCCTTCACCGCCGCTCGAACGGTAATGCTTCCAGGTGAGAAACGCCACAGGCTTTCCACTTCAGACTGGGTGGCCGCCTATGTGCCTGTTTTGCGACTGGGATACGGGACGCATATTGCGGCGCTCGCGACGGATGCCGGCGGCCTTTCGGCGGAACGCCGCGCCCAGAGACGGTTCGCGCACAGTTCCCTTTCCTACGCCAGTTGGATACCTCCAGAAACCCTTCGGCTTCGGCGGATGAGGGTGGTTTGGGGCTGCAGGGGCGGCAGTGACGCGGACGCGGGTGCGCATCCGGGGGACGACGGGGCCGCTACGGCGGCGGCTGGCC
>JAESGA010000074.1_pt1 | contig 7064 bp, 9 predicted proteins | sample 9269521 | NCBI WGS metagenome assembly JAESGA01 (sample SAMN14514842, study PRJNA621658) | algae metagenome | isolation source: Aphanothece saxicola GSE-SYN-MK-01-06B and co-occurring heterotrophs from... | place: USA: Grand Staircase Escalante National Monument, Utah | collected 2006-04-15 | reverse complement strand
ACCGGCTGTGGCAGGGACCGATCGCCACCCGCAATTTCGACGACTGGACCATGGCGTTTGTGGCGCTGGACGACTCGTCCTTGCGCCAGCACACCGGTTTTGCCTCGCTCGCCGACGAAGGCCTGGTGGCGCTGAGCCGGGACAACCGCGGGAAAAAGATTCTGCTCAGCCTGCGCGAAGAACTGATCTGAAGGCAGTCGGCGCCCGCGGGCGACAATCGGGCATGGACCTTGTCTTTTTGCCCGCGCTGCTCGTGACGGCGCTGTGGTTTTTCAACCGGCAGCAGCAAGCCCAGCGCATCACCTGGCTGGCCGCGCTGCTTAGACCGTTCGAGATCGAAAAACTCATGGAGCAGCTCAGCACGGGCTACCTGCGTGCGCTCGGTGAGCCCGACGCTGAACGCAGCGAACCGATCTGGAACAACCTTCGAAGCACCGAAGAGCGCCTGCGCGAGCAGATGCAGCGCCTGGCCGGCCAGGTGGCGCGCGAACCCGCGGCACAGACCCGCATCAGCCGCGCCCCGGTGGCAGCCGCGCTGATGGCCCGCGCCTGGCCCGCACACACGATCGACCTTCGCGCACTGCTGGCCCTGCACGCCAAGGGCGTGGCCGAGACGGTGGACAACCCCGGGGAGCTGAGCCGGCGCGACCAGGCCTATCAGCTCTCGGCCGAGCTGTTCCTGTTTCAGCACAGCTGCCACTGGTATTGCCGGTCGCAGGCGGTGGCATCGGCGCGACTGCTCGCGCGCCACCAGACCACGCACACCCAGGCGATCGCTGCCGTCTCCACACAGACCCGCCAGGGCTACCGGGCGCTGCTGGCTGCAAACTGAAGCCGCCCATGGCCGCTTTGCCGATCCTTTACTCGTTCCGCCGCTGCCCCTACGCCATCCGGGCGCGCCTGGGCCTGCTCCAGGCCGGGCGGGTGGTGGAACTGCGCGAGGTGCATCTGCGCCACAAGCCAGCCGAGTTGCTGGCCTGCTCCAGCGCGGCCACCGTGCCCGTGCTGGACCTGGGCAACGGCACGGTGCTGACGCAAAGCCTGGACATTCTTCGCTGGGCGCTGGCGCAGCATGATCCCGACGGCTGGCTGCTGCGCGGTGACGCGGCGCGCGACCAGCACCTGGTGGCCGTCACCGACGGCGAGTTCAAGCACTGGCTGTACCGAACCAAATACCCCGAGCGCCATCCCGAACAGCCCGCCCCGGCGCACCGGGCCGCCGCCGAGCGTTGCCTGATCGTCCCGCTGGAACAGGCGCTGCAAAAGTCCGCACAACTGGGGGGCGACCAGCCCAACTGGGCCGACGCCGCCATCGTGCCCTTCGTGCGGCAGTTCGCCGCGATCGATGCCGATGCCTGGGCTCGCGCCCCCTGGAAGGCCACACGGCGCTGGCTGGACGGCTGGCTGCAGAGCCCGCAGCTGGCCACCTGCATGGGCAAGTGGCCGGTGTGGCAAGCCGGCACAACCGGGCCGCGCTGGCCCGCCTGATCAGTCGTTGGTCGGTGCGCCGGGCGCAGGGGACGCACTGGCGCGGGGCGGCGCTTCGCCACGCTCATCGCTCTGCGCAGCCGCCGGCTCGGGGAAGCACATGCGTTCGCCATTCCAGCGCTGTCCGCACCAGCACAGGCCTTCTTCATTGATGATGCAGGTGCCGGTGCCGCAGCAACGGGGGTCTTCCATGGTCAGTCGCTCCGGGTCATGTGAACAAGCGGCAGCGTAACGCAGCCCGATAGCCCTCAACCGCTTCGCGGACAAGAGGGCCTCACCCCCGCCCGGCTGCGGCATGATGCCGCGATGAGCGCCAATGATCTGCCACGACCCTTGTGGTCCGCCCGCACCGCGACACCGCCGGCCGGCGGCTGGATCGGGCTGCACGACCGGGTCATGGGCGGACGCTCCAGCGGAACGGCGCAGTTGCTCACCGCCGACGCCGAAAACCCGGCCCGCCTGCGACTGCGCGGCCAGGTGAGCCTGGATCACGGCGGTGGATTCGCCTCCTTCCGCTGCCGGCTGACCACACCGCAGCGCCTGGGCGAAACCCGGTCATTGACCCTGGTGCTGCGTGGCGATGGCGGGTTGTACAAGTGCTGTCTGCACCGGCAACCCGAAGCCGACGGCGTGCAATGGCAGGCCGACGTGGTGGCGCCCGCCGACTGGACCACCCTGAGTCTGCCGCTCGGCCATTTTGTGGCGCGCCGCCGTGGGCGAGCGATGCACGACCGGCCATGGCAAGCGGACGACGCGATTCACCAGATCGGCATCATGGCGGTGCGGCCCGAGCCCGGCCCGTTTGAGCTGCACCTGGCCAGCATCGCGCTGGCCTGAGACGTCGCGCGCGCGATGGCGCGGCCGCGGCACCGGGCGCAGAATGCCGGCATGAACCCACCCAGTTTCGAGGAATTCCAGGCGCAGGCTTTGCAAACAGGTTTTGACGAAGTGCTCACGCGAGACTGGGCGCCCCATGCGGTAGTGGATCAACACACCCACCCCTTCGCCATCCAAGCCCTGATGGTGCGCGGCGAACTGTGGCTGACGGTGAACGGCGCCACCCGGCACCTGCGCGCCGGCGACCGCTTCAGCCTGGAGCCCGAAGTGCTCCACGCGGAACGCTACGGCAGCGAAGGCGCCACTTTCTGGGTGGCGCGGCGCAACGCATCTCAGGAAAACAGTTTGAAAAGGCCTTAGCGGACCTGGCGACGGCGCCAGACCATCAGGCCTGCCGCGGCCAGCGCCAGCAGCACCAGGCTGAGGTCGGCCTGGCCATGCGGGCTGGTCGTGCAGCCACCGCCGCCGCTGGCTGAAGGCGCGATGCCCAGCGCCGACATGACCGCCGCATTCGCGTCGAGCAAACCGCTGCCACAAAAACCGGCTGGCAAGCTCTGGGGATTGGTGGCGCAATACCCTCCTGTCGGAAACGGTCGGGCGGTACCGACCACGATGGACTCCAGCGTGGACATCGGCAAGTCAGGTCGCACGGACAGCAGCAGCGCCAGCACGCCCGCCACCTGGGGGGCGGCCATGCTGGTGCCCGAGAGCTCCACATCCGCATCGCTGGTCGGGACCGTGAAGCCCGCATTGCCGGTCGATACGATGCCTCTCGGGCTGCCGGCGCGCTCTGCCAGCAGCGTGTTCAAGCCGCCCCCGGCCGCGCTGATGCGTACCCCGCTCCCCACATTGGCATAGTCGGCACTGTCGCCCTCTCGCGTGTGGGCTGTCACGGCAAACACACCCCGGCAATTCGCGGGCACTGAAATCAAGGTGCTACTGTCGTTGCCAGCTGACGCCACCACACTCACATTGCGCGCGCGCACCTCATCGATCACGCTCTGAGTCGTCGCGTCACAAGTGGCGGAAAATCCGAGGCTGAGATTCAAAATTCGGGCGGGAGTGGCATTGGGCGGTACACCGGGCACAGACAGGCCCGCCGCCCATCGGGCACCCGCCAACACGTCGGACACATAGCCACCGCACCGGCCCAGCACACGAACCGGCAGGAACTTCGCGTCGAATGCCACGCCCAGACCGCTTCTGCCGTTGTTGCCCGAGGCCGCCGCCAGTCCTGTCACATGGCTGCCGTGCCAGGTGCTTTGTGGCATTGCCTCGTCGCAAAATCCGTCCCTGAACTCGTCCACTGTCACCCAGTTGCCAGGATCCAGCGCCTCGGCATCTCGTGCGTTGCCATCATTGGCCGTCCAGAACGGTTGCCCCGCCAGGGTGGGGGTGCTGTTTGGAGGGTCGGCACTCACAAAGTCGTACCCGGGCAACACGTTGCCGACCAGGTCGGCGTGAGTCGTGTAGCCATCGTCCAGCACCGCGATCACCACGCCGGCGCCGGTGCTGCGGTCCCAGGCCGCGGGCGCATTCAGACCACCGGGAACGACGCTCGGTGTTTGGAGGTGCCACTGGTCACCGGATGAGAACAGCGGATCGTTGGGCACCAGGTGCGGCTTGGCGCGCCGGTCGATCGTGACGTCAAGCACGGCGGGGTCGGCCTGCAGGCGCTGCATCGTGGCCTGCGCCTCTGCCAGGGAGATCGGCTGGTCCAGCACCGCCACGTGCAGGCTGGGCGAGACCGACTTGAGGTAGCGCATCCGGCCCTCACCAGCCAGGTTCGCACTGCGCATCACCTGGGCAGCGGCCTGGGCACGCTCGGTATCGCCGGCAGCGCTGGCGGCGCCGCCCATCTTGATGCCGGTGCGGTAGCGGATGAGCAAACGCTGCACGTTCGCGGGCTCGGTGGCGGGGGTGACGGCCACCGCAGGGCTGGGCACCTTGCCGGTCTTGGGCGCGGCGACGGCGCTCAGGCACAGGCCCAGAAGCGTGGCCAGCAGCAGGTGCTGGGGACGGAGGGATGGGCGCAACCGGGTAGGGGTCATGGGCGTTCCGAGGCTGTCTGGGTGAGAAGGACTTGGCGGCTGGAATCGAAGCAAGGGCCGTGGGTTCACTGCCGACGCATCAGCACGTCGGGCTCGACGTCGCGCACGGCCGGCCAGCTGAGCCAGCGCGCGCGCAACACCGCCAAATCAACCGGTGCATCCACCACATAAACATGCAGCGTGGGCGAGACGCTCGACACCGGGCGCACGCAGGCACCAGCGAGGTTCTGCAATTGCTCAATCACCGCGGAGGCATCGGCCACCGTGGCCTGGCGAAAGCTCACCAGCACGCGCTGGCCGCCAGCGGCTGGCACCGCGGCATCGCAACGCAGCGGCGAGGTCAATGGCTGCGCGCAGGCGGCGAGCGACACGGCGACCATCAAGGCCCCGCCGGCCATCACCAGACGGCGACGCACGCTGGCTCGCACGGCGCCTGCTGGGTCTGGCGTTGCTGGGGAAACACGAAGCGGCTTCATGGGTTCAGAATGCACCATGGCCCGCATGATGCCCGATCCCGAGCAAAGCTCCTTGTGTGCGAGGCAAAGCCTGGGTAAAGCTGTTGACTGTCAGCGACCGGCTGGCACGCCGCTGGGGCGCTGCAACAGCACGTACCAGCCCATCACCGGCCGCCGCTGGTCTTCACGGATTGCGGCAGCCCACAGGTCGCGCACGCTGAGCCCGCAAGACGCGGCCAGCCGCTCGATGGCCGCCCGGCCATGGGCATAGCGCAGGCTGGGGCGCAGCTGCAAGTCCTGCCCGGCGTCCGCCTGCTCGACGCTGAACGCCAGCACACCGCCAGGCGCAAGACGCCGCGCGGCGGCGGTCACCACCGCGTCCAGCGCGCCCACGTAAATGAACACGTCCGCCGCCACGATCAGGCCGGCAAGTTCGTCACCCGCCGTGAGGAACGGCAGCAGATCGGCGTGATCCACGCGTCGGTAGTGGCCGCTCGCCGCCGCCTGGTCAACCATGACGCGTGAGACGTCCACGCCGTCCACTGCATCGCACACCGGCGCGAGCAGCTGGCCACACAGACCGCTGCCGCAACCCAGATCCAGCGCCAGCGACCAGCGCCGTCCCTCGGCCAGCAATGGCGCGAGCAGCGTGCGGTGCGCCTGGTATTTCAGGTCTTGCAACAGGTGGTGCTGAAAATCGGGCGCGTAGTCGTCGAACAGCGACTCGACGTAGGCGCGCGGCGGGTGCGGCGGCACCGGCTCGCCCGGTCGGACCGAGGCGAGGTAGAAGCGGTGCAGCGCCCCGTCGGCGCCGTGTGCCATCGCGCGATCAAAGCACCGCGCCGCCTCCGGCAGGCGGCCTGCCTCACGCATCAGGTTGCCGCGCACGCTCCAGGCCTCGGCCAGTGTCGGGTCGATCGCCAGGGCATCGTCCAGCGCCCGCAGCGCCGGCTCGGCCTGCGCGAGGCGCAGCTGGCACACCGCCAGCGACAGGCTCAGAGGCGCCGACCGCAGCCCCAGCGCCAGGCCGCGCTGCAAGGCGGTGGCGGCGTCGGCCCAACGGCCCAGCGCTTCCTGCGCAAGCCCGAGCGCAGCCCACGCATCGGCGTGATCGGGGTCGGCCCCCAGGGCAGCTTCCAGGGCCGACACCGCTTCCGGCCAGCGGGCCAGCCGGCACAACGTTGCGCCGCGGTTGGCCAGCACAGACGGTCGGCCAGGCACCCAGGTCAAGGCGGCATCGAACTCGACCAGGGCGGCGTCAAAGCGTCCGGCTTCAAAATGCGCGTTGCCCGCTGCAAAGTGGGCACGGGCCCGGTCAACGACATCGGTCATGCCGAATCGGCTGTTCACACCTGGGAGAAGTCGGGCTTGCGCCGCGCCATGAAGGCGCCGAAGGCTTCTCGCGCGGCGGGTTCACGCAGCATGCGGCCAAAGCTCTCGCCTTCTTCGGCCATCACCGCCATCACCTGCTGCGCCTGGCCCTTTTTCATCAGGCGCTTGGTCTCGATCAGCGAGCTCAGTGGCTTGACCGCGAGCTTGCGCGCCACCGCCTGGGCGTAGTTCGCCGCTTCGCTCGGCGGCAGCACGCGGTTGACCAGGCCCACTTCCAGCGCCGCCTCAGCCATGAAGGGCTCGCCCAGCAGCAAGGCTTCGGCCGCGCGGTGGTAGCCCAGCATCTGCGGCACCAGCAGGCTGGAAGCGGCTTCGGGGCACAGACCCAGGTTCACGAAAGGCATGGAGAAGGCGGCGTTGTCGCCGGCGTAGACCAGGTCGCAGTGCAGCAGCAGCGTGGTGCCGATGCCCACCGCCGGGCCGCACACCGCCGCGATGGCGGGTTTGGAAAAGCCGGCGATGCCGCGCAGAAACCGGAACACCGGCGACTCGCTGGTGGCCGGCGGGTTGTTGAGGAAATCGCCGATGTCGTTGCCGGCACTGAAGGTGGTTTCATTGCCTTGGAACACCACGCAGCGCACGCTGGCGTCGGCCTCGGCAGCGGCCAGCGCGTCGGCCAGCGCGGCGTACATGGCGGCGGTGATGGAGTTCTTCTTGTCGGGACGGTTGAAGGTCAGCGTGGTCACGCCGGCTTCGCTGTGGACGAGGATGTCGCTCATGTCGTTTCCGGTTGGGGTCGGGTTGGAGCGGGTGATGATGGCACCCGGCGGTTTGGTCTATTGTCCCTGTCATTTTCCGCCCCGGTCGGTACGCTGGCCACTTTTAAACAAGCTTGAAACAA
>JAESGA010000042.1_pt1 | contig 8610 bp, 9 predicted proteins | sample 9269521 | NCBI WGS metagenome assembly JAESGA01 (sample SAMN14514842, study PRJNA621658) | algae metagenome | isolation source: Aphanothece saxicola GSE-SYN-MK-01-06B and co-occurring heterotrophs from... | place: USA: Grand Staircase Escalante National Monument, Utah | collected 2006-04-15 | reverse complement strand
GGCGCTGCCCGCCGGACAGCTGGGAGGGGTAGCGGTTGCCGTAGCCCCGCAGGTGCACGAGGTCGAGCAGTTCATCCACACGCCGGCGGATCGCCTCGGGCTTCCAGCGGCGCAATTCCAGGCCGAAGGCCACGTTGCGACGCACGTTGCGGTGCTTGAACAGGGCGAAATGCTGGAACACGAAGCCCACCTGGCGCTCCTGCACCGACCGCTCGGTCGCCTCCTCGCCGGTGATCCAGATGCGGCCGGCATCGGCCTCCTCGAGCCCGGCGATCAGGCGCAGCAGGGTGCTCTTGCCCGACCCTGAGGGTCCGAGCAGGGCCACCAGGGAGCCGCTGTCCACGTCGACGCTGACGTCGTCCACGGCGCGGAAGTCGCCGAAGTTCTTGCTGACGTTGGCGACGCGAATGCCCATCGGAACGGCCTGGCTGGCAGTGGAGAGGCGACTATACCGGTAAACACACCGCTAAACCGCTCTTTAGGGTGATACGGTCAGCGCCACCCCGCCGAACCGGCGCCCCCATGACCCCCGCCCTCCTGCGTCGCTGGCGCCCACCGGCCCTGGCGCTGCCCAGCTGGCCCTGGCGCATCACCTGGACCTACCTGGGCCTGATCCTGTTCCTGCCCCTGGGGGCCATGCTGCTCAGGGCCGCCGAGGTGGGACCCGTAGGTTTCTGGGAGATGGCCACCACGCCGGAGGCCATCGCCACCTACAAGGTCAGCTTCGGCCTGGCCCTGGTGGCCAGCGTGATCAACGGCGTCTTCGGGCTGGTGGTGGCCTGGGCGCTGGTGCGCTGCCGCTTTCCGGGCCAGCGCCTGCTCGATGCCCTGATCGATCTGCCCTTCGCCCTGCCCACCGCCGTCGCTGGACTCGCCCTCACGGCGGTGTACAGCACCAACGGCTGGCTGGGGCAACCGCTGAACGAGGCCTTCGGCCTCAAGGTGGCCTTTGCTGCCCCCGGGGTGACGGTGGCGATGGTGTTCATCTCCCTGCCCTTCGTGGTGCGGACGGTGGAGCCGGTGCTGCGATCCCTGGAAATGGAGCAGGAGGAAGCCTCCTGCTGCCTGGGGGCCACGCCCCTGCAGACCACCGTGCGGGTGGTGCTGCCCCAGCTGCTGCCGGCGATTCTCGGCGGGGTGGCCCAGGGCTACAGCCGGGCCGTGGGTGAATACGGCTCGGTGGTGATGATCTCCAGCAACGTGCCCTTCCGTGACCTGATCACCCCCACCCTGATCATTCAGAAGCTCGAGGAGTACGACTTCGAGGCCGCCACCGTGATCGGTTCGGTGATGCTGATCTTTTCCCTGTTCAGCCTGCTGGTGATCAACCTGCTGCAGGTCTGGGGCCAGCGCTACCAGGGCGATTCGGCCTGATTGCCCTCCATTTCCGTTCTGCCGCATCTCCCGCCATGACCATCGTCGTCCCCACCCTGGAGACGCCCAGGCCCGCTCCAGCCAAGCCATCGCGCCGCCAGGGCCTGGACCTGCCGGCCATCCTGATTCCGCTGATCGCCTGCCTGTACGTGGGGGTGGTGATCCTGCTGCCGGCCCTGAGCGTGGTGGCGTCGGCCTTCGCCAAGGGGCTGGGCCCCTTCCTGGAGAACTTCCAGTCCCACGAACTGCTGTCCGCCCTGCGGCTCACCCTGTTCGCCACCGCCGTTGCCGTGCCCTGCAACGTCATCTTCGGCCTGGCCGCGGCGACCGCCATCGCCCGCCGCCAGTTCCGCGGCAAGGCGCTGCTGCTCAGTGTCATCGACCTGCCCTTCTCGATCTCACCGGTGGTGGTGGGCCTGATGCTGGTGCTGCTCTACAGCCCCACCCATGGGTTGCTGGGCGGTGTGGTGGAGAGCCTGGGCTGGCGCATCATCTTCTCCTGGCCCGGCATTGTGCTGGCGACGATCATCGTCACCTTCCCCTTCATGGCCAGGGAAGTGATTCCGTTGCTGGAAGAAGAGGGCTGGGAACAGGAGGAGGCCGCCCGCACCCTGGGCGCCACGAACTGGCAGGTGTTCTGGAAGGTGACGCTGCCCTCGGTCCGCTGGGCGGCCCTCTATGGCCTGATCCTCACCACGGCCCGGGCCCTGGGCGAGTTCGGCGCCGTGGCCGTGGTCAGCGGCAACATCGAGGGCCAGACCCAGACCCTGCCCCTGTTTGTGGAGGACGCCTACAAGAACTACCAGACCGAGCTGGCCTTCGGGGCGGCCATGGTGCTGGGGGGTGTGGCGATCGTGTCGCTGCTGCTCAAGATCCTGGTGGAGAAGGTGTTGGAGCAGGACAGGACGGCGAGCCGGGTGGAGCCGTAGCCAGGGCTTTAGGGTTCCTCTCCAAGAGACGGTAACTCCATGGCGCGTTGGCGGGAACTGCTGGAGGCCCCTGCCTTCTGCATCAATCTCGAGCGCCGGGCTGATCGCCGTGAGGGATTGCTCGATCGGCTCCGCTCGGCTGGCTTCGGGACCGTGGCGATCTGGCCGGCAGTGGATGCCCAGTCGGAGAATCTTGAAGCGCACTTCGAGAGCCATGGGCTGGGAGTTCCGATCGATGTCGATCGATTCCCGGCCCGCCGTGGTTCCCAGGGTTCGCTGCTCTCCCATCTTGGGCTGCTGGCCCATGCCATTCAGCACGAATGGCCATGGCTGCACATCTTTGAGGACGATGTTTTCTTCCCTCCCATCTGGACAAGCCATGCCGAGGCGTTCTATCAGGCCACACCGGGGGATTGGGATGTCCTGTTTCTCGGCTCCCAGCTGCTGTATGACCAGCTCCCCGTCCCCAGTCTGTTCCGCTTCCTCCATCGTCATCCGCGCCTGAATGCGGCCACCAGACGCCTGATGTCCCGGCCAACGCCGTTGCTGCAGGACATCATGTGTTGTCCATTGTTCTGCACCCATGCCTACACCCTGACCCAGGCAGGCTGCCGCAAGTTGTATGGCTGGCTCACCAGCCAACCGGTGGTCTACGGGTATGACTTCATGATCTGCGACGGCATGCGGAACTCCACCAGGGTCAGTCCACTGCCGCTGAGATGGTACGCCTGGAACAGTCTGCGCTTGTTCCCTGATGAAGCCGCCAGAGGCGTGGATCCAGCCATCACCCAGCGCAACCGGGGTCTGGTCTTCCAGATGGAGGAAGCGTTGCCCGTCGGGACGGGCGACAAGCTCTAGGGAACCGGGCGACTCCCGGTGCTGGCAAGCTGGCGGCGAAAGGGCTTGGGGAAGATGGGCCTGGGCTGTCCCTCAGCGAGCGCGGTGATGAACTCTCGAGCCAGGTCAAGGGATTGGGCGATCACCTGGTGCATGTCCATGTAGGTGTACAGACCCAGCCGACCCAGAAAGCTGGTGTGTTCTGTCTGCAGGCAATCGCTGAGATAACCGTTCATCAGGGACTTATCTGCGGCCAGCCGTTTCGGATAGTAGGGCTCATCCTCTTGGCTTGTTTCCTTGCTGTATTCGGTGAATACAATGCTCTTTTCAAATGTGTTCCAGTATTCGTAATGCTTGTGCTCGCGTCGGCGGGTGAAACTGACATCCATCGAGGGAAAATTGATTCCTGGGTGGCCAAGAACGTCTCCGTTTTCGATCTGCTGTTCCCAGAACACCGTGCGGTAACCCAGTCGGCCCCTTTGGTGAGCATGGAAGCCATCAAGTGGACCTGAGTAGAAGACATGGGCGTAAGCGCGGCCATCGTCCGGTTGCCAGCGATGGTTGAGGGTCAGTGAGATTTGCGGATGGTCGAGCAGGCGTTCAAAGATGGCTGTGTAGCCCTCCTTGGGAATGCCTTGATAAAGGGACGAATAGTAATTGTCGTTGTAGTTAAAGCGCAACGGCAGTCGCTTCAGAACCGACGCTGGAATCTCCCGTGGCTCGCAGCCCCAGTGCTTTTTGGTGTAGCCATGGAAAAAGGCACGGTAAAGGTCTTCCCCCATGTAGTGCAGGGCCTGCTCTTCAAAGTTCTGAGGCTCTGCAATGTCCTGGCGGCGGACGGAATCGATGAACTGCCTGGCCTGCAAGGGCGAGAACGTCTTGCCATAGAACTGGTTGATGGTGTGCAGGTTGACGGGCAGGCTGAAGATGCCCTGCTCGAGGCTGGCCTTTGGCCTGTTGATGAAGGGCATCATCTCTGAGAAGCGATGCACATATCTCCAGACCTCAAGATTACTAGTATGAAAGATATGGGCGCCGTACTTATGCACGGTGACACCTGTTTCCGATTCGGTTTCGGTGTAACAGTTGCCGCCGACGTGATCCCTCGCTTCGACCACGTCCACATGGTGCTCGCTGTGATCAGCAATTTCCCTTGCCAAGACAGCGCCTGCAAATCCCGACCCAACCACAAGAAAACGCATGGCTAGGAACCGGTCAAAAGACGATCCGTTCCGGCAACCTGGTTTCAATGAAGGTTCTGTAGTCCGAGAGCTTGCTGACGGGTCGAATCTCGAGGGACTTGGAAGACTTGTCGTAGTGGCGGAAACGTTTCATGATGCCATTGAAGCACTGGATGTCGCCGGCATCCATGTAGTCGAAGGGCTGTTCATCCTTGAGGCCGTGATAGCGGATCGTCCAGCAGAGATGACTCGGCAGGAAAGGCTGGCAGCGCCTATAGCCGAACTCGCAATGATTCCACTGGGTGACGTGTTGGTGAAGTCCGGTTTTGGCTTTTGGCGTCAGGATTCGATTCGTGCCCACCACATTGGCCGGGTCCTCCTCGGTCAGCAGCAGGAGCTTGCCGAGGTCATGCAGCAGGGCCAGCAGCAGCAGCTCATCGTCAAGAACGCCATCGCGGCGCATGGCTTCGATGACCTGCAGGCTGTGGGTCAGCTGGCTGGCGCAACCGAGCAGATTGTCGGTGGGGTCCAGGCATTCCCCCAGCATCAGGAAGAGATCCATCGGCCGGACGCTGCCGAACACGGGTGTCCGATACCGGTCGTTCAGAGCCTCCACATCGGCGATCGACTGCCGGTCGTGGCGCTCCAGGATCTGCTGTTGAAGGTCCCGTTGCGCCTGCGCTGCCCGGTGCTCGGGGGATCCGGGGGCATCCAGTTTCGTCAGCCCGAAGCCGACCGCAGACAGGCCTTTCTCCAGTCCTCGCCGAGCCTGTCCCTTCAGTCTGGGCAACAGATGCGCCGGCAGACGTGGTGGCGACAGGCTCAAGGTTTCGGCTGAAGGGTCGGCTGTGCAAGCTTATCGAGCTTCGGCGCCCGGGCCCTGCGAGCAGCCCCCGGGCGCTTCGATCTGGAGGGTGCTGTGGGTGATGCCCAACTCCGTCAGCCGTTGCTGGGCCAGTTGCAGCAGGTCGGCGTCGTCCCCGCCGGTGGTGGCACGGCGCAGGTGGGCCGTGAGCGCAGTGCGGGAGGTGCTCATGCCCCAGACATGCAGATGGTGCACGTTCTCGACGCCGGGCAGGGTGCGCAGGGCCGTCTCCACCGCGGTCAGGTTGATGTCCCGTGGCACGGCGTCGAGGGAGGCGCTGAGGGCCTCCACCAGCAGTTCCCAGCCACTCCAGGCCACGGCCAGTCCCACGCCGATCGCGGTGGCGGCATCCAGCCACATCCAACCCACCAACCCCACCAGCAGGGCGCTGACCAGCACCGCGGCTGAGACGGCGGCATCGGTGAGCAGGTGCACCACCGCCGCCCGCCGGTTCAGATCGTGGTGGTGGCCGCTGCCGAACAGGCGGGCCGACAGCAGGTTCACCACGATCCCTGCCGCCGCCGCCCAGGCCACCGGGCCGCTGACCACCGGCACCGGATCCAGCAGCCGTTGCACCCCTTCGACGATCACCACCCCGGCCGCCATCAGGATCAGGGCCGCGTTCATCAGCGAGGCCAGCTGGGTGCTGCGGCCGAAGCCATAGGTGAAACGGGCCGTGGCCGGGCGGGCGCTGAGCCGCTCGGCCCCCCAGCCGAACAGCAGTCCGGCCACGTCACCGAGATTGTGAATGGCATCACCGATCAGGGCCAGGGAGCCGAAGCCGATGCCGATCGCCAGCTGCAGCCCCGAAAGGGCGCTGTTGAGCACCACCCCCCAGAAGAAGGCCCTCGGGGCCCCGCGGTGCTGGTGATCGTGGTGGGAATGGGACGCCATGCAGGCGTCTTAGCAACGTTGCCGCCCTGGGGACGTCAGCTGTTGAAGTGGGAATCCAGCCAGCAGCGGGGCAGGGCCTCGCCGGAGGGGAAGATCAGATCGGCCTTGGTGAAGTCCCCGGGGTCCTGGAGCTCCTCGCCGCCATGGAGCCTGGCCAGCACCCGCTCCTCGAAAGGATTGAACAATTGCTTGACGTTGAGGACCTCCACAAGGCTGGCGTCGTCGTCGTGGCGTACCTTCAGAAACATCGCCCTGCACCGGTTGTCGATTCCTTCAGTCTGTTGGCGCTTCGGTGCCACGAAGGATCTGGACCGTAACGATTCCCCTCGCCGCTGCCGGGTCCTTCGCATCTGACTGTCCGTTCCATGGCCCATCACCAGATCCTGATCGTCGGCGGAGGGGCTGCGGGCCTCACCGTGGCCAGCCAGCTCAAGCGGGCGCGGCCGGGCCTGGAGATCGCCATCCTCGAGCCCTCCCCCGACCACTACTACCAACCGGGCTGGACCCTGGTGGGCGGTGGCGTCTTCACCCTCGAGCAGACCCGTCGCGCCGAGGCCGACCTGATCCCCGAGGGGGTGCGCTGGATCCGCGCCGCCGCTGCCGGTTTCGATCCGGTGGCCGGCACCGTGGCCTGCTCCGATGGGGAAACGCTCCACTACGACGCCCTGGTGGTGGCCACCGGCATCCAGCTCTGCTGGGACCGGATCAAGGGCCTGCCGGAGGCCCTCGGCAGCCAGGGCATCACCAGCAACTATTCCAAGGATCTGGTTGATTACACCTGGACGACGATCCAGGCCTTCTCCGGCGGCAACGCGATCTTCACCTTCCCCGACACGCCGATCAAGTGCGCCGGGGCGCCCCAGAAGATCATGTACCTGGCCGACGATGTCTTCAAGCGTTCGCCGGCGGTGGCCGCGGCGACCAAGGTGATCTACGCCACCGCCACACCGGGGATCTTCGCCATACCCACCTTCGCCGAACCCCTGCGCCAGGTGGTGGCCCGCCGCGGCATCGAGCCCCACTACCAGCACACCCTCAAGGAGGTCCGCGCCGCCAGCAAGGAGGCCGTCTTTGCCGTCAAGGACGGGGACTCGGTGCGCGAAGAAGTGCTTCCCTTCGGCATGCTTCATGTCACCCCGCCGATGGCGGCCCCGGAGGTGGTGGCCACCAGCCCGCTGGCGGTGGCTGGACCGGGTGGCTGGGTGGACGTGGACAAATTCACCACCCAGCACGTGCGCCATCCCAACGTCTTCTCCCTCGGGGACGTCTCCTCGCTGCCCAACTCCAAGACCGCCGCCGCGGTACGGGGCCAGGCGCCGGTGCTGGTGGCCAACCTGCTGGCCCACCTCGATGGCCAGCCCCTGGCCGCCCGCTACGACGGCTACGCCTGCTGTCCGCTGATCACCGGCTACGGGCGGGTGATCATGGCCGAGTTCAACTACGACGGACAGCCCGTTCCCTCCTTCCCCCTCGATCCCACCCAGGAGCGCTGGAGCATGTGGGTGGTGAAAAAGGATGTGCTGCCCTGGATCTACTGGAACCGCATGCTCAAGGGAGCCCCCCACGAGCGCCGGTTCATGCCCGGGGTGGCTGGCTGAGGGTGCTGCCGGAAGGCTTCAGGTGGCCCAGCCGGGCCTCCAGGCCGTGCAGCATCTCCAGGGCGAACATCGGCAGTTCCTGAAGGGCGAACAGGAACTGCTCCCGGTTCATTTCCAGCAGCTGGGAGTCCCGCAGGGCCGTGGCGGTGCCGACGCGTCGATGCTGGTTGTCCACCAGCGCTCCCACTCCGAAGCTGCTGCCAGGACCGAGGATTTCGCCGTGGTGCTCCTGGCCCCAGTCGATCCCAACCTCGCCATCGACGATCCCGAAGACGGACACACCCTCATCACCCGCCCTGAAGATCACTTCCCCCGCCGTGAAGGTGCGCAGGTTCTGCTCCTGGGCCAGAAGCCGCATGGTGGCCAGGGCGGACGCTGGGGAGGGGGATGTCATGGGGGACTCCAGGATGCGACCACCATGCAGACCGACGGTTAAGGATCAGGTGGGAAAGGGGCTGCCCGCCATGGCCACCGGGGAGGGGGTCACGGCCCAGATGCGTTCCGCGTACTCCGCGATGGCGCGATCGGAGGAGAAGAAGCCGCTGCGGGCGGTGTTCAGCAGGGACATCTGATGCCAGCGGTCGCGGTCGGCCCAGGCGGCGCTGACGCTGGCCTGGGCCTGCAGGTAGGAGGCGAAATCGGCCAGCACGAAGAATGCGTCGCTACCCTGCAGCTGGTCCGTCAGGGGCCGGAACCGGTCCGTGTCCCCCTGGCTGAAGTGCCCCCGGCCGATCAGTTCGAACACCTCCGCCAGCAGCGGATCGGCGGCAATCCATTCCCAGGGCCTGTAGTGGCCCTGCAGCTGGGCGATGCCCTCGGTGGTGCGTCCGAAGAGGAAGAAGTTGTCGTCGCCCACCTGCTCGCGAATCTCGACGTTGGCGCCATCGAGGGTGCCGATGGTGAGGGCGCCGTTCATCATGAATTTCATGTTG
>JAESGA010000073.1_pt1 | contig 9165 bp, 5 predicted proteins | sample 9269521 | NCBI WGS metagenome assembly JAESGA01 (sample SAMN14514842, study PRJNA621658) | algae metagenome | isolation source: Aphanothece saxicola GSE-SYN-MK-01-06B and co-occurring heterotrophs from... | place: USA: Grand Staircase Escalante National Monument, Utah | collected 2006-04-15 | reverse complement strand
AAGCGGCGTTGCCCTGGCCGTCTGGCCCCGCCTACGCTCCGCTCCGGCAGGGCCAGACGGCCAGGCCAGAACACGGGCCACGTCTCTCATAGCCCGTGGATCCCCAATCGGGGGCAGGTCAGCCACCACCGGACACCGCGAATTGTCTCTCCGCCTGTCGGCCGCGCCGTGAGGCGCAGGTTTCCCGCAGGTTCCGCGCGCGGGCTGGCGGATGCGCTGGCGGACCGAGGGACGAAATAGGGGCGGAGAGACGCCGGTTTCTCCGCACCTGTGGACTTGTGCGATTTGCGCCACAGGTCCGAGGGCCTTTGAATCAATGGCTTGGGCAGAGCGAGTGCGCCGCGGGTTTGCACTGCGTTTGGGGCTCCAATTGATCTCCCGCGAACCCTCGCCGTCCTTCGGGACTGCCGCAACTGAAGAGGTCAGAGCAGGTCCTGGGAAAGGCTTGTCGGTGTGAGAGCAGAGAAGAAGTCTAGAGCGGTGTCCTCTTGCTTCGTTTTGATAATGTTATTACTCTACCAGGGCTGAGGGAGCGAATGCCCTGTGTCCGCAAATGGTTGGGTTTGAACCTTGAGCACGGCAACACCGCAACCGCGGGAACCAGGGGCGGCCAATCGCCTGTTCGGGCATCTGCCGCTCGACCTCTTTCGCCTGCTGTCCGGTCCATCCACCAGGCTCTTCTACGCTGACCTCCTTGAACATCTTGAGGCCGAGGTGTTCGCCTGGTCCGCCGCTGTCGTTCCGCAGGCTGAGGTCCTGAATGCGGTAAAGGAGTTCGTGGACCGCCAGGGGCGCGGGGTTCCGATTGAGGAGGAGGCCGGCGTCGCAGACAGCGGCGCCCAGGACGGCAGAGCCTACCTTGCCTACCGACGCCTGGTTGACACCGGATGGCTCGTCGAGCACCGGGATCGGTACCGGCGCGTGGTGGACTTCGACGGGCATGCGCGGACCGTCCTGCAGTTCCTGCTGGACATCAAAGCCGGGCGTACTCGCAGCTATGGTGGCGAGGTCCTGCAGATCCTGGCCGCGTTGGAGTCTGCGCGCAACGATGCCCAGAGCAAGTCCGAGAACATCAGGAATGCCGCAAGGTCTTCGCGTTCCTTCATGAACCATCTGCGCTCGGTCGCGAGCGCGATGCGCGCTGTCGAGCGGGAGATCGCGGCGACCAGCGGCGTCTCGTCCCTTTTTAGGCGCTTCTTCGAGGACTTCGTCGCAGAGCACCTCGTGGAGGACTACAAGCGCCTCCATACGCAGTCGAACCCGCTGCGTTTTCGGATGCAGATTTCGGAGGTCTGTGAGCAGATCCTGGGCGATGCCCTCAGAATGGATGAGTTGGCCATCGGCTACGTGAAGGAAGGCCGGGCGCCCGACAAGATGGCGGCCAGACAGACAATCGAGGGCGAGATCGGCATCGTTCTCAAGGCTTTCTCGACCCTCGATGAGCATCTCGCGTTGATCCAGGGGATCAATCGCCGCATCGAAATGCGTGTGCGAAACACGGTTCGGCATATGGATCGGATCGCCGAGGCGGACACCGATGGGCCGGTCGCTGCGATGCGCGCCCTCGCTGGGGTGCGCGCTACGTCCGTCCCGGTAGGGCCGCTGCCGATCATCCGCGACAGCGCTCTTATCGGGCCGGCGCAGCTTTACCAGAACGCCAGGAAGCGGATTCCAGCTGAGCGGAAGCCGATCCGGAGGCCGGTGCCGGATCCTGCTTTTCTCCTTTTCCAGGATGAACTCGCAAAATACCGTGAGCGCATGCTGGTCACTCCCGATCGAATCCGCGCTTACTTGGTCCGAGCGCTGGTTGGCCGGACCGTAGCCCGTGCTGCCGACCTTCCCTTGAACGGGCTGGATGACTTCATCGTCTTCGAGCGCCTGCCGATGATGGGCGGGTTGGGCGATGACGACTTAGCGCGGGAATTCTCGGTCGTCACGGACCCGACCATGACGTTCAGCAACCCCTGGATCAGCTGCCCCGACTTCACGGTGCGCCGCAGGACCGCGGAGTCTTCCCATGCCTGAGCTTCGCGAACTCGAAGACATTATTGAACCCTCGAGCGGTCGGGGTATCCCCAAGGAGGATATCCAGATCGCACTTCAGGCTATCCAGGCCCACCAGATCCTCTACGAAGACACTCACGGCGCCACGAAGGCCTACAGGGTCATTCGGGACCACAAGACCTTCTTCGAGAAGTATTTCGATGCGGCGGGCCGTCAACTCGTGGTCGACCGCCGCGAAGGGTTGGTCGCGATCCTGCCTGGCCCGGTAAACTACGCAGGGCGGGATGCGCGTATCCCAAAGGAGGAGACCATGGTCCTCCTGTCGCTCCGCTACATGCTGGAGGCAGGCTTCAAGGCAGGCCAGATGACCGACAGTGGCCGGGTCGAAGCGACGACCGACGATCTTCACGACGCGATCAAGACCATCACCGGTGCCGAGCCGCCCGTCGAAGGTCGGATGCGTGAGATCCTGCAGGAGTTCCGGCGCCGGGGGCTGGTCCGCGTCGGAGAGCGCGACCCCAGCGAAAGGCTCACGCCCATCGTCGTGCTGCCTGGGGTCAGGCTGATCTGCAACGACGAATTCACGCGGTATGTCGTCGCCTGGGCGGACACCAACCCCGAGGACAGGGAAGAGGCGGACGTGCTGGACTACATCACCGCTCGACGTGCTGCGGCTGCGGCGACTGTTGAGCCGATGCCGGGCGAGTTGCCGGCCAGTCGTGAAGACGGGGATGGCAAAGCCTTCGGGGATCTCCTTGGCGGTGTCGAAGATATCGATGAGCCTGAGGCGGAGGCCTGAGCGTGTTTCAGCTTGAGCGCATCAGCCTCCACGAGTGGTACCTCTTCGAGGCCGAAGACATCGAGATACGAGGCGCGACAGCGGTGCTCGGCGCGACGGGCGCCGGCAAGAGCGCGTTGCTCGATGCCATCCAGACGGTCATCACCGGCAACAACCGGAATGTGCTCCAGCTGAACTACTCTGCTGGAACGGCTCGGGATCGGACCGTCGAAAGCTACTGTCTGGGGCGGGTGTCCGACTTCAATAAGGGCGAGCCGCGGCGTGACCGCTCGGAGACCATTGTTGCTCTGACTTTCCGCAGCAACCTCACGGGATTCCAGGTTTCCGCCGGGCTTCTCCTGGCGGCTGACGTGACAGAGAACGGCGGCGTTGAGACCAAGGCCCGCTTCGTCATTCGTGGGCATGCCTTCAAAATGAAGGACTTCCTCATCACCAACGCTGCCGGCGAGGAGTTCGTCCCGAAACACGACGACCTGATCCTGCGCATGAAGGAGAAGTTCGGTAAGGCGATCAGCCTTTACCCGAACAGCAAGGCGTTCACTGCTGAGTATCTGCATGCGATGCGGCCGCGCAACACGCCGACGCCTGAGCGGTTCTGGCGTTCCTTTGCCGTTGCGCTGTCGGCCAAGGAGATCAAGGACCCGACGGATTTCGTGCGGCGCTTCGTTCTAGAGCCTAAGCCCCTCGACATTCAGGGGGTGCGCCAATCCATCAGGACGTGGCGTGAACTCCAGCAGGAGGTGCAGCGCATCGAGACGAAGCTGCAGGCGGCGAAGACAGTGCGCCAGCGCTTTATAACGTGGGCGGGGCATCGGATTAACCACACCACGATGAGCTTCCAGGCGGCCCACGCGGACCGGCAGCTTGCCGAGCTCGACATCCGCGACTCGAAGCGCGAGATGGCCGCGCACGAAGAGAAGCGGGTCCGCATGCTGGCTGAGGCGGAGGACTACGAGGCTTCCATCAAGCGGCTCCGCGACCTCAACGAGCGGGACGCCGCGCATGCAGCCTCGTCAGACGAGGCGATCCGACGTCGGGCGCTTCAGGACCAACTCACGGCCACGAAGACCGAGATCAACGCCTTGAAGACCCCCTTTGAGAAGGCGGTTCGTGCGCATACGCAAGCATTGCGTCTGCGGCTTCTGGCAGACTTCCTTCCTGCGTCCGCGAGGCCGGCCGTGGAAGCCGCCAGCGATTTGCAGGCGATGATCGCGAAGGACGCTCCTGTCGATTGGGCGGTGCACGGCACTGAGATCCGCATCGCGGCCGATCGAATTCGCCGGGCCGCGGGGGACCGCGCAAGGGAGTCGCTGGAGGCGCAGCGCGGAGAAGCCTGGCGACGCGCGCAGGAACTGAAGGCGAGGTCTGCGCTGCTCGACACGCAGATCGCGGCGGCCGGGCCGAGTGGGCCGTTTCTGTCAAGGGAGACGCTTGCTTTCCGTGATGTACTGGCGAAGCGCGGCATCAGCGCAGTCGCGTTGCCGGACTTGGTGGACGTCAGCGATCCGAGTTGGGCGTTCGCCCTGGAGGCGCTGCTCGGTGCTCACCGGGAGGCGCTGATCGTCTCGGCGGAGCAGGTCCAGCAGGCCTTCGAAGTACTCTACTACAACAGAGGCCAGTTCGACGGATGCCGGCTGGTTAATACCCGCAAGACGCGGGGGATGCAGCCGCGCGTCGCACCCAACTCCATCGCCGAGATTGCGATCACCGATGATCCCGATGCTCAGGCCTTCGTCGCCAGTCACGTCGGTCGGTACCAGCGCGCGGAGAACGAGTTTGACCTCGACCGGCTAGAGAATGGCGTGCTGCGGAATGGTAAGATGGCCTCTGGCACAGCGTTGCGGGTCTTCCGTGATCGGGCGCCTATCCTAGGCCGCACGGCTCAGGCTGCCATTCTGGATGCCGCGAAGCGGGAACGGGAGGCGATCCACGCCGAGTTGTCGGCGCCAGGTGGGCTGGAGGAGCGGCTACGCCTCCTGCAGGCAGGGATCCAGACCATCGACCTAATCGCTGCGGCGCCGTCGCCGGAGGATCTGGAGCGCGACGCGCGTACCCTTGAAGACGCGCGGCTGCGGGCCGCAAAACTCGTCGAGGACATCCGCATCTCTGGTGACATGGATTCCAGTGGTCTAACGGCGGAGATCATGGACCGCCGGCGACGGATCGAAGACATGGAGGATGAGGCGAAGAAGGCGCGCCTGGAGGCCGACAGGTCGTCGCGCGACGCCGCGAAGGCGGAAAGCCGCTCGATCGAAGCAGAGAGGAAGTCGCTGAACCTGCTGAAGATCGAACTCGATCTGGCGGAATCCCAGCGTCAGGATCGGGAGGTGCGGCTGATCGCGCTGGTCGGTACGAAGGAGACCATCGACCTCGCCAGGGACTCGCTGCGCAACACCATCGCTCAGGACTGGCAGGGGCGAGAGAAGGAAGGCCTCGCCCGCATCCGCGACGATGCCAGCAGGAGCGCCGAGGAAGCCAAGCGGATGGCGGAGCCGGCGCAACGGCGGGCGGGCAACGAGTGGAACAGCTTCCTCACGGACCATCTCAAGCAGAACCCGCTCCCTGCGGATTCCGACCATATCGATCCCCTGTTCTGGATGGATGTCTACGCGAAGCGGCTCGAAGAGCATGAACTCCTTCCGCACCGCACGGCGCTCGTCACTGCGCGGGCGGAGATGGAGAACATGCTGAAGGAGGACCTACTCACGAAGATCCACGACCTCCTTGAGAGTGCCCGCCTGCAGTTGGAAGGGCTAAACAGGCGGCTCAAGGACAAGCGCTTCGTTGGGCAGACCTACTCCTTCGATAAGTGGATGAGCGACAGGCTGAAGCCGCTAGCGGATCTGGCCAAGGTGGTGGCCGGCAATCCGGAGCTCGACTACGGCAGCCTCCAGAAAGCCAATCTGGCTGTCGATGCTCGACGGGCGCTCGACCAGATCGAGGTGATCGTTGGATCGGAGGACGACACCCGGGAGATCGAGGATTACCGGAACTACTTCGAGTTCGACCTGCAGATCACCGGTGAGGACGGGCAGCAAGCCTCATTCTCGAAGGTCGTCGGTACCCTGTCCGGCGGGCAGCGGCAGGCGCCCTACTATGTGGCGATCGCCGCCTCGATGGTCTCTGCCTACTTCCCGAGCGGCAAGCTGACGGATTCCGAGGGCCTCAGCCTCGTCGTGTTCGATGAGGCGTTCGACAAACTCGACGTTCGCACCACGAAGGCTCTCCTGGATCTCTTCCGCCACCTTGGGCTGCAGGTTCTGGTGGCTGCGCCGGAGGTTCATCGGCCAACCTTCGTGGAGAACGTGGACACCGTCGTCAGCATCCTCCGGCAGCCGAGTACGGACGCACTCTTCGTGCGGACTGCGCAGCCTGGCCCCGCGGCCAAGGAGGCCATGCGACAGGCGAATCCGGAGCACATCGGCGTTGAGGGGTATCGGGCCAAACTTTCGGAGGCTGCGCAGCAGCAGACCCTTCCGCCGGCGGCGTGAGGTCTGCGCGGAATGTCGGCAGCGAAGGCTCGGACGCTCCTTGGTAAGCTGCTCGACCGGATCGAGGAGCGGTCCGAGAGGAAGAACGCCGTCCGGGAAACGCCGCCCTCGTTTGAGAGTGCGGCCGAGCGCGACGCCTTCGATACCGTCATCATGGGCGCCGAGCGCGCCGGCGCGGTGAGCATCGTCCGCCCGCGGGATTTCAATCGGCGGCACCTGATCGAGAAGGTGACGCTGGAGGATCCAGTGCGGCTCTACGCCTTCGTTGGACGGAAGCCGCTTGGTGATCGGATCGCGGAGGCCGTCACCCATGTCCGCGGGGCGCTGCCAGCCCTTCATGGGGACGCTGAGGCGTGTTTCGCCTACCTGCAGGCTGGATGGGCCGTGAACAGGAGGCCGTTATCGCTGCCACCAGAAGGGGTGGAGGCGGTACGGTTCCTCCGGGCGCTCGACGCGGTGCTGGCCCGGCCGCAGGACGACCGCCGAGACCTTCGGACCTTCTCTGCCCAGGCGCTGGGAGACAGCAAGGCGCTCGAGGAACAGCGATCCCGGATCGTGAACTGGTTCGTCGAGTTGGGCAGGATTCCGCGAGACCTCGATGAAGAGGGGGCCTACGCCGCGGCTGGGCTTGAGAAGTTCCAGCATCCGGTTCTCGTGGCCGGACCGGTGCGGGTGAATGGAGCCCCACTGGGGGATGTGACATACATTGGCTTGGCACCCGACGACATCGATCGCGTGGAGCCAGCGGCGGCGGCCGGGGTTGTTCTGACCATCGAGAACTTCGCGTCGTTCAACCGGCACGTTCGAGAAGCACGGAGCGCTTCTGAGATCGTGATCTATACGGGGGGCTTTCCAAGCCGCGGCGTCCTGATGCTGCTGAGACGCGTGGTCGTGAAAAAGCGCGTGCAGGCTTGGCACTGGGGTGATGTCGATGGCGGCGGTCTGCGGATCGCGGAGTATCTTGCTCAGAACCTGCCGTCGACGGCCGCCGGCCTTCGATTGCACCTTATGGCGCCGGAACTGGTTCGCAGGGTTGGTCGTCCTGCCGCACCCATTCCCGCCCTGTCGTCATTGAGCGGGTCGGCGGACATCGAGGTGGTGGCTAGGTTTCTCGCGAGTGAGGGGGCCTCACACCTCGAGCAAGAGATTGTCGACCCAAGCCCAGTCGCGCCGTCGGGGCCGTCGCCCTAAGCGCGGAGGCGCACGTGCGGCCCAACGTCTCTCTCTGCGCACCCCAATTAGCCGTGCTCGCGGCCATGAGCCGCGACGTCGTCCCATTTGGCTCGCGCCCGTCCAAGATCGCCTCAACGATTTCCGGCGCGAGGAGCGTCAGCCTCAGCAGGCGCGCGATGTGGGATACGTCTATCTTCTCAGCGGCAGCGAGTTCTCGGATTGACGCGTACCGTCCTTCCTCAAGCATCAGCCGCCACCGGAAAGCCCGCGCCAGCGCTTTCACCAGCGCCGGATCCCCGCGGGTCGAGGCGACACCCGATGCGTCGTCGCCTGCCCCCACCACCGCCCCATCCGGCCCGATGATCTGCTTCCGCCCCCCGCGGCGGCGAATCGCCATCGGCACCACCACGGTCACGCTCGTCATGCTGCAATCCCCTCCCCTTTCGCTGCCATGTCGCACGCCAACCCGGCCAGCCCTTCCAGGTTCAGCCGGATCTGCGCGCCGGCCTCGGTCAGGTCCACGCGCTCGACCAGCAGCCGCACGATCCGCTCCTGCTCGCCGGGGAACAGCTCGTCCCACAGGGGATCGAGCCGGCCGAGCGCGTCGCGCACCTCGGTCTCCGTCACATCAGGCGCCTCCGCCCGCGCCGCGCGCCAGGTGCCGACGACGATCTCCGGCTGGCGCAGCAGCGCGCGGACCTGCGCCATCACAAGACCCTCGACCTCGCCGGCCGGCAGGCGCCGGTGCGGCGCGTCGTTCGCGCCACCCTGCAGCACGGCCTGGCTGACGTAATAGCGGTAGAGCCGCCCCTTCTTCCGCGTGTAGGTGGGCGACATCGCCCGCCCGTCCGGACCGAACAGCAGGCCGCGCAGCAGCGCCGGTGCGCCGGCGCGGTTCTTCGCGCCACGCGCGCGCGGGCTTTCCTGCAGGATGGCGTGCACCCGGTCCCACAGCGCCCGCGGGACGATGGCGGCGTGCTCGCCGGGATGGGATGTCCCCTTGTGCACCGCCTCGCCGATATAGACCCGGTTCACCAGCAGCTTGTAGAGCGCACCCTTGTCGAAGGGGCGGCCGGTCTTCGTCAGCAGCCCCTCGGCGTGCAGCACCGGCAGCAGCTTGGTGGCGGAGCCGACATCGGCAAATCCCTCGAACACGCGCCGCACCGTCGCCGCGGCAGCCTCGTCCACGAGCAGCTTCCGGTTCTCGACGCGATAGCCGAGCGGCACCGGCCCGCCCATCCACATGCCGCGCGCCCGCGAGGCGGCGATCTTGTCGCGCACACGCTCGCCAATGACCTCGCGTTCGAATTGAGCAAAGCTGAGCAGGATGTTCAGCGTCAGCCGGCCCATGCTGGTGGTCGTATTGAATGACTGAGTGACCGAAACAAACGTCACCTCGTGCGCGTCGAAGGTCTGCACGAGCCTGGCGAAGTCCATCAGCAAGCGCGACAGGCGATCAATCTTATAGACCACGACCACGTCCACGAGCCCGGCCTCGATGTCAGCCAGCAGTCGCTTCAGCGCGGGCCGCTCCAGGGTGCCGCCACTCACCCCACCATCATCGTAGCGGTCGTGACCTTCCCCCCTGCCTGGGATCCAGGTGGAGTGAGAGAGTTGGCCTCCTTGGAAGGAGGCAGGGATGCCGAAGAAGCGACCCACGGCGGAGCAGATCATCGGGCTGCTGCGGCGGGCCGAGGT
>JAESGA010000072.1_pt1 | contig 9675 bp, 4 predicted proteins | sample 9269521 | NCBI WGS metagenome assembly JAESGA01 (sample SAMN14514842, study PRJNA621658) | algae metagenome | isolation source: Aphanothece saxicola GSE-SYN-MK-01-06B and co-occurring heterotrophs from... | place: USA: Grand Staircase Escalante National Monument, Utah | collected 2006-04-15 | reverse complement strand
GGGGTGGCGGCGCCGCCTTCGCGGCCGGCAATGCGCTGCTGCGTTCCACCTCGGGCCGCACTCCGGTCACGGTCGCGCTCGGTGGCGTATCGAGCAGCAATGCGGCGAATGCGGTCACCCTCTCCTTTGCCGGTGCGATCGCCACGCAGGGCCTGGGTTCCGATGCGGTCATCGCGCAATCGGTCGGCGGCGGCGGCGGCGCGTCCGTATCCGCCGCCGGCGGCCTGCGCAACTTCGGCGTCGGCCTGGATGCCGCGGTGCTGCTCGGCGGGCAGAACGTCACCGACGGCACGGGTGGCAGCAGCAGCGTGACCTTCCAGGGCATCGCCACCACCACCGGCCACGCTGCGCGCGGCATCGTCGCTCAGAGCATCGGCGGCGGCGGCGGCCTTGCAGCGCTCGCGATCGCCACCGGCATCGGCGGCCCTGGGACGGACGAGGACGACGTCCGCGTCGGGCTCGGCGGGGCCACCGCGGCGGGCACCACAGCCGCCAACGACAGCCCGGGCGGTGCCGTGACGGTCCGCACCGTCGAGGCCAGCGGCGAGGCCACCAGCCTCGGCACCAGTGGCAATGGCGCCCACGGCATCGTCGCGCAAAGCGTCGGCAATGGCGGCGGCCTCGCCGAGGTGCCGGTGCTGATGACCATCGGGGACGGCATCTCCCGCGACGAATACGGCTTCCGCGCCGCGCTCGGCGGCACCTTAGGCGCGGCGTTCTTCAGCAGCCCGGTGCTCGTCGACAACCAGGCCGACATCATCACCCTCGGCGGCCACGCCGTCGGCATCGCGGCGCAGAGCATCGGCGCCGGCGGCGGGCTCGCCGGCATGCCGATCGCCTTTTTCCTGCGCGCGCATGACAGCCGCGACCGCACCATCTTCGTGGATCAGGGGCTGGGCGCCACGACCACCGCCGGCAGCGGCGGCGCCGTGACCGTGACCAACAACGGCCTCGTCCAGACTGCCGGCTTCAATGCGCATGGCATATTGGCGCAGAGCATCGGCGGTGGCGGTGGCGCGGTACTCGGCGCGCTGGAATTCCCGATCGGAACGGCGGCCGGCGACAGCCCCGGCCCTTTCGCGCCGCGCCATCGCGTGGAAACGAGCATCCGCCTCGGCGCCACGTCGGGCAGCGGCAATGGCGGCCCGGTGACGCTGACCAATCTGCGGTCCGTCACGACCGGCGGCGATGCCGCCCTGGCGCTGATCGCGCAAAGCATCGGCGGCGGCGGCGGCCTCGCCGGGCTTGGGCGGCCGGGCCAGTCCTGGCTGTATGCGACGCCGGGCAACGACATCGGCCTCAGCGTCAGCGATGATCCCGCCGACCAGGCCAAGCTCACCTTCCGGCAACTGGTGGATCTCGGCGCGCTGCCGGGCGGCGCGGGCGGCGGCGGCGCGGTCACCCTGGTCAACCGGGCGGCGGTCGGCACCTTCGGCAGCGATTCCATCGCCCTGCTGGCGCAATCCGTGGGCGGGGGTGGCGGCGTCGCCGGCCTCGGCATGGCCGATCCGTCCGGCCGCATCAGGCTCGGCGGTCTCTCGGGCGGCGGCGGTGCTGGCGGTCCTGTCACGGTGTCGTTCAACTCGCTGAGCAGCGTCACCACCCAGGGCCGGCTGGCGCATGGGCTCGTCGCGCAGAGCATCGGCGGCGGCGGCGGGCTTGCCGGCGGCGGGTTGGGCACGGTGGTGCTGGGTGCTGCTGGCGGCTTTGGCGGCACCGCGAACCAAGTCACGCTGACGCTCGACGGGCCGTTGACCGTGAGCGGCCCGCTCGCTGCCGGCGCCATCCTGCAAAGCATCGGCGGCGGCGGCGGCATCGCCGCCGCCGACAGCCTCGGCGGGGCCGAGCCGGGCGGCCGCACCGTGCGGCTTGGCGCGAGCGTGGGTGTGAGAGGCAGCGGCGGGCAGGTCACAGTGACGCAGCGCCCAAGCTCGACGGTGCAGACCAGCGGCCTGTTCGGCATCGGCCTGCTGGCGCAGTCCGTGGGCGGTGGCGGCGGGCTGACGCTGCTGCACAACCCCGGTGGCACCATCCCGGAGGCTGCGCTGCGGCCGCGCTATCGGCTGGGCGCCCTGTCGGGTGCATCGGGCGGCGGCGGCACGGTGGGCATCACCCACGACGGCACTATCACCACCTCCGGCGACGCCGCGCACGGGCTCGTTGCACAGAGCATCGGGGCCGGCGGCGGGCTGGCGATGGGCAGCGGCCTCTACGCGTTGGGCGCCAGCGGCGCCGATGGCGGCGCTGGCGGAGACGCCACGCTCGCCCTGCGCGGCGGTCGGGTGTTCACCAATGGTCAGGCCGCCCACGGGGTCGTCGTGCAGAGCATCGGCGGTGGCGGCGGCCTGGCGCATGCGCAGCTGGCGCCGGGCCAGGAGGCCGGCGTCATTGCCAGCTTCCCGACCACCTTCCTGGGCGCCATCACCAGCAGCGCTGCGCCAGGCGGCACGGCAACCCTGACGCTCGGGGTGCGGGGGCAGGCTGCGTCGGCCATCGCGACCAGGGGCGCCGGCGCGGTCGGCGCCCTGGTGCAGTCCATCGGCGGCGGCGGCGGTATCTCGGGCGGGGTCGTCGCGGCCCAGGGCCAGTTGACCCTCGGTTCGGCCGGGCCCTCCGGCGACGCGGGCACGGTCACCCTCGCGATGAACGGCAACGTGGCCACCGAGGGCGCGTCGGCGCCGGCAGTCATCGCGCAAAGCATCGGCGCCGGCGGCGGCTTCGCCACCGCGTCGACCGGTGCGGTGACCCTCGGCGCCAATCAGCCCGGCGAATCCGCGGCCGGCAGCCTGCGGCTCGCCCTCGGCGGCACGGTCACGGCCACCGGCCAGCGCGCGCCGGCGGTCATCGCCCAGTCCGTCGCGGCCGGCGGCGGCTTCGTCGGCGCTGCCGGGGCGGCCGCCCGCCTCGGCTCGACGGGCGGCTCCGGCGCCCCGGCGGGCGCCGTCGAGATCCGCAACAACGCGGCGATCAGCGCTAGCGGCGACTATGCCACCGCGCTGCTCGCGCAATCGGTGGGCGGTGGCGGCGGCATCGTGCAGCGCGTCGGCGGGAATGCCACGCTCGGCCTCAGCCCGGTGAACCTCGCGGGCGTCACCGATTTCGGCAATGGCGGCGCGGGCGGTGCGATCACGTTGTGCGCGGTGCCGACAACCGGCGCCGGTGGCACGCCATGCTCGATCGCGGCGGGCAGCACCCCCGGGACGGTCACGCCAGGCCTGCTCGCGGCCAGTGGTGTCGGCGGCATCGCCCTTGTGGCGCAATCCATCGCCGGCGGCGGCGGCTTCGTGGGCGATGTGGCCGGCATGGCCACCTTCGGCAGCGTCGCACCCGGCAACGGCGGCGCCTTGAACCTGGTGAACCCGGGCGCCATGACGGTGTCCGGCGCCAATGGCGCGGCCGCGATCGCGCAATCGGTGGGTGGTGGCGGAGGTATCGTGGCGCGCGCCGGCGGCGCCGCAACACTCGGCGGCACCGCGGGCGGGCCGGCCATCGCACCAGCGGGCGCGCAGGGAGGTTCGGTGACGCTGCAAACCAATCTGCCGGTCACGGCAACCGGCGATGGTAGCCTTGGCCTCGTCGCGCAGAGCATCGGCGGCGGCGGTGGCACCCTGCTGTCGGGCGCCGCGGGTGCGACGCTCGGCGGCGCGCGGCCCGGCAGTGGCGGGGCGGCGACGCTTCAAGCAACCGGCGTGACCACCTCGGGCGCCGCCCTCGTTGCGCAAAGCGTCGGCGGCGGCGGCGGCCTTGTCGGCCGCGCCAATGGCGCGGTCACGCTGGGCGGCAGCGCCAGCGGCGCCGGCCAGGCGGTGCGGGCCATCGCGACCGGCGCGATCGTGACCGCCGGGAACGGCGCGCCGGCGATCGTCGCGCAGAGCATCGGCGGTGGCGGCGGCGGCGTGCTCGGCGGCGCCAGCCAGGCAACCCTCGGCGGCGCGGGCACTGGTGGCGGCGGCGCGGTGACGGTGGAGGCGTCGTCGGACGCCTCGATCGCCACCACGGGCATCGGTTCGGCCGGCATCGTCGCGCAGAGCCTGGGCGGCGGCGGCGGCTTGGTGAGCGGCGTCACCCTCGGCCGCGTCATCTTTGGCGGCACCAGTACGGCGGCATCGAATGGCGGCGCCGTGGAGGTGGACAACAAGGCCGCCATCACCACCCTCGGCACCGGCGCGCACGGCATCGTGGCGCAGAGCGGCGGCGGCGGCGGCGGCATCGTGCTCGGCACGCGCGAGGCGGGTGCCGCCACGACCATCCGCGCCGGCAGCGGCAGCGGCGGGACAGTGAGCGTGGTCAATCGCGGCACCATTCTGGTGTCGGGCGCCGATGCGCACGGCATCGTGGCGCAATCCGCCGGCGGCGGCGCAGCGCTGGCGAATGAGGCGCTGCGCCTGGGTGGGGGCCCGGGCAGTGGCCGCATCGGCGTGGGCGGCGGCCCGGGCAATTCCGGAGCGATCAGCATCCTCAATACGTCGCTGGTGCAGGCCAGCGGCGCCAACGGGATCGGCATCCTGGCCTACAGCTTCGCGAACACGCTTTCGCCTGGCGCGACGATCGATATCACTCTCGATCCCGGCAGCGAAGTTGTTGGCGGGCCGGGCGGCAGCGCCATCGTCGCGCAGTCGCGCGCCACCGCCGTGGCGGTGGCCAATCGTGGCGTGATCCGCTCCGCCGAAGGCATCGCCGGCCGCGCCATCACCGTGGCTGCCGGCAGCGGGCCGTTGAACTTGAAGAACGAGGGCATCATCTCCGGCAACATCGCGGTGCCGGGCGCGACGATCGAGAACCGGTTTCAGGGCTTCATGAACGCAGGGCCGAGCTTGGCGTTGGGCGGTGGCTCGGGCATGCTGACCAACAATGGCGGCTTCGCGGTGGCCGGGCGCGGCAGCATCGGTACTACAGAGTTGAACGGCCGCTTCGTGCAGAATACGACCGGCACCCTCCACGTGGACGTCGCCGGCTTGCCGGGCGGTGGTATCAGCGTCGACCGGCTGAACGTGATGCGGACGGCGACGCTCGGCGGCACTGTGCGGCCGGAACTGGTCGCAGGCGCCAACATCCTCCCCGGCACGCACCAGGCGACGTTCCTCACCGCGAACCAGGGCATGACGGTGAACGGGCCTGTCCTGGTGCCGCCCTCCTCAACGCTGAACATGATCTGGTCGCTGCAGTATCCCACCACCAAGGACGCGGCTATCCGTGTCGAGGTGACCACGATGGCGCCGGCGGCGGCAATGACGGCGAACCAGCGCTCGGTGGCCGGTGGGCTGCAGCGTGCGGCCCTCGCCAACCCGGCCGGCTTCGCGCCCATGGCGGCCGGCGTGTATGGCGCGACGGATGCCAACGCCTATGCCAACGCAATGACCTCGCTCGGCGGCGACGGCGGCATGACCGGGCTGATGGCCACGCAGGGCGCGATGCGGCAGTTCATGTCGGGCCTGACGGCGCGCATGGACCTGCTGCAGCGCAGCTTCCAGGCCGACGCGATCCCGCCCGCTTCCTTCCTGCCGTACGACGTCTCGGCGGCCTTCGCCGGCAACGGCGCTATCCGCGGCGATGGCGCGCTGCTCGGCATGGACAGCCTGGCCGACACACTGCCCTCGCCGTTTCGTGTCTGGGCCATGCCCATTGGCTTCGGCAGCGGCATGGATGCGCGCGCCGGCTTCGGCACCGAGGCGGAATCGCGTGTCGGCGGCTTCGTGACCGGCTTCGACACCGACATCACGCCGAGGCTCACCATCGGCGCCGTCGGGGGCTGGTCCGATGGCGGGTATTCGGCCGGCTCGGTGGTTGCGAGCGGCACGCTGCGCGGCGCCCATGCCGGCACCTACGCCCTGTGGAATGATGGGCCGACCTATGTCTCCGGCGTGTTCGGCTATGCCCGGCACGATGCGCAGCAGGGCCGCACGATCGCCGGGCCGGGCGTCACCGAATTCGCGCGCGACGAGCTGACCTTCCACAATGTCGGCGCCAATCTGGAGATGGGCTACCGCATCAGCCTAGGCGAGCACCTCACGCTGACGCCCCTGGCTGCCGTCGGGCTGAATGCCTGGCACCGGGAAGGCTCGTCGGAGGCCAGTCGCACAGCCACCGGCGCCAGTGGCACGCTCGGGCTGAGCCAGGGCTCGGCCGGCGACTACAGCGTGCCGATCTCACTTGGCTTCCGCGCGGACACGGCCTGGGACATGGGCAAGGGGCTGATGCTGAACGGCCATGCGCGCCTCGCCTGGGTCCGCGAGGAGGGCGCGAGTGCCAGCACCACCGCAGCCCTGGCCTTCGCGCCGGGCGAGACGTTCCGGTTGCAGGGGCCGGCGATGCCGCGCGACCGGCTGTCCTTCAACGTCGGGCTCCAGCTGCAGCCCAACGAGCGGCTTGGCTTCGGCATCGGTGTGCTCGGCGATGTCGGCGACGGATACAGCGCGATCGGCGGTGTAGGCCGCGTTGTCTGGCGCTGGTAGGCTGCGCCGATGTGCTTCGGCACCCCGCATGGCCTGCACTGCGCGATAGGCCGCCGCTCGCTGCTGGTGGCAACGGCCTATTCCGCCGGCGTGCTGAGCGCGCCCGAGGCTGCGGCCCAGGCTGCACCGCTGCGGATCGTGACGATCCGCGATGCCGAGACGGAAAGCCTGCTCCGCAGACTCGCTCATCCGCTGATGCGCGCCGCCGCGATCGACCCCGCCGCGGTGCGCATGACGCTGATCCGCAACGGTTCGCTCAACGCCTTCGTGGCGCAGGGCAACTTCCTCTATCTCCATACCGGGCTGCTGCAGCGGGCGGAGTCTGCCAGCGAAGTGGCCGGTGTGCTGGCGCATGAGACGGGCCACATCATGGGCGGACATCTGGCGCGGCTGCCGGAGGAGCTCCGCAACGCCATGCTGCGCTCGCTTGGTGCCATGCTGCTCGGTGGTGCCGCGGCGGCGGCCTCCGGCGAGGCCGGGGCGATGGCGGCGGGCATGCTCGGCGGCCAAGCCATGGCGATGAACGAACTGATGGCCTTCAGTCGGAGCCAGGAGCATTCGGCCGACCAGGCGGCGCTCAATCTGCTGCAAGCGGTCGGCTGGCCGGCCAGCGGGCTGGCGCGGCTGCTAGAACGCCTGCTCGAGCGCGAGCAGATCAGTGTCGGCCGGCAGGATCCCTATTTCCGCACCCACCCGCTGTCGCGCGACCGGTTGGATTTCGTGAAGGAAAATGCCGCCAGGTCCGGCACCGGCGGTGCGGCGATGCCGGAGGCGATCGAACGCTCCTTCGCCATGGTGCGCGCCAAGCTCGATGGCTTCATCGAGCCGGAGGCCGCCGTGACGCGCCTGTATCCGGCTTCCGACACCGGCCCGCCGTCGCGCTATGCCAGGGCGATCGTCGCCTTGCGTGCCGGGCGCATTGAACAGGCCATGACGGTAATGCAGCCTCTCGCAGCAGAGGCGCCTGCCGATGCCTGGCTGCGCGAATTCACCGGGCGGGTTCTGCTGGAAGGGCAACGCCCAGCGGAGGCGGCGCGATACTACGCCGCGGCGGTCCGGCTTGCGCCCAACGAGCCGCTGATCCGCATCGGCCATGCGCGCGCGCTGATCGAGATCGGCCAGCCGCCCCAGCTGCGGCTGGCGGCCTCCGAACTGGACACGGCATTGCGCAGGGAAAGCCAGAACGCCATCGCATGGCGCCAGTTGGCGGTGGTGCGCGGCCGCTTGGGCGAAACCGCGCTGGCTGACCTCGCCCTGGCCGAGGAGGCGCTGATCCTGCGCGACACACGGCAGGCCGCGAGCCTTGCGCGCCGTGCCGAGGGGGCGCTTCCTGCCGGCGTGATGAGGCTGCGCGCCCAGGATATCATCGCCGCCGCTGAGAACCAGCCGGCGCGCAACCGGCGCTGGTAGTCAGGCAATGACTGCTGAATCACGGCCGAGCTTCGATCGGGTTGCGCACGCGCTGCCGCATCAGGCAGCGGTACGTCGGCCGAACCAGCTTCGCCCTTCGACGCCGAGCTGGTTCTCGTAGATCGAGCCTTGGTGGCGGGCTGGCGGCAGCGGCACGCGCACCGGTACATCCGCAAGACGGGGTGCGATGGTTGGGCCGGTGCCGGTCAGCAGCCGTGCATCGAACTCAGCGAGATCCTGCAGGCCCGACAGCGGCCAGGCTGTCAATCGGCACGCAAACGGAACCCCCCTATCGGCGTGCCGCGGCATCCTCCAGCGCATGGCCGCGATGGTCTCGCGACGACAAAGGGCGGCGATGCTTTCCTTGCCGCGCAGGCCTTCGAGGACGATGCGGATCTTGTCTTCGGCGGAGTGGTGCTTGCGGGTGGCGCGGCGGATGTCGCGCACGACCTTCTCGGCAGGCAGCTTGGCAGCGAGGGCGGAGGATTTCTGGCTCAACGCCACTCTCCCGGGGGGGTTCGATGAGCCAGAAGTCCTCCGTTCCTCAACCACGCCGTTCTGTCTCAAGGGTGCTGACGTCGGACAGCGTCTCGGTGATCACCGCGGCCTCGCCGCCGCGCACCACATCGGCATGCGCGACCGTCGTGACCGCCGCCCCGCCGCGCGGCACAAAGCGCAGCACGTCGGCACTCTCGACCGCATCGAACTGGAACGCCGCGGCGAGCGGTTCGAGGGCGGCGCGCACCGCACCCCGACGGGCCAGCACGTAGCCCGCCACGCTGTCGGTGAGGGCCGCGGTGGCGAGGTCGCCCGCCTCGAGGCCGGCCCGCGCGCACAGCGCCTCGACGATGCTGGCGAGTGTGACGGGCTGGCTGCCCTGGCGCATGGCCAGGAACCGCCGCGCGCCGGGCCCCTGGGTGTGCGCATAGAGGGTCCGCGTGCTGCCCTCAAAGACCTGCCAGGCGCCGACCGATGGATCGGAGCGGCGCGTCACTGTGAACGGATGAAATGGGGCGGAAATGACGGAAACGCATGAACCGATGACGCAAGCGGAGCGCGCGGAGGAACGGCGGACGCTGAACCGGGAGCGCGCCCGCGCCTATCGGAGCCGGCGGCGGCGCGGTGTGGTGTGGGCCTGGATTGAGATTGAACCGCGCGCCCTGGCCGGGCTTGAGCGCCTGGCCTTGTTGCCACCCGGTGAGCGGGGCCTTGAGGCTGTATCGGAGGCGGTTGCGCGCTTCGTTCAGGCCGCGGCACCGCTGGCCGCTGTGGGGGATGCTATCTGGCCGGAGGCTTCCGAGTAAGCGGGCGCAATGTCCCGGTCGGGTGGGCTGCATTCCGCGCGCTACGCCAGACACCCGCCCGGCACCGGCCGAAGCGGCACGGGAATTGGAAACATGGCGGGCGGAGCCGCTTCGGGATTGATGAGGGGCGGAAGCTTCGCGCGATGCTCCGCATCCTCGACGCGCCGCGTGGTGGTGCGGGCTTGATGGCGCCGAGTGTTGTGGCGTGGCTGTTTCCGCCGCGGCCGATAGGATGGGGCGGGTATCGCCTCCGGTAACCTGATCCCGTGGACTTGGCGCGAGGTGCCAAGCGGCCAAGCCTCTGCCGATAGTGGGGGATATCGTGGGGGATGGATTGGGATACGAAAAGTAAATGCAGGAAGAACAACCGCATAGACGCCTAAACTGGACACCTCCAGAAACCCCTGGCCGTGATGCCGTTCGGCTGATTCACTGATGCGGATCGGCGTTGGGGAAGGCGATGGTTCGGCAGGCGGGGTTCTTCGATATGGAGGAGCGGCTGCGCGAAT
>JAESGA010000071.1_pt1 | contig 10138 bp, 13 predicted proteins | sample 9269521 | NCBI WGS metagenome assembly JAESGA01 (sample SAMN14514842, study PRJNA621658) | algae metagenome | isolation source: Aphanothece saxicola GSE-SYN-MK-01-06B and co-occurring heterotrophs from... | place: USA: Grand Staircase Escalante National Monument, Utah | collected 2006-04-15 | reverse complement strand
CGCTCGGCTACGGCCTCACGGTGCCGCAGATGCAGTCACTCGGCCTCTACGTGTCGAACCCGCGCTCGCCGCAGGAAACCGACCGGCCCTTCGCCGAGCCCGGCCTGTTCCTGATCAACCCGGCCGGCCAGGTGCAGTTGATCGACATCTCGAACGCACCTTTCGCGCGTCCGGACCTCGCCGGCATTGCCCGCGGCGCGAAGCGGATTCAGGAGATGAACTACCCGATCCGCGGCACGCTGGTCTGATCGCGTCGTGCTGACCGGAATCCGAGCCTGCGTATTCGACGCCTATGGCACGTTGTTTGACTTCGCCTCGGCGGCGGCCGGCTGCGCCGACGTGCTGGGTGATAAAGCCGCTCCGCTGACCGCCCTGTGGCGCGACAAGCAGCTGCAATACTCCTGGCTGCGCGGGCTGCAGGGCCGCTACGTGCCGTTCTGGCAGGTCACGGGCGACGCTCTGGACTTCGCCCTGGAGACACTCGGCCTGCCGGCGGACGGGCCGCTGCGCGAGCGTCTGATGAACCTGTACCGCACGCTCGGCACTTTTCCCGAAGTGCCCGGCGTGCTGCGTGCGCTGCGCCAAGCGGGCTTTGCCACCGCCATCCTGTCGAACGGCTCGCCCGATATGCTGGCGAGTGCCGTGGCGGGTGCCGGGCTCACCGGCGCCTTCGATGCGGTGATCTCAGTGGATGAGGTCGGCAACTTCAAGCCGGACCCTCGCGTCTATCAACGCGCGGTCGACCGGCTCGGTGTGCCGGCCGAGGCGATTGCCTTCCTATCCTCCAATGCCTGGGATGCGCATGCGGCATCGGCGTTCGAGATGCGCGTCGTGTGGTGCAATCGCTATGCCCAGCACCGCGAAAGGCTGCCCGGCGCCCCGGATCACGAAATCCGAAGCCTTGCGGAACTGCCAGCCCTACTCGCGCCCATTGCGGTGCGGCCATGACGGGCTTTGCAGAGATCCGCGAGGCTCACGCGTCCCCCGCCATCGCGGCCATCTACGCCAAGATCAGGCATGGGTCGGGCCTGCCCCTCGTGAACCTGATCTGGCGCCATTTCGCGGCGCTGCCCGGTGTGCTGCCCTGGGCCTGAGCGGCCGTCGTGCCGATCATCCGCTCCACAGCGATGGAGGCAGCGCGCGGCCGGCTCGCCGGCCTTTGCCACTGCATCGTTGTGATGGAGGCGAGCGCATTGCGCGCCACGGTTTCGCGGACGTCTGCCTCGCCCGAGGCTGAGTTGAGCATGCGCGGCGTCACGACCGCGACGATCCCGTCGAAAGGCCTGCAGCGCCAATTGAAGCTCCTCACATTGGCCGATTGCTCCGCGGCCACGCCGCGTGGCTCGCTCGTGAAGGGGTTGTTCGCGCCGGGCGATCTCATCGTGCTGTTCGGCCAGCCGGGTAGCGGCAAGCGCGCCCTGGCGCCCTACATGGCCCATGCCATCGCGGCGGGCCGGATCGTCTTCGGGCGAAAAGTTCGCACGGGCCCTGTCCTCTACATCGCATCGGAAGACCCTGAGGGCATGAAGATGCGAGCGACGGCCCTCCGGGCAGTCTATGGCGACACAGAGAATTTCTTCATGACGCCAGATGCGATAGATCTCGAGGGCAACGGCAACGCTACGCCACCGGATCTCGAGGCGATCATCGAGGCAGCGAACCGCATTGGCGCAGTCCTCATCATCATCGACACGATGGCGCGTGCGTTTCCGGGCCTGGATGAGAACGATGGGCAAGCGATGGGGTGTGCCTCGCGTCCCCATGGTTGCGACTGACCGAGAAGGGCAGGGAGTTGCTACTCTTCCACGGTCTGGGCGCGGCCTTTCAGTTGGCGGCACGGGGTTCCCCAGTGCTCTCACGTTGCTCCCCGGGGCGGCCACTCGTCGCCCCGCAACTCCGGTTCGTTGAACGTCTCCAGTGCCGCGAAGTGCAGTTCCGCATCCTCGACGAAGAGCGAGCGTGCGATGCCGCGGGCCAGGCGCTGGGCACCCTGGCTTATGGCGCGGATGTCGCCCGAGAGCTTTCCATGCGACAGGGTCGCGGCGTAGTTGAAGCAGTGGATGCGGCTCAGCGCGGGACAGGATCCCGGCACACGCTCCCGGAACGCGAAATCCGGGTCGAGGTCGGGCGACTCCGCCAGTTCGCCGTTCTCCTCCCCGGCCTCCGGCACGAAGCGATCGCCCCAGAATCGGATCGCGGGGCCGATCAGCGCAAGCTCCGGACGGCGGGACAGGTCAACCCGAAAGCCTGTGCCGAGGATCAGGAAATCCACTGAGAAGGGGCCGGCCTGGGTGTCGAGCAGCAAGGCCCCATCCGCCCAGCTCGCCCGGAGGATCGGGCAGCCGGTGTGCAGCTGCGCGTTTGGGAATCGCGCGACGCGCAGCACGCTGTCGCGCGGCGGCGGCGTCTGGGCCACGAGTTGCAGGTGCAGCATGCGCCACTTCCAGGCGTCGGGAAGCGCCTCGAACCCGTGGATCATCCCGGCAAAGCCGGTGAAGCGGTCGACGCTCGGCACCGTCGGGCGTCGCACTAGCATGTCCAGCCGGGCACAGCCCGCCTCGAGCGCGGCGGCCGCGTTGTCGAAGGCCGACGCGCCCGCCCCGATCACCGCGACGCGCCGGCCGGCGAGCCTGTGCATGTCGATCGGATCGGCGGAATGTGCCCAGCAGGCGCGCGGCACCTCCGCGAGGAAGGACGGCACCGCCGGCCCGCCGAGCCCGTCCCGTCCCGTCGCGAGGACGATGCGCCGCGCCAGCATCGCAGGTCTTCCGGCGAGGTCGAGCTCTAGCAGCCCGTCATCGCGCGGCCGGATCAGCGTCACCTCGGTCCCGTTGCGGACATCGAGCGCCATGACGCGCCGGTACCATACAAGGTAGTCCATCCACATCGTCCGGGGGATGCGGCCGAGGGCCGCCCAAGCATCGTCGCCGTGCTGCGCCTCGAACCAGGCGCGGAAGGTGAGCGAGGGGATGTCGAGTGCCGGGCCTGCCTGGTCCTTCGGCGAGCGCAGCGTCCGCATGCGCGCATAGGTCACCCAGGGCCCCTCGCGGCACTCGGGCGCGCGGTCGACGACGACGACGCGCTCGATGCCCAGCAGCCGCAGCGCAGCGGCGGCGGTGAGCCCGCTCATGCCGCCGCCGATCACGACGACGTCGGCGACGGCATGGCCCTCGACGCTGCGTGCCGGAACCCAGGGCCTCGCCGGCATCTCGAGCAGCGCCAGTTCGCGCCGGAGCCGCCGCTCGAGCGCATCGAGCCCGTCCGCTGTCATCTCCCGATCAGCCATCCCGCCTCCTCTACGCACACTCGCCAGGCTCCGCCGCTCATGCCAGGGTATCTCGCTGCAGAAGAGGTGCGGAGCGATGCTTGCGGGCAAGGTCGCAATCGTAACGGGTGGCGCGCGCGGCATCGGTCGCGCGATCGCCGAGCGCCTCGCCACCGAACGTGCTGCGGTGCTCATCGCCGACCGCGCCGGCGCGGAGGAGGCCGCGGCGGCCATCCGTGCCGCCGGCGGCCACGCCTTCGGCCATGCCTGCGATCTGTCCGACGCCACCGCCATTCCGCGGGTCGTCGAGGCCGCGATCCGCGAACTCGGCGGAGCGCAGATCCTGGTGAACAATGCGGGCGTGGAATTCGGTGGCGGTGTGTTCGAGGTCACGCCCGAGGTCTGGGACGCCCATCTCGACGTCAACCTGCGCGCCGCCTTCTTCGTGTCGCAGGCCGCGGCACGCTGGATGCGCGACAATGGTGGCGGCGCGATCGTCAACGTCGCCTCTATCCAGGGCGGCGTTTTCAGCGGGCGCTTCGTGCCCTACACCGCCTCCAAGGCCGGATTGCGCGGGCTGACCGGATCTCTCGCCGTCGCGCTGGCGCCCAGCGGCATCCGCGTGAACGCGGTGGCACCAGGCTGGACGGAGACGGCGATGAACCATGCGGCCGGCGATGCGGCGGAGACAACCGCGCGGCTGTCGCAGATCCCGCTCGGCCGGATCGGCCGGCCGGAGGATACCGCGGAGGCTGTGGCCTTCCTCGCCGGTCCGCGCGCCGCCTACATCACGGGGCAGGTCCTCGCGGTCGACGGGGGCCGCAGCCTCGGAATGCCCGCCCGCCGGAGTTGAGCCGCTATGTCGATGCGCTACGCAGGGAAGGTCGTTGTGGTGACGGGGGGCGGCGGCGCGATCGGCCGCGCGCTCGCCTCCGGCTTCGCGCGGGAGGGCGCGAAGGTACTCGTCGCCGACCGCCGGGGCGAGGCCGCGGAAGCGGCAGCGGCGGCGATCCGCGCCGAGGGCGGCGAGGCCTCGGGCATCGCCGTGGACGTGGCGGACCTCGCAGCGCTTGACGCGATGCTGGACGCGGCGATCGCGCGGCACGGAGGTCTCGACGTGCTGTGCAACAACGCCGGTGCGCCGAGCGTAGCCCCTGACCTGTTCGCGATCGAGGAGGCCGAATGGGACCGCATCCTCGGCGTCAACCTGAAGGCCGCCTTCTTCGCGGCGCAAAAGGCGGCGCTCCGGATGATCGCGCGCGGCACCGCGGGCGCGATTCTGAACACCAGCTCGACCTCCGCCTACATCGCCTCGTCCCGCCCGGCGGTGCCCTACGACGCATCCAAGGGCGGGCTGCGGCAGATGACGGTGTCGCTCGCCGCGCACCTCGTCCAGCACGGCATCCGTGTCAACGCCATCGCGCCCGGCACGATCGACACCGAGTTCGCGGCCGCCGCAGTTGATGCCGACACGCGGCGCGCGCGGCTCGAGAAACGGGCGCGCGAACGCATCCCGATGCGCAGGCCCGGCCAGCCCGAGGACCTGGTCGGGGCGGCGCTGTTCCTGTGCTCGGAGGAGGCGTCCTACGTCACGGGGCAGTCGGTCGTCGTGGATGGCGGCATCCTGCTGGTGTGAGTCCGGCTATTCGATCGCCGTGATGCCGGTGGCGGTGATGCGCCGGCGCACATCCGCCACGCTCTCCACGACGAAGCCTTGGGCGTCGGCCAGGCGCTGGTCGCGCGACCAGGGCGTCATCATCTGCCGGTCCAGTGAGGCGAGGAACTCCGCGTCGCCCAGGATCGCGACGAAGGCGGCATGCAGCCGCGCAAGGATCGGCTGCGGCGTGCCGGGCGGCGCCATGTAGCCGTGCCACACCGGCACATCCATGCTGCCGAGGCCGAGTTCGTGCACCGTCGGCACCGCGGGGAAGTCGGAATGGCGGCGGGCACCGGTCACCGCGATCAGCCGCAGCCGCCCGCCCTCGGCGAGGGAGCGGCCGCCGATCGCGCCGGTGAAGATCGCCGCTGCCGTGCCGCTGACCACGTCGGTCATCGCTGGCCCGGCGCCGCGATAGGGCACATGCGTCATCCGCAGGTCGCGCGCGCGGGCGAACAGTTCCATGCCGAGATGGCCGAGCGTGCCGACCCCGGAGGAGGCATAGGGGACCGGGTTGGGCTGTGCGCGGACCCAGGCGATCAACTCGTCCACGCTGGTCGGTGGCAATGCTGCGCTCGAGAAGAGGCCATTGGTATCGAGTGCTACGAAGGCGATGGCGGCGAAGTCGCGGCCAGCGTCGAAGGGCTCGGGCCGCATCAGCACCGGCGTGAGGCCGGTTGTCGTCGAGGTCGCCTGGATCAGGGTGTAGCCGTCCGGCGCCGCGCGGGAGACAGCCGCCATGCCGACCGTGCCGCCCGCACCGGCGCGGTTATCGACGACCACCTGCTGGCCGATCCGCTCGGAGAGCTTCCCGGCGACCAAGCGGCCGAGCGCGTCGCTCGCGCCGCCCGGTGCCCAGGGCACGACGAGGCGAAGCGGCCGCGAGGGCCACTCGCCCTGTGCGAGCGCCGGCACCGCCAGCACGGCGCCCGCCGCGCCGAGCAGCGCGCGCCGGCGCATCCGAGGCAGTGCGATGTCGATCATGGCCTGGCTTCCTCCGCGCGCTGCAGGGTCACGGCATGGTCACGCCGGTGGTCGCGATCATCCGCCGGACGTCGGCAATCGTCCCGGCGACGAAGGCCGGCGCAGCATCGAGCCGCTGGTCCGCCGGGAAGGCCTCCATCATCTGCGTGCGCAACTCCGCGATGAAGGCGGGGTCGCGGAGCATGGCGGTCAGGGCGGCGTGGTAGCGCTCCACCACCGGGCGCGGCGTCGCGGGGGGCGCGAAGTAGCCGAACCAGATCGGCACCTCCATCTCGGCGAGGCCGGCCTCGCGCAGCGTCGGGACGTCCGGGTATTCTGGCACGCGCTCGCGCGCGCTGACGGCAAGGAGGCGAAGCCGCCCTGCATCCGCCATCGCGCGGCCGACGATCAGCGAGGTGAAGATCATCGGCGCGGTGCCGGCGACGACGTCGGTCAACGCCGGGGCCGCGCCGCGATAGGGCACGTGCTCCATGTTCAGCCCGCGTGCCCGCGCGAAGAGTTCCAGCCCGAGATGCCCGGGTGTTGCCACGCCCGAGGAGGCGAACGGGACCGCTCGGCCCTGCGCCCTCACCCAGGCCGCGAGTTCGTCCATCGTGCGCGCAGGAACCGCGGGGTTGACGAAGACGCCGTTCGAATCCGACGCGACGAAGCCGAGCGGCGCGAAGGCCTGCATGGCGTCATACGGCGGTGGCGTCATCAGCAGCGGCGTCAGGGCGACGGTACCCGCGGTGCCCTGCACGATGGTGTAGCCGTCCGCGTCGCCTCGCGAAACCTGCGCCATGCCAAGCGTGCCGCCGGCGCCCGGGCGGTTCTCGACCACCACCGACTGGCCGAGGTGCCGGCCCAGATTCGCCGCGACGATGCGCGCCAGCGCGTCGCTCGACCCGCCTGGGGCGAAGGAGACGACGAGGCGGATCGGGCGCGTCGGGAAGGCGGGCTGAGCCGCCGTGCGGGCTGCGGCGCCGAGAAGTGAGAGGCCCGCTCCGGCACCGAGAAGGTCGCGTCGCGTCGGTCCGCGTCCGCTGGTCTGTCCGCTCATCCTGCGTCCCCCTTTCCGTCTGCTGCGTGTTCGCTCCGCTATAGGCCGAGCAGCCGCGCCGCGTTGCCACCCAGGCAACGCCAGCGGATCTCGTCGGATTCGAAGGGCTGCGCGCGGAACTGCTCGACGCTCTGCCCGAGCGGGCGGACGGGATAGCTGCTGGCGAAGAGCAGCCTGTGGCCGAGGTAGTAGTTCGCCGCCTTCACGTACTCGTCCGCGCCAGGCGTGTTCGGGACATGGCCGTAGAAATCCGGGATGAGGTGGACGTTGCTGCATTGGAAGGCGACGGCGCAGATCTGCACCGTGTAGGGCCAGGCCCCGTGCGGAACGACGATCCGCAGCGTCGGGAAGCGGCGCGCGACGCGCTGGATGTGCACCGGGTCGCAATAGGTCAGGTCTGGCCCGACGAAGATGCTGGAGGTGAAGGAGACGATCAGCCCGGCCTCCGCGCAGCGCGCATAGAGCGGCATCAGCCTCTCGTCGTCGTCGTATAGCGGCGGGTCGCACCAGCCATTGTCGAAGGCCACGCCCTTGAAGCCCCAGGCGATGCACTTCTCGATCTCCGCCATCGCCTTGGCCGGGTCGCTGCCGTCGATGCCGCCGAACCCGATGAAGCGCCGCGGATAGCGCTCCAGCAGCGCGACGATGTCCTCGTTCGGGACGGAGCCGTATTGCGGCGGTGACTGGCGCCCCATGACCACGCCGAGCCCGATGCCGGCGGCGTCCATCTCCTCGATGAAGGCCTCCATCGAGCGCTCCGCGAAGGACCGGTAGTAGGGCAGGTTCATGTGCAGGGGGCGCACGGCCCAGGGCGCGGCGTTCGAGGGACGCGCGTTGTAGATGGCGGTCGAGGTGAAGGCGCCGAATGGCGGACGCACGCGGAAGTCGATGATCATGGACCCTGGTATCTCCCGACCCGAGCACGCAGCATAATGTTCGAGGATTGCACGCTTGTTCGCAGGGCGTGTCAACGACCATGATCATGCCGGCGCGCCGCTCGGCGCGCGGAAAGGGAGTGGGAAGCATGCCGATTGTCGATTTCCGCCTGCGACCGCCGGCGCCGGGCTTTCTGGAGACGAAGATCTACGCCAATCCCGGGAACCGTGACCGCTACACGCGCCGGCTCGGCTTCGAGCCCGCGCCGTCGGCGCAGCTTCAATCCATGGAACTCCTGATCGATGAGATGCGCGCGGCGGGGATCACGCGCGGCGTCGCTGTCGGCCGCACGACGGCCACGCTCGGCAGCGTGCCGAACGCCGATGTCGCGGCGTTGGTGGCGCAGCATCCCGGACTCTTCGTCGGTGTCGGTTCTGCCGACACGACCGACCGCCTTCGCGCCGTAGCCATGATCGAGGAGTGCCGTCGGCTCGGCCTCGCCATGGTCAACCTGGAGCCAGGTGTGATGGACCCGCCCATGCGCGTCGACGATCGTCGGCTGTATCCCATCTACGCGCATTGCGAGGACAGCGGGATGCCGCTCGTGATCATGGCCGGCGGCGGGGCCGGACCTGACATCACCTACACGGCGCCGGCTCATCTCGACCGCATGCTCGCGGACTTTCCGAAGCTCACGGTCGTCTGCTCGCACGGCGGATGGCCGTGGGTGCAAGAAACGGTCTCCGTCGCGTTCCGACGGCCCAACCTGTTCCTTTGCCCGGACATGTACCTGATCGGCCTGCCCGGAATGGACGACTACCTGCGCGCGGCGAACAGCTTCCTCTCAGAGCAGTTGCTGTTCGGCACGGCCTATCCATTCTGCCCGCTGCAAGACTACGTGCAGCGCTTCATGGAACTGGACATAAAGCCGGATGCGCGCGAACGGATCCTCTGGCGTAACGCGAACGCGCTTCTTGGGCTTGGCCTGACCTGACCAAAGGCGCGCCGGAGTAGCTACCGCGTCCGCCAGCACGCATGGGTGCTGCGCTCTGCTCAGATTGTGCGAGCTAGTCGTCCTTGAAGAAGTTGGTTTTAGCGCGCCGCGAGCTGTGATGATGGCAGCGGGGGGGGGCTGTGAGTCCTCCGAAGGCGATGAGGCTGAGCAGGAAAGCAAGAAGTCGTATCAGCTAGGCGCGGAGGAGGCGGAGGTTGTGGCCGGCGGCGACGCGGCCGGCATGGCCGAGACGCGGGGCGATCCTGCGCTGGTGAAGCCGCTGGCGCTGGCCTTCCGGTGGCGGCGGATGCTGGAGGAGGGGCGTTACGCGTCGGTCCGCGAGCTCGCGAAGGCCGAGGGTGTGAACCGCACCTACATAGGCCGATTGCTGAACCTCACATTACTGGCGCCGGATCTGGTGGAGGCCATCCTGGATGGCGCTAGGCACGGTGGGTTGACCACCGCTGAGCTCTGCAACCGTGCACTTGTTCAATGGGAAGAACAGTGCGCGACGCACCTCGCGTCGTGACGCAGCGGCTCAGTCTCCCTCGTCCTCGACGACGATCCGCCACATCCCCTCGATGCCGCCTTCGACCCACCAGCCCTCGTATGTCGAAGAGCCGGGGAAAGCATGCAGGCTCGCCTCCCCGCCGTTTTGCAAGCACCGGAGGCGCCAATGGCACTGTCCGATCTGCGAGCCCTGGTAGGCCACCTCAACCCCGTCGTGATCCGTGTAGATCACTTGCAGCACATCTGTTTGTGAGTCATGGCGGAGGTAACATTCTTCGATGAATGATGCTTCGGCGTCCGCCAAGTAGACCGTCATTTTCCCGGCTCGTAGTTTGCTCGGCATCGGATCCCGTCCTTCCGGCGCACCGAGAACATACCGACCTTCTCCGCGAATCTCGATATCGAACCGCACGACGAGCGGAAGTAGAAGGGCGTTGTCGGACCGCCATTCAGATATCCCGGTTGCGCGTCTCGCCGTTGCGATCGCAGCTTGATCAGCGAATGATGGAAGAGTGGACTGCGCACAAGGGCGCGGAAAAACCGGAGTGCGCGGCTGAATGGAGCGTGGGCTCGTTTGGTCGCGAACTGACGCCGTGATCGCGGAGGTCGCCCTCAATGGCCGCCTGGTGCCGATGCAGGCAACCTATCATCCGTGCGCTCGCGACAGCCGAGTCTGGGGGAGCAGTTGACCTGCCCCCGATTGGGGATCCACGGGCTATGAGAGACGTGGCCCGTGTTCTGGCCTGGCCGTCTGGCCCTGCCGGAGCGGAGCGTAGGCGGGGCCAGACGGCCAGGGCAACGCCGCTTCCGGCG
>JAESGA010000070.1_pt1 | contig 11061 bp, 11 predicted proteins | sample 9269521 | NCBI WGS metagenome assembly JAESGA01 (sample SAMN14514842, study PRJNA621658) | algae metagenome | isolation source: Aphanothece saxicola GSE-SYN-MK-01-06B and co-occurring heterotrophs from... | place: USA: Grand Staircase Escalante National Monument, Utah | collected 2006-04-15 | reverse complement strand
AGCCCTTGCCGCTTGGCGCGCGGCGCGCCGCGGGTCTCGGCCCGTGATGTGACAAGCGCTTGGTTTGCCATCCTTTTCACTCAGCTCCTCGCGGAACGAAGAGGGCGGAGACGCCGCCACGCCGCCGTGACCGGCCCCTGCTTGGGCACGCGAAATCCATCACGCACGGGCGTCCCCCGTCAATCATTTCTTAATCATATCATCTTGTTGCGTACTGCGCGCCATTCACGCAACAGCGCTCCTGCGACTGCCGGAGCAATCGGGCCGCCGCGTCAGCGATGGCGAAGCGGAAGCAGCTTCCAGTGTTTCACCCGTCCCCGCGGGCTCTGCCTGCGTCGCCTTACGCGAAAAGGATGTCCAGCAAGCTCCGGCGCACGCGGCGGCATCGGAATTGGATCTCGGCGTGGAGCGTGGTGGGCAGCACCGGCGTTTCGATCGGGCCGGCCACGGCGCGCGCTCCTCTGTGCGCAAGCCAAGGCGTAGCCGGCGCGACGGGGACGGCGCCGTCGAAATCGGTGCACGCCATGCGTCATTGCAAACTACGACAGTACTATTTCTGAGTTTCGCAAGATTAGATGTTTGATCCCGGCATTTCGTGGTGCTTTTTTGCCATGAACCTGCGCGGCTCAACGGCACCACGAATGTCCGCGGCGACGACAACGCCGAGAACAGCCTGATACGCGGTATCGCCGGCAACAACCACCTGCTCGGCAATGGCGGCAATGCCTCGCTGAATGGCGGGCTCGGCGACAACATCCTTTTCGGCGGCCTCGGGGCTGACAGCCTGGTGGGGAGCGATGGCGCCGCCAGGATGGGCGGCGGCGCCGGCGATGACATTCATCTCGCGGACGCGCTCGAAGGGTTGTCGAGGCCGCGAGTGCGGGGAACGCCACGGCTCTCATCGCGGTGAGCGACGCGCTGCCAGCCCATTTCGAACACCTGACGCTGCTGGGCAGCGGGAACCTGACCGCCACCGGCGACAAGCTCGACAACGTGCCGATCGACAACACCGGCGCCAACATGCGGCGCAGGCTTCTGGGTCGTGATAACCTGCAAGGCAGCAAGGACAACTACACGCTGGAAGGCGGCCTCGGCGCGGATGCGGTGGCGGTGGGCCGCTACGTGGCGAACACCAGCGGGCTGGCGACGAGTTCGTCGGGCGTGGGGCAGTTCGTGTTCGAGAGCGATGTGCGGGTGCTCTGGTGGGACGCGGATGGCGCCGGCGGCAGCGACGCGCTTCGCATCGCGACGCTCACCAATGTCGCGGGGTTCGTGGGGTCGGAGATCATGGTGATCGCGTAGCGGCCGAGGGTGTGGCTGCCATGCGCGGCTGGTGATGCTCGATGGAGCCGTAGCACCAGCCGTCGATGCGCCAGAGAACACGCGCCCGGTGCGCGCGGAGCTGGCCACCGCCGAGCCGATCTCACCCAAGGCCGCGCAGCGCATCTGCGGAGCGGTAGATGCGCGCTGCCGGGTTTTCCATGCATAGCGCCGATGCTGAACCTCATCGAGCCGAACACCGCCGCGCTGGCACGCGAATGAGCGTGCCGGTGCCGCGTGACGCGGCGCTGAGCACCGAGCTTCCCAACACCGGAATGATGACTGTCTTTACACTTCGTGTCCTGTGCTCGTGAGTTGCCTGCTTGGTGCTGCGACCCGATCATCGCGGAATGGCAATCCGGGCAATCGACCTCGCGACCATCGCCGCCGGCACTGGCGGCTTCGTCGTGCATGGGCAGGAAGCGAACGATCAGCTTGGCCTTTCGGCAGTCTCGGCCGGTGACGTGAATGGGGATGGGCTCGACGACCTGATCATGGGCGCCCGGCTTGCCGACGCGGCAGGCAACGCCAAGACGAATGCCGGTGGAACCTACGTGCTGTTCGGCAGGCCCGACGGGTTCGCGGCCGCCATCGATGCAGCCACCCTTGCCGCCGGAAATGGCGGCTTCGTGATCCATGGCCAGGACGCCGGGGACTTGTCCGGGCAGCCCGTGGCCGCGGCCGGCGATGTGAATGGCGACGGCCTTGATGATGTGATCGTCGGTGCAGCCGAAGCCGATGGGCCCGGCAACGCGCGATACCTCGCAGGCGATAGCTTCGTTGTATTCGGCCGATCCAGCGGGCTCGGCCCAGCTGTCGATCTCGCGGTGATTGGAAACCTGGGCTTCGCGCTGAACGGCCCTGGCGCGGGCGACCTTTCTGGCAGCGCCGTGGCGGGCGCGGGCGATGTGAATGGCGATGGCATCGCGGACCTGATCATCGGCGCTCCGGAAGGCGATGCCATCGGCGACGGGAAGGCGTCCGCAGGCGACACCTACATTGTGTTCGGCCGTATCGGTGGCTTCTCCGGCCCGCTCGATCTGGCGGGCATTGCTTCCGGGACCAGCACCGAGGGCATCCATATACCGGGCGCCTATGCATCGATCCGATCGGGCCAGGCTGCCGCGCATGCCGGCGACCTCAATTCCGATGGGCTGGATGACATCATCATCGGCGCGCCTGGTCTTTATGCCCCGTCCGGGAGCGGCAAGGGTGCTGTCTACATCGTCTATGGGACGCAAGGCGGGACGATCGACTTGGCTCACGTCGCCTTGGGCTCGGGCGGCTTCGCCATTACGCAAAAAAACTGGACGGAGACGCGGTTCGGGTTCTCGGTGAACTCGGCGGGCGATCTGAACGCCGACGGCTATTCCGACCTGGTCATGGGCAATTACTGGGGCGGGCCGCCGGCGCATGTCGTGCTGGGCCGCGCGGGCGGCTTCGGGACGCCGATCGAGCTGGATCAGACAAAGCCCACACCCGGCAACTTCGCCATCCTCGTGCAGGAGGCGAACGACCGTGCCGGGATGTCGGTCGCCTCGGCCGGCGACGTGAACGGCGACGGCTTCGACGATCTCGTCATCGGCGCGCCTGGCGGCGATGCCGCCGGCAACATGAAGTTCGATTCCGGCGAGGCCTACGTCGTGTTCGGCCATGCAGGGGGCTTCGGGGCAAACATCAGGCTTTCCGACATCGCGGCCGGCATCGGCGGCTTTGTCATATACGGCCAGGATCCCGGGGATTCGGCGGGCCGATCGGTCGCGTCGGCGGGGGACATCAACGGCGATGGTTTCGATGATCTGATCATCGGCGCCCACGGGGCTGACGGGCCGAACAACATGAAGCCCGATGCCGGAAGCAGCTATGTCGTTTTCGGCCGGAACTTCACCGCCGTGGTCACGCACCTTGGCACCGCCGCGGCCGAGACGCTGGCCGGCACGGACGGCGATGATGTCATGATCGGCGGCCTCGGCAACGACACGCTGATCGGCGGCCGCGGCAAGGATGTCTTGAAGGGCGGTGCCGGCGATGACGTTCTGCGCATCGCAGACTTCGCGGATCGGCGCGTGGAGGGCGACCGTGGCGACGACACGCTGGCGCTCGATGGCATGGACGTCACACTCGACCTGTCGCTGATCGCTGACACGCTGCTGACCGGCATCGAGGCGATCGATGTGACCGGCAGCGGCGCCAACACGCTGCGCCTGACCCAGCGGGACGTGCTGAACCTCTCCGATACGTCCAACACACTGCGGGTCATCGCCAATCCAGACGATACGCTCGAACTGGCAGATGGTGGCTGGATTGATGGCGGGCTGCAGGGCGCGACGCGCAGCTTCACGCAGGGCAATGCAACCGTTTTGCTGACGGTGATCCCGTATGGGAACCCGCCGGCCGCCGTGCTGCTCATTGGCGACGCCGGCCCGAACGCGCTGGGGGGCGGCGGCGGCAACGACACGCTCAGCGGCGAGGGTGGCGACGATACGCTAAATGGCGGTACCGGCGCCGACCTGATGCAGGGCGGGCCCGGCAACGACATGTATCGCGTGGGTGAGACGCAGGACACCCTCAGTGAAGCCGGCACGGATGGCTACGACATCGTTCGTTCCACGGTGACCTGGACGCTTGGCGACGGTTTCGAGGATCTCCGGCTAATCGGCATGGCGAACCGTATCGCGACAGGCAATGCGCTAGACAATCGGCTGGCGGGCAATGCTGGCGCGAACCAGATGTTCGGCCTTGGCGGCGACGACACGCTGGATGGCGGCGCCGGCAACGACACAATGCATGGCGGGGCGGGGAACGACCTCTATGTGGTCGACAGCATCGGCGACTACGTCGATGAGTTCGATGCCGGCGCGGGCGGTCATGACATCGTCGTCGCGTCGGTCAGCTACACGCTGCATTTCTATCTCGAGGCGTTGCGCCTGGTCGGTACGGCGGACATTGACGGCGCGTGCTGGACGTCCGGCGCCATCATCGGCAATGACGGCGCGAACCTGCTGACCGGCAGCAATGGCGACGATACGCTCAGCGGCGGTGCGGGCAACGACACCCTCATCGGCCATGGCGGTGCGAACCGGCTGAACGGCGGCACCGGCGACGACACCTTCAGGGTCGGCGCGCCGATGCAAGGGCGCGATACCATCGTCGGCTTCGTCTCCGGCGAGGACCGGCTTGCGTGCGACGCCGCCGGTTTCGGCCTGCCGATCGGCGATCTCGATGGCCTGGTGACGCCGTTGGGCGCAGCGCGCTTCCAGCGAACTACGGACGGGCTTGCGACGGCTGAGGCAGGCGAGTGGCAATTCACCCAGGTCATCGCCACCGGAACGCTGTTCTTCGACGCCGATGGCTCCGGCGCGAGCGCGGGCGTGATCATCGCCAAGCTCGCCGGGCACCCGGAACTCGCCGCCAGCGACATCTGGATGATCTAGCCGCCGGTCTCGTCGCGCTGCGCATCGCGATACTGCCACCGTGGCCGGCTTCGTGGGCACGGAGATCCAGGCGATCGCGTAGCAGCCGACGGAAAGACCTCCAGGCTCGGCATTGGGTGCTCGATAGAGCCATAGCAACAGCCCTCGCGCCGCCAGAGAAGGTTCGTGACCCTGCCCCCAAAGTGCCCTCGTTCATGAGCAGAGCCTGTTCTCCATTTGCCCCGATGCGGGGCGGGGTGCAAAGGCTGCTGGGGTGAGCCCGTTCAGGCTCGTGTGCGGGCGGGCCGTGTTGTAGTCGCTCCTCCATGCTTCGATGATCCGGCGCGCCGCGGGCAGGCTGCCGAACAGATGCTCGTTGAGGGTCCGACGCAGTGCGTCGAACCGTCGCGGAACCGGCCGTTGAAGCTCTCGACGAACCCGTTCTGCTGCGGCTTGCCCGGCGCGATACAATGCCATGCGACGCCACGCTCCTGCTGCCAGCGCAGCATCGCGTGCGCCCCGCGCAGCCGCCCGAGATGGCGCGCCGACTGATCGACCGCGCCACCACCGTGCTGCCGTTCTGAGCCGCTGGCGAGCAGCAAGCGTCAGCCAGCCCAGGCAGTTCGGTTGCGCTGGAATTCCAGACGATACAGGCCGCGCTGCACCGGCCCGGTGACACCCGATTCTACCAGCGCAGCCTGCGGCAACAGCGTTTCGAGAGCCGCGGCATCGGTTGCCTCCGCCAGGATGATCCAGGCTGGCGGGGCGCCGATATCGCTGCGGCCCTTCTTTTCCTCGGTGGCAACGCCACTGGCCGCCGCGTCTGCGATGCACAGATGCGCGCCGGTGACGCGCGGCACATCGGCCGCTTCGCGCAACAGCGCGACCACCGCCGCGCGGGCCTCCGGCGCCGCATCGAAGCGCAGCGTGAGCATGACGCCGCCAACCCCGACGCCGCGGCTCTCGACAACACGGGCCAGTCCGCGCGAGGTGTCGCGGAAACCCTGCGTGGCGCGCTTCGTCCAGGGTGTCGGCGCGTTCAGGCGGTTGGTGTAGTCCTGGCCCTGCAGCACCTGCATCGTCTCGGCCTCATAGAGCGTGAAGAATTCGGGCTGCGTCGCAGCATCCAGCGCCACGTAGCGGCGGCCGCGGCGGAAGCCCGGGATGCCGACGCGCTCGGCCATGTGCTCGTGCAGGTGCCACGCGTAGAAATCGTCGCGCCCCTCGGGCGTGATTCCGTTCCAGATCGCTACCACCGCTTCCCCTGCCAGCATGGTTCGCTCCCTAATCCACCGGCGGCGCGCGCCGCTGCGCGTGGCGGGCGCCCGACATCACAGGCGGCCGCCGGACAGGTCGAAGACCGCGCCGGTCGAAAAGCTGCAGTCCGGGCCGCACAGGAACGCGACGAGGCCGGCCACCTCCTCGGGCGTGGCAAAGCGCGCCATCGGAATCCGGCGCAGCTTGTCGGCGCGCATTTCATCCGTCATGCCCGCCGCCATCGCGGTTTGCACCACGGTGGGTGCGATGGCGTTGACCAGGATGCCCTCGGTGGCCAGTTCCTTGCCCAGTACCTTGGCGAGTGTCATTAGCCCCGCCTTGGACGCGGCATAGGGCCCGGCCAGCGCGCTGCCTTCCTGGCCGACGACCGAGCCTGTCAGCACGATCCGTCCGCGATCCGGGCCGGCATTGGCCAGCATGCGGGGGATCACGGCGCGGCAGGTCAGGAATCCCGAGAGCAGGTTGGCGTCGAGCACGCGGCGGATCTCCTGCGGCGCGATCTCCCAGGCGCGGGCGGAGGGACCCAGCACGCCGGCATTCACCACCAGCGCCGTCACCGCGCCGAGTGCGCGCTCGGTCTCCGCCATCGCGTGATCCAGCGCCGAAGCGTCCGTGACATCGACGGCCAGCGCCAGCGCCGCGCCCGGCGCGTCGATCGACAGGTCCCAAGACGCCGCTGCATAGCCCTCGTTAGCCAACCGCGCGATGACGGCGCGGCCGATGCCGCCGGCGCCGCCGGTGACGATGGCCGCGCCGCGCCTCATGCGCGCATCACTGCGGCAGCAGCGCGTTGGTGAAGAAGGCGTCGGCAGGAAGCTCGGTGCGAAGGTCCTGGAACTCCTTCATCAGCGACAGCGTCTCCGCCCAATCTTCCGGCGCCATCCAGCCGATCGGGCGTTGCGGCCCGCGGGCCGAGCGCACCAGCGGAAGGCCGGCACGCAGCTGCGCCAGCGACAGCGCGCGGTCCATGTCGGCCTTCACCCGCAGGCCGGCGGCAACCGCGGCCTCGGGCTCGCGTTCCGCGGTGTCGAAGGCGCGCTGCGTGGCGCGGATGAAGCGGCGTACCATGTCCGGGTTGCGCGCAATCGTGTCGCGCGTGGCATGCAGCGCGAGGCCCATCGTATTGGCGCCGAGGTCGGCATAGAGCAGCGACGTGACCTCAAGCCCGCGCTGCGGCAGGATCAGCGCTTGGTTCTCGACGCCACCCAGCATGCCGATGGTGCGGTTTTCCAGCGTCGCCACCAGCTTGCCGGCGCCGTCCACGCGCAGGAACCGCACTGAATCCGGCGCCATGCCGTTGGCACGCAGCAGCGCGGGGAACATCACCAGCCCGGCTTCACCGGTGGTGGCCGCGATGGTGCGGCCGGCCAGGTCCTGGATGCGCCGCACGCCGGAATCGGCACGCACGATCACCGCGAAGGGCGAGCGGTTCATGATGCCCATCACCGCCTGCACCGGCGCGCCGCGCACCACGCCGTTGATGATGGACGCGCCATCCGACAGGCCGAAGGTATCCGACCCCGCAGCGACCAGCTGCACCGCGCGCGCCGAGCCCTGCCCTTCGCCGACCGTCAACTCGATCCCGGCCTCGCGGTAGAAGCCGCGCTCGATGCCCAGGTGGAAGGGCGTGTGGAAGCCATAGAGCAGCCAGTTGAGCCGCAGCGACACCCGGTCGGGCGTCGCAGGCTGGGCGGCTGCGGCGCCGCCCCACAGCAGCGGCATCAGAAGCAGCGCGGCGAGCCTGCCGATCATCCTGCGTGACATGCGTTCTGTCCTCCCTAAAGGCCCGGCACCTCGCCTTCCGCTCTGCGGCGGGAGACGTGCCAGGGAATCGCCAGGCGTTCGGCCAGCTCGACCAGGCCGTACAGCGCAAGGCCGAGCGCGGTGAGCGCGAAGATCGCGGCAAAGCTCATCGGCGTGTCGAGGTTGCCGTTGTACTCCAGCAGCAGGTAGCCGAGCCCCCTGTCGGAGGCCACGAACTCGGCCACCACGGCGGCCGTCGCGGCGAGTGCGGCGGCCACCTTGAAGCCGCCGAACAGGGTGGGCAGCGCGGCCGGCAGCTGCACCATGCGAAAGGCGCGCCACCGGGTGGCGCCGGAGGAGCGCAGCAGTTCAGCCACCTCGGTCTCCAGGCTGCGGAAGGCCTGCAGCGCACTGACGACCACCGGGAAGAAGCTGAGTAGGAATACCAGCAGCACCTTCGGCAGCAGGCCGAAGCCGAACCAGATGATGAACAGCGGCGCCACCGCGATCTTCGGGACGATCTGCAGAAAGACCAGCAGCGGATAGGCAATCTGCCGCGCCGCATCGGAGAACGCGATGCCGAGCGCGATGGCCACGCCGAGCACGACCGCCAGCGCATAGCCCAGCACCATCGGCTGCACCGTGAAGCTCGCCGCCTCCAGCAGCGAGCGCCAGCGGCCGGAGGCTTCCCAGAAGATACGCGTCGGAGCGGGCAGGATGTATTCCGGCACGCCGAAGCCGCGGACGCTGAGTTCCCACACTAACAAGAAGCCCAGGAAGGCGGCGGCGACGCGCAGCTGCGGCAGCCATCGCCACGCGGCAATGCGGTCTGGCCCACGCTGGGCGGCCTCGCGGCCGGGGCCTTCGCCCATCCTCGACAATCCTCCGTGCCCGCCCCTTGTCGGAGTGGCATTAATGAAACACTGTTCCAGCATCATGCGCGTCGTCAAGGGACTGCTGGAACGCTGCGTCGAGACGGTGGAGGCACTGACGCTCGCCCCGGCCGGCACGCGCCTGTCCGACCTCGCCCGCACGCTCGATATGCCGAAGGCCGCGGCGCACCGACTGCTGAGCGAGTTGGTGCGGCTCGGCTGGGCCGAACAGGCGGCGGCCGGCACCTACCGCCTCACCCACCGCCTGCCGCTGGTGACGCAGCGCGTGCTGCACGCCACCGGCATGGCCGATCTGGTGCAGCCGGTGCTGGAGGAGGTGGCTCGCGAGACGCGCGAATTGGTGCGCGCCGCCGTAGCGCTGCCCGATTGCCTGGTGTGGCTGGCGCATGCCCAGGGCGCGCCTCCGGGGCTGCTTTATCAGCCCGCCATGTCTGATCCTGTGCGGCCCCATGCGACGGCGAACGGCAAGGCCTGGCTGGCCACGCTGGCCCCGGCGCGGGCGCTCGAGATCGCGCGCGCCGGCGGGCTGGGCAGCCTTTGCCCAACGCCGCACACGCTGACGACGGAGGCGGCGCTGCTCGCGGAATTGCGCCGCACGCAGGCGCGCGGCTGGGCGGTGGCTGAGCAGGAGGCCGAGTGCGGCGTCGTCGCCGTCGCCGTCGCGGTGCGCCCGCTGCAAGGCCATGCCATCGGGCCAACGGTCGCCACGCTCTCGGTCGCCGGGCCGCTGTTCCGGCTGCCCGAGGAACGGCGCGCAGCCATCGCCGCGCGGCTTAACGCCGCGGCGGCGCAACTGGCCTCGGCCTGGCCGCGCGCCGAGTTCGTGCAGGCAAGCGGCACATGAGCAGCCGGGCTGCGCCCATCACCGGTGCCGGCATCCGGGCCGACGGCGTCTCGAAGCGCTTCCGCACCCGCCATGGCGAGACACTGGCGCTGGACGCCTTCGACCTCGACGTGCCGGATGGCGAATTCCTCGCAGTGGTCGGCCCCTCGGGCTGCGGCAAATCAACCCTGCTGCGGCTGATCGCAGGGCTGATGCCGGCCTCCTCGGGCCGTATCGAGGTGTTCGGCCGCGCGGTCAGCGGGCCGGTCACGGAACTCGGCATTGTGTTCCAGCAGCCGGTGCTGCTGGAATGGCGCAACGTGCTCGACAACGTGCTGTTCCAAGCCGGCATCCGCGGCCTCAGCGAGGCGGCGCATCGCGACCGCGCCATGGCCCTGCTGCGCCAGGTCGGGCTTGAGGATTTCGCCGACCGGCATCCGCATGAATTGTCCGGCGGCATGCGCCAGCGCGCCTCGATCGCGCGCGCGCTGCTGCACGACCCGCCGCTGCTGCTGATGGACGAGCCCTTCGGCGCGCTCGATGCGCTGACGCGCGAGCAGATGCGGCTTGATCTCGAGGCGCTGTGGATGCGCACCCGCAAGACCGTGCTGTTCATCACCCACAGCGTCGACGAGGCGGTGCTGCTGGCGGACCGCGTGGCCGTGATGTCGCCGCGGCCCGGGCGGATCGAGCGGCTGCTGCCGGTGGACCTGCCGCGCCCGCGCGGCCTGGCGGCGCGGCGCGACGCGCGGTTCCTCGCGGCGGTGGAGGAGGTAACGGCGCTGTTCCTGGCGCGCGGCGTGCTGCACGGCGCCGCCCCATGAGGCGCGCCCGGCGCATGGTGCCATGACCCCCGCGGAGCGCATCGCGCCGATCCTGGCCGAGCAGGCGGCGGTGTTCGCGCGGCTGCCATCGGCGACGCTTGACGCGGCGGTGGCGGCCATCGAAGCCGCGCCGCGCGTGCTGCTTTGGGGCCAGGGGCGCACCGGCTATGCGCTGATGGGCCTCGCGATGCGGCTGTTCCACCTGGGCCGTGATGCGCATTGGGTGGGTGGCGCCACCACGCCGCCGCTGCGCGCGGGCGATCTGCTGGTGGTCAACGCCGCGCGCGGCGACCTGCCGAGCGGCACGGCCTTCCTGCGCCATGCGCGCGCGCTGGGCGCGCGCGGCGCGGTGATCACGGCCGCGGATTCGGGCCCGGCGCTGGAGGCCGCGGATCTCGTCCTGCGCATCCCGGCTCAGACCTGGGAGGGGTCGTCCATCCTGCCGATGGGCGGGCAATACGAGATCGCGCTGTGGCTGTTCAGCGACCTCGTCGTGCAGCGCCTGATGGAGCGCGGCGGCGTGGACGCCGCGGCGCTGGCCGCACGGCACGGCACCATCGCGTAGCGTGTTCCTCCGCCGGCCGCAGCGTGTTGCGCGGAAGCCAAACGGCTTCCATGCTCGAACGCCGGTGCCAGGATGGTAAGCGCGGCGACGAGGCCCGCCTTCCGGCGGGGGCGTTGAGTATGCTTGGTCTGCCTGGGGCTGGGAGCTTCGGGCCGACGTTATGGTCGACGTTAATGACGACGCGAAGGGTGGCGAGTATCGC
>JAESGA010000069.1_pt1 | contig 11903 bp, 9 predicted proteins | sample 9269521 | NCBI WGS metagenome assembly JAESGA01 (sample SAMN14514842, study PRJNA621658) | algae metagenome | isolation source: Aphanothece saxicola GSE-SYN-MK-01-06B and co-occurring heterotrophs from... | place: USA: Grand Staircase Escalante National Monument, Utah | collected 2006-04-15 | reverse complement strand
ATTCGCGCAGCCGCTCCTCCATATCGAAGAACCCCGCCTGCCGAACCATCGCCTTCCCCAACGCCGATCCGCATCAGTGAATCAGCCGAACGGCATCACGGCCAGGGGTTTCTGGAGGTGTCCAGTTAATCGTCAAGTCCGCTTGCTGCAGCCGGGCCGTGATGTTCTTGATGGCCAGTTCGACCTCGGGGCCGATGTTCCGAGCGTTGCAGAAGGGTGGCAAATCCATCAGCTTCACGAAGACCGCGGCGTAGAGGGCATCCTCATGCTTGCTCATGAAGCGCATTTCGCTGCGCATGAAATGCTGGCGCACAACGGCGGCCGAAACACCCTGCAGCTTATCGGGCAGCAGGGTCGGCGCCGCCCCCTTCTTCCAGGAGCCGGCGGGGCCGGGCGCGTAGCTGGATCGCTGGAACGGTGCCGGCTGGACGTGCTGTTGCTGGGGCGGTGACGCGGCCGGTATGGTCGGATACCAGTGTATCAACTCCTTGAGCACACTTGGCATTTTGGGTGTTTTCCTGAACCAGTCCGACAAGCTGCGCCTCCAGCAATCCTGAACAGCGCCAGTCAGCCATTACGTAACCATGAATGGCAAGACTGCCCGCTTAAATCGCCTGACCGGGATACTCGGCGGATCTTGGGATATCGCTTGGCATGCCCCACTGGTCGATCGGCGTGAAGAAACGTGACCACGGATTGGCGTCGAGTAGCGCCCCTTGTTTGGTGTGTTGATGCGCACTGCGGTCGTCTGGCCGGGCACCAGCGGTGCGCCACCATCCCCTCGTCCGCGTCGGCGTGGCGGTGGGTCAGAGGCGTTTGGCTGACGGTGCGCGGTGGTGTCCGGCAGCAGGTCGGCATGGCAGCGGAGCCGATAGCTGGCGCCTTCGACCCGCACGACGATGGCGTGGCGGATGGGGTGGGATTCGAACCCACGGTGGGGTTGCCCCCACGGCGGTTTTCAAGACCGCTGCCTTCAACCACTCGGCCACCCATCCGCATAACGATTTCAGCGTCTTGCGCCGGTAAAGCCGTCTCGCCGGACTTGCTGTGCCGGCTGGTGTGCCGGGGGTCAGCTGGTAGGATTCGACAACCACCGAAGGTAGATTTCCATGGTTGCAACCAGAATATGCCCTAGATGTCTGGCCAGCGCATAGATGCCGTCGCCCTTCTGCGCGACAAGTCGCCGGATCGCGTAGGTGTGCCGCAGATCATGGCAGCGCGATCGCCGGGCGATCCGGCCGTCGGCGAGGCAGCGGCAGCCGGCCTGCCCATAACCAGCGGCCGGTTCGACAAGCGCGGCCGTCGCGACGGCGCGGACCGCTTCTCGGCATCGCTGCTGGAGATGGTGGCAGAGGTGTGACCTGCGCCAGGAAGCAATCCGCGGGTGACGTAGTCCGGCGGCAACGTGCTCGTGCCCGCGTCAGTTTGGTCGCGTCAGCCGGGGGCCACGCCGCTGCCGCCCGAGGGTCGCCGAAGGCGATTCGCCGAACATATGCCGATAGGCCAGGGCGAATCGCCCGAGACTCCAGAAGCCGTGCGTCAGCGCGATCGTCTTCACCAGTACGGGCGAGCCCGACGCACGCTTCAGGGCCTCACGCACCAGTGCCATCCGACGCCGATGCAGATAGCCATGAAGGCTCATGCCATGCACAGCGCGAAAGGCGTCATGCAGCGTGCGGGGCGAGGCGCCGAGGGTTGCGGAGATCTCCGCCGTATAGACCGGCTGGCCCAGATTGGCGCGCAGGTAGTCATCGGCCCGGGCGACGAGGCCGAGCACGCGGCGGGTCTGCCGCGTCGGGCCATCCCAAAGACGCGCTCCGGCCAAGAGCGCCCCAAGATGGCCTTCGAGCATATCGGTGAGGGAGGGGGCGAATCCATCGGCCGCGACGCTTCCAGGATGCGCCGCGACGAACTGCGCCGCGCGTCGGATGCACTGCCGCAAGGGGCCCAAGGATGACGGTTCGCCGCGCACGAAGCGATAGCGATCGGCGCCGCCGAACGGCGCGCCCCAAGCCTCGGTCAGCGCCTCGCCGTCATCCTCCGTGAAGGTCAGATGCGCCCAGGCATCATCCACGGCGACCGTGGAATCCAGCGGCGCCCCGGGCCGGAACATCATCAGGTCGTCGGGGCCGCTCGCGCGGCCGTTGAAGATCGTGCCCTCCGGGCCGTGCTGCGAAATCAGCACGCCAATCCGGCCCGCCCCTGCGACGCCCCGCGACAGGTGCGGCGAATCCCGGCCGAGCTGCACGATGACGCGGCCGAGCTGGATCTGCATCAGCTCGGCACGGAACGATCCCGGATGGACCGGGACGTAGACGACGTCCGCATCGCCGATGGCGGCGGCGAAGCTGTCGAAATCGTCGAAGCGGAAGGTCGCACTCCCGATCGGCGGACCGGGCGCGGGAGGCGGCGCACCGGTCCCGTCGTCGAGAAGCGCATCGGGGGGATGATCCTCCGGCCCAGCCATGGTCAGCGCATGTCCCGGCTCGCCGGGTCGCAGTCCTCCGGGTCGGCCCTGGCGGGGCCGGCAGGGTGGCGAGCGATCGGTGCGGCTGCCGGCGGTTGTCCGTGGCGTGTTTCAGTGTGCGAATTCGGCAAGCTCGGCGCACCCGATTGCAATTGGCCACTGAATCCATACACGGTGGGAGTGTTTCAGCAACAACCGGGCGCCAAGCGACGCGATAGCCGGATCGTTGGCCGCATCCGTCGAGGCTGGGTCCGCACAGCCCACCCTGCCGGACCGCGCCTTATCCTTCGTCCCGCCGAGTGGCGCGCAGGACGCTACGCTGCCGGCGCCGCATCGCGCCAGAACAGGAGACTAGGATGTTCGGTCGTCGTCCGTTGATCGCAGGCCTTCCGGCGCTGACGATGCCGGGGCTCGCCGTGGCGCAGACCAGCGCGCCGCCGGCCGGCTCGGCCAATCGGGCACCGCAAGGAACGGCGCAGCCACCCGCAGCGCCCACAGCCGCGGTCGCCGCGATCAGCGCCATCGCCGAGGAAGCCTATCTCTACGGCTTCCCGATGATCATCGGCTACAAGGCGATGTATTCCTTCAACATCGACCGCGCTTCCGGGCAGTTCAAGGCGCCGTTCAACCAGATCGCCAACGAGGCGCGGGTGTTCACGGCGGCCGACACGGCGATCAGCACGCCGAACAGCGACACGCCCTACTCGATCCTGCAGCTGGACCTGCGCGCCGAGCCGATGGTGATCTCGATCCCCGACGTGCCGCGCAACCGCTATTTCGACGTTCAGCTGATCGATCTCTACACCTGCAACTACGGCTATCTCGGCAGCCGCACCACGGGAACGGCGGGTGGGCAGTTCCTCGTCGCCGGGCCGGACTGGCAGGGGACGCAACCGCCGGGCATTCGCGGCGTGTTCCGCTGCGAGACGCAGTTCAGCCTTGTCATCTTCCGCACCCAGCTCTTCAGCCCGGACGACATGGACCAAGTGCGAGCGGTGCAGGCGGGCTATCGCGCCCAGCCGCTCTCGGCCTTCGCCGGCACCGCAGCGCCACCGCCCGCGCCCGCGATCGACTGGCCGCGCTTCGAGGATGACGCCTTCACCTCGCGCTTCGGTGAGTATCTCTCCTTCCTGCTCCAGTTCTGCCCGACGACCGGCACCGCGGCGGTGGAGCAGCCGCTGCGCGAGCGCTTTGCACAGATCGGGATCGGCTGGCCACGCCGCGCCTCGGCGCCCCCCATGCCGGCCGCCGAACGGGCCGCGCTGGGCGAGGCGGTGCGCACGGCCGTCGCCCGCATCCGCGCACAGGCCAACAACATCGGCACCGACATCAATGGCTGGCGCGTCGGCGCCGCGCAGGGCAATCGCGATTTCTACAACGGCAACTGGACGCTGCGCGCGGCGGCCGCGCTGAACGGCATCTACGGCAACAACGCGGAAGAGGCGACCTACCCTTTCGCACGGCACGATTCCACCGGCGCGCCGCTCGATGGCAGCCTGCACACCTACACGGTCACCTTTCCCGCCGGCCAACTGCCGCCGGTGAATGCCTTCTGGTCGCTGACGATGTACGAGACAGAGACGATGCTGCTCGTCGCGAACCCGATCGACCGGTATCTCATCAACTCGCCGATGCTGCCGGGGCTGAAGACCAATCCGGACGGTTCGCTGACGCTCTATGTCCAGCACGCATCGCCTGGAGCCGACAAGGAATCGAACTGGCTGCCCGCGCCCGCGGCGCCCTTCACGCTGGTGCTGCGGATGTACTGGCCGCGCACCGAGCAACCCTCGATCCTGCCGATCGGCCAGGGCCAGTGGCGGCCGCCGGCGATCCTGCCGACCGACGACCTGCGCGCCCAGAGGGTGACGCGCTTCGGCGACAAGTCGCTCGAGAATTTCATTCGCACCGATGACCGCTACGGCCATGACGGGCTGTTCCAGGGGCCGCGCGGCTGGGGTTACTGGAACTACCTGGAATCGCCCCGGCCGATCCAGAACCCGAATCTCTGGCCGGACATGCAGTCCACCTACTTCCTTGGCCGGATGGCCCTGCCGGCGGGCAGCACCATGACGCTGCGCGGCCGCTTCCCGAATGCGCGCTACTTCCAGCTCGCCTTCTACAAGGAGCAGAACAACACCTTCGTCTCCATCGGCGATGCGCTGGAGGGCCGCACCATCGCGCCCGATGCGGGCTCGATTAACCCCTTCCGTGTCGGCGCGAACCGCCTGGCCGAGCAGCGCGATTTCACGATCCGCATCATGGCCACCGACCCGCCGGCCAACCCGGCGCAGCGCGACGGCAACACGATCTATGTGGGCCCCGGCGGCGAGACGCTGCAATCCGTCATCCGCGTCTACCTCTCCGATCGCGGCAGCGACGGCGCCGGCTTCGGCCCGTCCAACACGCCCTCCGCCCTGCGTGGCCTGCCGACCTACGAGGCGGTGCTCGCCGACGGGACGCGGCTGAGCGCGCCGGAGGTCGTCGCACGCCTCGCGCGCCCGATTCCGGGCGAGACCAAGAAGCCGATGACGGACCAGCAATGGGAACAGCTGGTCCATGCGCCCGACAACGACCCGGCGCTTGATGCGGCCGCCGCGCCCGCGCGGCCTGTCCCGAAGTGGGAGAAGTACTGGAACCTACGCTACTCCCTCCTCGGCGCCTTCAAGACGGCCGAGGCGCAGGGCCGCATTCCCTTCGCCGGGCCGATGGATGCCGGCGGCGATCCGACAACGCAGTACATGCTGACTTTCCTCTCGCGGAGGTTTGGCCCGGTCTATGTGATGCGGGGCCGCATGCCGATCTTCCCCGACACCTATGCCGGGCCTGGCGGCCGCGGGGCGGCGGTCATGCCGGCCGCGCAGACCCAATACTGGTCGCTCGTCAGCTGCGAGGCCGCGCCCTCCGGGCAGATCGTGGATGGGATCTGCGACATGCAGATCCCGCTCGATGCCGAACGCAACTACACGATCGTCTATAGCCGGCGGGAGGACCGCCCAGCCAATGCGACGGCTGAGAACGGCATCGCCTGGATCGAATGGAGCCCGCGCGGCGAGGGGCTCAGCGGCCCGCGTAATCGCCGGGATTTCGGCATGCTGATGCTGCGCATCGTGGCTCCCGATCCGGGCTGGGCGCAGAGCCCGGAGAAGGTCACGCGGCCCGGCACGGAGGAGGCCGTGATGGGCCCCTATCTGCCGCGCGGGGAATACACCACCAAGGCCGATTTCGAGGCCCGCGGGGCGCGCCGGTGAGCGCGGCGACCCTGACCTTGCGCCTGCAACGGGCACGCTGGAGAGCATAGATGAGCAAGCGTCGTATCTTCGCTTTCGCCGGCGTGGCCGTCGTCGCGGCCCTCGGCTTCGCGGCCTATAAACTGGGCGGGACGATCCTCACCGGGAAGGTCGAGCAGCAGATCGCCCGGATCGGCCTCTCCCCCAACCAGGTCGCCGCCAATGGCCCGCTGCCGGGCGAGGTCTCGCTGTATGGCGCGGAATGGGCGTGCAGCCAGGCGCTGGAAACGCCGGGCTATTTCCGCTCGCTCAACGGGGCCGAGATTTCCGACGCGCAGCGCAGCGGGGTGTTTCCCTGCGCCAGCTTCACGGGCTCGCGCACCGGGCCGAACCGCGTGCTGGCGTTCCGCAGCATGGACGACTACCCCGGCATCTCCTACGTCAACAACCGCCGGCCGGGCGAACTCTTCATCGTCGGCGGCGAGTATCAGACGCCCGCCGACCCGAACATGGCCGGCCCCTTCGTCTCGAAGGCCAACGCGACGACGGGCCGCGAGATCTGGCGCACCTACCTCGACAACCTGAACGCCTCGGGCCGCTGGATCGCGAACGCCAACCTCAACATCCTCGAGAACGGCCGCATCGTCTTCGCCTGGTCGAACCAGATCGTGCTGCTGGATCCCGACACCGGGGAGATCCTGCGGCACAACACGCTGCCGGCGGGCGACGCGCCCATCGCCGATGTCAACTTCAAGCACCTGACGGTCGCGCCCGACGGCACGCTCATCCTGAAGAACCAGACCCGGCCGATCGGCTGCACGCGGCAGGGCACGGTGGCGATCATCCTCTGCGAGGGACGGCAGCCGAACTCGCACATGGTTGCCGTGAACCCCGAGACGCTCGAGATCATTCACCACATCCCGCTGCCCGAGCCCTCCGCGGTGCCGCATGCCATCACGATGTTCCAGGGGCGGATCGCGATCTATCTCGGCTTCAACGAGAGCGCGCGGCGCGCCTTCTGGGACCCGGCGACGCGCCAGCTTTCGATGGATTCGACCTGGGTGGTGCGGCCCATGCGCCCGGGGCAGACGACCGCGACCGCGCCGAGCTTGATCGGGGATTGGGTCGGCTTCCAGCTCAACGGCACCGGCAGCACGACGGTGCCCTCCAGCGTCGTGGTGGCGCACCAGCAGGATGCCAGCCGCACGAACATCGTCTTCCCCTTCGGCGAGCGGCTGGCACCCGGCGCCTGGAGCTTCGCACCACCCAAGGCCGGCGCGGATCCAGAGAACAACATGATCTACTCGGCCGATGCTGGCCTCGGGAAAACCGCCGGCATCCGCATCAACCCGCAGACCGGCCAGCTGACGACGGCCTTCGTGATCGACAACGCGACCACCTCCTTCCAGCCGGTGTTCGGGCCAGCCAACCAGCGCATCCTGGTGCTGACGAACATGCGGAACACCGTGAGCGCCGAGCCGAGGCGGATCGCCCTGTTCACCGGGAACTACCGCGAGCAGCTGACCTGGCGCGACGCGGCGACGGGGCGCCTGATCGCGGAATCGGATTTCTTCGAGCCGCTGACGATCAACTCGCTCACGCCGCCCGGCTTCGGCGGGCGCGTCTATTTCCCGACGGCGGTCGGCCGGGGCTTCTACGTCCTGCAGGTGATGCCCGCGACGGGTGCGGCCCGGTGAGTTGTCGCGTCCGCAGACGGAGCACGGCACTGCGACATTTCCGCCGCGCCGCATGTCATGGCAGGACGGTGCAGGCGCGTGGTTGCCATGCTTGGTCAGCGTCGCGAGAGCAATCAACACGGCGGGTAGAGCGCGCCGGCTAGGAGAGACGATGGTCCGCAATGTCGTCGCGGCGCTGTTCGCCGCTTTCTTGCTTTGCCAGCCGCCGGCCAGTGCGCAACAGCGCGCGGAGGGCTGGCAGTTCGAGATGACGCCTTACATCTGGTTTTCGGGCATCAGCGGAGACGTCAGTCTTCCGAGCGGAACCAGCGAGAGCTTCGACGCTGATTTCGGCGACATCTTCGACACGCTGAAATTCTCTGCGATGGGTGCCTTCGAGGCGCGGCGCGACCGCTACTCGATCCTGCTCGACGTGTTCTACGTGAACCTGGAGCAGGGCTTCAACACGCGCAACAGCATTGGCGTGTCGGGGGGCGACGTGCGCACACGGACGACCGAGGTTTCGGCCATCGGCCTGTATCGCGTTGCGGAATCCCCGTCCGTCTTCCTCGATGTCGGCGGCGGCCTCCGGGCATGGTGGATCGACACCGAGGTCAAGGCCAATGCTGGCTTGCTGGCGGGCCGCTCGGCCAGTTCGACCACGAGCCTGGTCAATGGCGTGCTCGCCGCCCGCATGGGCATTCGGCTGACGGATCAGCTCGCGCTGAGCCTCTACGGCGATATCGGCGGCTTCAACATCAACTCCTCGCTCACCTGGCAGGCGCTCGGATCGGTGGACTGGCAGATCAACAACCGCTTCGTCGCCCGCGTGGGGTGGCGGCATATCCAGATCGACACCCAGAGTAGCGGCGTAGAGCTGGATCTGGCCCTCAGCGGCCCGTTTCTTGGGCTTACGTATCGATTCTGAGCGCCATGTCTGGTCGCCGGCGGATCATGCCCCGGGTGGTGGGGGAGGAGCGACCGAGCACGAGGCGCGTCGCCAAGCCAGCAGATACCGGCGCTCGCGGCTGAGGCAGCGATCGGTCGCGATCATCGATGTCCCTGCTGCCCTGGATGTCCCCACCCTGAAGTGGGGCTCGTCGAACGGCGTCGGATGATGTAGCGCCCGCGCTGCTACCGCCTGCCCAACTCAACAAGGCGACGCAATTCGCTCTCCCTCAGCCGGAGTATCCGGGCCGTCTCGCGGGCTGACAGCCTTGAGCTGTTCTGCTTGAGGAAGGCGTGCCCCTCCGCGATATCTGCGAATCCGGCAAGACGCGCCGGGGCAGGCTGGTCGGCTCGCGCGGTCGTGGTGCTCAGACGCGACAGTGCGGCCATGATTTTCTGGAAGTCGGGATCGCCGCGCTCTACCGCGAGGTATAGCTCGGGTGCTCGCCAGTTGCGCCGAGCGGCAAAGGCCATGGTCTCCCCGAGCGCCGCCACCGCCCGCCCGGCATCAGCATCGAAAGGGCGCACAAGCTCGGCAAGCGGCCCGAAGCGGCTTGTGCGTTCGAGCGGCACTCCGTCCTCGGCAATGAAAGCGAGCATGGAAAGCCAGGCGCCGGCAGCTTCCTCAAGTGCGCGGACGGCGCCTTCCTGCCCGCTCGCCGCAACCGTCGCGGGCGCGGCAGGCGCAGTGACCGCGCTGTTCGGCGGTCGCACGGAAGCCGGCGGCAGCACGTTGACCCGCGCCTGCACCGACCAATCCCGCACCGCCGAGTAGTCGGGCGAGCAGGCTGTGAGAAAGGCAAGCGCCAGGAAGCCGCTGCCCAGCGTTGACGGCCTCAGCCTCATTCCGCCCTCGGCGATGCAATCACGTCACGCGAGACCGCAGGCAACGAAGAGACGACCGCCATCAATCGGCGCAACTCGCTGGCTTCTGCTCTCAGCGTCCGCGAGGTGTCGCCTTGTGCAAGCAGCCGTTCACGCTGCTTGAGCAGCGCGTGGCCCTCGGCAACGCGCGTGAGGGTCGCAAGCGTGGCGGATAGCCGCGCCGTGTCGTGTCGTTCTCCCGGCGCAGCCCCGGCCGCGGCGAGTGCCGGTGTCTGCCGCACCAGCGCTGCCATGACGGCCTGGAAGTGGGGATCTGCGAAATCAACGGCATAGCCGAGCTGACTGGCGCTCCAGCCCCGTGCGGCAACATAGTCGATCGCATCGCCAATGCTCATCACTGCGGCCGCGCCTTCCGGGTCGACAGCAGCCACTCGCGCCGCCTCTCGCCGCAACACACCGCCATCGGCGGGTGGGTACGCGTCGTCGGCCATAGCCGAGAGAGCAGCCAGCCAGCCAGCCGCGGCTGTCTGCAGGACAAGAACGGCGTCAGCGTGGCTGCCGGGTTGTCGTCTGGTCACGCTCGGCTGCGGCACCTGCACGCCACGCGGTACGTCGCCCGGCAGCACGGCCTCTCGCGCCTGCTGCGACCAGTCGCGCAGTGCGGTGTAGTCGGAAGAGCAAGCACCCATGAGCACGGCCAGCAGGCAACTCACTGCCAAGGTCCCCAGACGCACGAAACTCGATCCCTCCATCGGCACCCGGGATGCGAAAAGCGCCGCGCTAATGCTCCACCTCGGACCCGTAGGACGCTAGCGCGTCCCCAACACGCCCGCTAGTTTACGTTACGTCTTGCCGTACGGGAGAGTAGTGGGCCTTGAACCAGCAGCGGCGTTACGACCGGCGTCGCCCGCCTGACCTTGTGGCGGATCCATCGCCTAAAGCAGCGTCGCTTATGCAAGGCCGCTTCACACTGCGCGTCGCCATTTCCGCGGCCACGCTGCTGATGGCCATCGCCGCAGGCTCCGCGCAGGCGCCCGCCTCAGCCCAACCCACGGCCCCGCCATCCGCGGACCAGATCGCGGACCGCATTCGTACCATCGGCAGCGCGCTGCGATCCCGCCAGGGTTCGGTGCTTGGGCTGATGGGTTACAACGTGGTTCCGGACGGGTCGGCGAACTCTCTGCAGATCAATCGCAGCAGCATCGGCGGTGGCGGCAGCGATGGCGAAGCTGACACGACGCTGACGCTGAGCCAGTTCGGCTTCGGTTTCACATGGAGCGAATCCCTCCCGCTCTATACCGAATTCTACATGGGCTATGCACGCTACGACCCGCGCGCGCTGTTCACCGGCACCGGGGCGCGTCGGGGGCCGCTGCGCTGGAATAACTTCACCGCGACCATCGGCGTGGGCTACGATATTCCGATCGCCGAGAACCTCTGGCTGCGACCGATTGTAAACGCCTCCATCGGCTACGCGGCCTCCGATGCCGCTCTCTTCGGAGGACTCATCAACGTTCGTCGCGACGTGGACATCTCGGCCCTGACCGATCAGCACCTCAATGCCAAGGGATTCGGCGGCTCGCTGGTACTCGCCTACTACGACTACCGCCCCGAGCGGGATATTGAGACCGAACTCCGCTACACCGCCATCCGGCTCGAGACCTTCGGCGACACACTGCCCGCCGGGCGTGGCAGCGCCGATGCGTCGGCGCTTGGCCTATGGGCGCGCTACCGCTGGCCGACCGGGCGCGAGGTGTTCGGGCGCCCACTACGCTGGGTGATCGACGGCACCGCGACGACCTACCTGGGCGACCAGCGTGATGCGATCGGCTTCGCTTGGTCAGCCAAGATCGGCGGAGGGATCGAGTTCGACACGGGGCGCTGGGAACTCGGCCTTGCTGGCATCAACCTCACACGGGTTCGCCTCATCGGCCGCTACTTTTTCGGCGACGACAACGTCAGCGGCTATTCCTTCGGCATTGGCATGAGCTTCTGAAACCTGTTGGACGACGTATCGGCCTGCGCCCGATATCCGCCAGGTGCGGCCCCGATCAGAACGCCTCGAGCGGCACGAGCATCAGGTGCTGATGTTCGTTGGACAGTGCCAGGAGACCACCGAGGCGATGCGTCCAGGCTCGTCGGTGGCGGGCGTTGCGGATCGCTACGGCAGGAGCCGGCGCCGGCTGTTCGAGTAGCGACGCCAAGCTCGCGAGGGAACGATGCCGGGCTTGCTCCGGACGGAGGCGGAGGTCCCGCTCACCCTGGTGCCGGTTCGCGTCGTTGAGGATCCGCCGCCGCGGCGCAGGCTCCAGCCTCGCTTCGTCTCGAGCGGCCTGCGCGGTCCGGCGCGACGATCGAGCTGGTACTACGGAATGGCCGCGTGCTGCGCGTCTCCAGTAAGCGTCATCCCTCAACTGCATTGCGGCGTGCTGCGCTGATCGGCTGACCTACGCGGCTGCCGGGCGGCGTGGATGTCGGTTGACTGCACCAACAGAGCGTCCCCGGTGGGCGCGCGGTGTACTCGGCCCGGGCGGCCGCCGTGGGGCTGAACGGGCCGCGTGTTGGCCTACTCGCGCCTCTCTTCTTGATATCTGCGAAGATTAGTATAAACTAATATGAGCGTGAAAATCCCTCTCGAAGGTCATTCTCCATGATCAACATCGGCTCCCTCGATCGTGGCGCCCGCTTCGTCGTGGGCGTGGCGCTGCTTGCGGGGCCTTTCCTGCTGCCGGCGCTGTTTGCGCCGCTCGGGCCGTGGCG
>JAESGA010000068.1_pt1 | contig 12070 bp, 12 predicted proteins | sample 9269521 | NCBI WGS metagenome assembly JAESGA01 (sample SAMN14514842, study PRJNA621658) | algae metagenome | isolation source: Aphanothece saxicola GSE-SYN-MK-01-06B and co-occurring heterotrophs from... | place: USA: Grand Staircase Escalante National Monument, Utah | collected 2006-04-15 | reverse complement strand
TGAGAACCACAACCCGGACCTGATGGACCTCATTCAATTCTTCCGCGGCCCGCTCGGCACCGTGCCCAATTCAGTGCTGACGATGCAGCGCCGCCCCGCCGTGGCACGCGCCTTCACTGAGCTCAACAAAGCCGTCATGGCGAATCACGCCCGCGTCACCGCGGAGCAGAAACGCCTGATCGGCTACATGGCTTCCCACACCGCCGGCTGCCATTATTGCGAAGCGCATACAATCCTGGCCGCCGAGCGCTTCGGCGCCTCTCCCGAACGCCTCGCTGACATCTGGTCCTACGAGACCAGCCCGCTTTTCTCCGAGGCCGAGCGCGCAGCCTTTGACTTCGCCATCGCTGCGGCCTCCGTCCCCAACGCCGTCAACCCGGCCATCGCCGCCCGTTTGCGCGCCAGCTGGACCGACGATGAAGTCGTGGAGATCCTCAGCGTGGTGGCGCTGTTCGGCTTCCTCAACCGATGGAACGATTCGATGGGAACGACGCTGGAGCCCATCGGCATTGCGGCGGGCGAAAAAAACCTGGCGCGAGAAGGGTGGGATGTCGGCAAGCATGTCTGATCTCGCCCGTCGCGCGCTGCTCGGCACGCTGGGCGCACTACCCTTCGCACCGGCGTCGCGCGCCCAGGGGGCAAGGCCGCTTACCATCGTAGCCCCCTTCCCGGCAGGCGGCTCCTCCGACATTCTTGCTCGGATTGTGGCGGAGCGGCTGGGCCCGTTGCTTGCGCGCACCGTGGTGGTCGAGAATATCAGCGGCGCCGGCGGGCGCATTGCCGCGCGCGGGGTGGAGGCAGCGGCACCGGACGGCACGCGGCTGCTGCTTGGCAATACCTCGGTGATGGCGCTCACCCCTCTCGCATTCAAGGATGCGGGCTATGACCCATTGCTGTTCGCGCCCGTGGCGGGGGCCGCGGATTTCGCGGCCGGCCTCGCCACCGGCCCAGCCACCCGCGCGACCACGCTCGTAGAACTTTCCACTTGGCTGCGCGCCAATCCCAGTCGTGCCAATTTCGGCGTGCCCGCGCTCGGCAGCCTGCCGCACCTCACCGGCATCAATTTCAGCCGCGCCATAGGGTTGCCGCTGGAAGTGGTGCCCTATCGTGGTGGCGCGCCAATCGCGCAGGATCTTCTGGCGGGCAACCTGCCCGTCGGCATCGCAGCAGCCGCGGACTTCGCCGGGGTGCACCAGGGGGGCCAGGCCAGGCTGCTGGCGGTCACGGGCAGGGTGCGCGCCCCCGGCTTGCCTGACGTGCCGACTTTCACCGAGGCCGGGCTGGCGGGCTTCGAAGCGAATGCTTGGACCGGCTTCTTCGCCCCCCCCGGTACGGCCGATTCCCTAGTGCAGCCGGTGGCTAGAGCCATTCACATTATCCTGTCCGAGCCCGCCGTGCGCGCGCGCCTCGAGCAAGTGGCGTTGATTGCGGCGCCCAGCGACGGCGCCACGCTTCGCAACTGGCTCGAGCGCGACCGCGCCGCCTTCGCCCCGCTACTGGCCTCGGCTGGGCTTAACCAGTAGCGGGGCGCGTCCCGCGTGGTTGGTGTGGGAGGGCTGGGGCCAACGAACCCACCCTGGAAGTCCGGATTCAATATGAGGGCTTTGCGGTGATCCGTCGCAGCGTGATGTGGATCATGGCCATGCGGACGAAGGCTGCAGCGATCCGGCAATGCCGCTCGAAGTCACGGCCCAGGCGGCGGTTGCGGCTGATCGATCCGATGGTGCGCTCTACGATCCAGTGCTGCCGCAGCACGACGAACTTGTGCCTGTCGCAGGGGCGCACGACCTCCATCTCCCAGGTGCCTGTGCGCGCGATGGCGGCGGCCATCGTCGGCCCCTGATAGCCTGCATCGCCAATCATGCGCTCGACGAAGGGGAACAGCAGCCGCGCCTGGCGCAGCAGCGGCTCGGCGCCATCGCGGTCTTGCACATTGGCTGGATGCACGATCACCACGAGCAGCTTGAGGGTGCGGGCCTCGCGCGCTTCCTGCAGGAATTGCGCAGGTTTCGTCCGATAGAGGTCGCGGAAAGCTTCACCGTCTTGGTGCGAGCATTCTCGCCTTCCGCGTCCAGGAGCTGGAACTGTCGGCGGCGGATGATCTCGAAGGTTTCACCCCCCATTGTCGGCGGCCACGCCGATTGGACGCGCTCGAACACCTTCTCCAGGCGCAACAGCGCGATCTCGCCGCGTGAGTTGCCGGCGATCCGCGCGGCGGCGCGAAGCGCCCCCGCGCGGTGCCTGGCCGATGCCTACAGCAGGCTCGTAATGAAGTCGTCGGCGAAGATCCGGATCGTCGCCGTAGTGACGTCCTCGCCGTACACGAGCGCCCGGTCGCCATCCCCGCCGAAGTCGATCTGCACGCCGCCGGCGATGTTCCTGAAGCCCGTGACCGTGACGCCATCGGCGAAGGCGATGATGTCCTGGCCCACCTCGTAGTCGGTGACGCGGTCAACCTCGCGCCGGCCGTTGCGCGTCTCGGTGCCGAACAGGAAGGCGTCGTTGCCCTCGCCGCCGGTGAGCGTATCGGCCCCGGCGAGGCCCGCCAGCACGTCGCGCCCGGCGGTGCCGACCAGCGCATCGCGCCGTCCGGTGCCGGTGATCTCGTTGATCGGCGGGGCGGGCGCGGGGTCGGGGGTGGCGGTGCCGTTGCCCTCCGCCACCAGTTGCAGGCCGAGGTCCGTCCAGTTGAGGTCGTGGTCGGTGCTGACGAACGACACCACCTGCGCGATGTCCGACAGAGTGCGCCCCGAGGCTGCGAGCGCGGCGTCGTCGAACAGGTAGCGCTGCGTGCTCTCGCCGTAGCTGCCCGAGAGGTTCCGCATCACCGCGTTCAGGCCGAGCGTGCCGCCATCGTCGAAGCGCAGCGTGGCGAAGACCTCGATCGCCTCGCCGATGCCGATGAAGGGGCTCACGCCGGTGGGCGCGGCGGCGGTGAACAGCGCGACTTCCTCGCCGACGCTGTCGGCATTGCCGCGGATGTCGTCCGCGTCATAGAGCCGGATGTCGCCGATCGAGGAACTGGAGAGGTTCGAGCCGAACTTCACCTCGGTGTAGATCTGCCCGGCGAAGATGTCGGCATTTTCGGGTAGCAGGCCGAAGGCGGTCGTGTCGACGGAGGTGACCGGCGTGGTGCCGAGCCGCGATCCGGTGACGATCGTGCTCGCCGCGTCGATCGGCGCATTGGTCTGGGGAATGAGGTAGGTATTGCCCTCGATGGTGAAGGCCAGCGCGCGGATGTTGCCCGCATCAGTGACCAGCGTGGTCGAGACGAGCGTCGGGACAACGGAGCTGATCTCGATCCCGTTAACGCGGAACGAGACTGCCTCGCCGGCGTTGAGCCGGTAGGGGTCGGACTGGATCGCGAGCGGGCCGAGCGGGCCGGTATCCTCGTCAATGGTGGTCAGGGTGGCACGGGACAGGCTCGTGCCTGCCGGTATCTCGGTGCCAGGGGAGAATTGTCTGCCCTGGATGACGAATATGCCGGTAGACAGGGTCGTGAAGGCCATTTCTTGTCTCCGTTTTCGGGGCGAGGCCATGTCCCGCCCAGCACCCCTCCATACTCCGCACGACCTTGCTCGGTTACGGAGTGCTGCTCGGCATGACGCCCGAGTACCTGGCAGCGCGGCGTCCGCGCCTAATCCATGTCACGGCGCCTGGCCCTCGATCGCGGTGCAAGGGCTGCTGCCGGCAGCGTGGTTGTTGGCGCTGTTCGAGGTGCCGGCGGCGCGCGGCGGCGCGATGATCCAGGTCCGGCGCCTGTCAGAGGTTGCGATCGCACAAGCAGCCGCGCCGCGCCGCAGCCTTGATAGCTTCGAAGGCTGCCATATCAGGCCAGTTACTGCGCGCCAATTTCCGGAAAGCCACTGAGGCGAAACGCTGTGACGATGGCAGACCGATGTCGCGCGGTTCATCGAGTGGATCAGCGAAACACTACAACGCAGGTCTCCGCCTCACCGATAGGTCCGTGCCAGAGGGAGTGCTACCGGCCTCGAACCATCGCTGATGGCGCCACATCGCCGGTCCTCAATCATCGGCTGTGAATAATTGGGCGCGGCCGTCAGGCTCGCCAACTGCAAGGCGGAATACGCCATGCTCGCAGCATCATGGCCCGAAGGCCGCGCGCCAAAGGACACGCAATGCGATGGCGAAAAGGCAGGCGGCAAAGACGCGGCGCAGGAGCAGCACCGGAAGCCGCGATGACAGGCGCGCGGCAAACGGCGCCACCAGGGTGGCTGGCAGCGCCAGGAGGATAGCCGCGCTCAGGCTGACGTACCCGACCGAGTCGAGAGGCAGGCCGGGCCTGCCATACCCCAGGGCGGCAAAGCCCAGCGTCGCCGGCAGCGCGACCGCGACATTGAACACAGCGCCTGCGCCGATGGCGCGATTGATCGGGGTGTTGAAGAGCCCGAGGACGGGGCCGCTCAACGTGCCCGCGCCGATCCCAAGGCCGGCGGACAACCCGCCGATGGCTGCGGGCGGCAACCAACCCAGCGGCGGGGCAGGCAGGCCGGAAGCCAGCACGCCGCGAGCACCCGCCATCATCTGAATGCCGAGCAGAATGGCGACGACAGCGAAGGCCCCGCCCGCGAGTGGGGCCGGGATCAGGGGTGCTAGCCCCAATCCAATCAGCGTACCGGCCAGGATGGCGGGCATCCAGGCCCGCAGGATCGGTTGATCGATGGTGCCGGCGGCTGCGTGGGCCACTGCCGCCGCCAGTGAGGACAGTAGGATCGCCGCCTGCGCGGTGCCAATGGCCAGCGCGGCGCGATCGGCGTCTGACGCGCCGCCCAGTGCGAAGACCTCAAGGAGCACCGGCACGGCAATGACGCCGCCGCCAATGCCCAGCAATCCTCCCAACGCGCCGATCAAAAGTCCCGCTGTGGCGAGGACGAGAATCGAAAACCCGCCAAGATCGGCCAGAGCCGACGTGATGATCCGCCGCGACCGCGCACGCGCCCTAACGCGCCGCCTTGCGGATGTTCCATGGCACGATGATGCCTGGCATCGCCAGCACGCCCGAGACGCGCGGGCTGACGGCGGAAGGCAGGTACCATTGCCCGTGCGGCACATAGGGCACCACCCGATAGGCGCTGACATGCAGCGCCTCGAGCAGCTGCTGGCGTTCGGCCGGCGTTGCCGCGTAGGGAAAGGCATCGATCAGCGCTTGGTGCTCGGCGTCGCAGGGCCAGCCCGGCCATGCGCGCTCGCAACTCGCCTGCATCGGCACGTTGCCGACCGGATCGGACGCGCCGAGGCCGTTCCAGAAGGTCAGCCCGATGTGCCAGCCGCCCTCGGCGGGCGGGCGGCGATTGGCGCGGCGCCCGGCCATGGAGGCGAAATCCATTGCCTGCACATCGGTACGGAAGCCGACTGCTTGCATCTGCTGCGCCAGGACGAGCGTGGCTGCATGCACAAACGGATTGTCGGTCGGGTCCATGATGACGATCGGGCTACCGTCATAGCCGCTCTCGCGCAGCAATAGCCGCGCACGCTCGCGCGCCGCCGGTGTGCCAAGGCCGGCCGGCACGCCCGCATTTGTCTCCTGCGGCGAGCCGCAGACGAAGAAGGCGTGGCAGACTTGGTATAGCGCCGGGTCGGGGAACATCGCCTGGAGGATTTCCTCCTGGTTCACCAGCAGCATCAGCGCCTGGCGCGCGCGCACATCGTTGAAGGGCGGGTGTATGTGGTTCATGCGGATCATGCCCGGCGCGCCGAGCGTGTTGGTGCGGATGATGCGCATCCCCCGACGCTGCAACATCGGCAGGAAATCCACGCCTGGACTCTCGACGTAGTCGAGCTCGCCCTGGATCAGCGCCAGCACCGCGGTCTGCGCATTGGCGATGTTCAGCCATTCCACGCGATCGACATGCACGACCTTGCCGCCGGCGGTGCCGGAAGCGGGCTCGGCGCGTGGCACGTAGTTCGGGTTGCGACGATACACCACGCGCGAGCCCGGCACCCATTCCTCCCGCACGAAGATGAAGGGGCCGCTGCCGTTGGTGCTCTGGATCGCGGTGAAGGGATCGGTCGCGGCGACAGCGGCGGGCATGATCGCGGGCATGTTGCCGGAGGGCTTGGACAGCGCGTCGAGCATCAGCCCGTAGGGCCGGTTGAGCGTCCAGACAACCGTCCTGCCATCCGGCTCCGCCGCAATCCCCGTCGTGATCGCCATGATCTGGCGGCCATGCGGATCGCGCGCCCCCCAGCGGCGCAGCGAAGCCACCACGTCGGTCGCCGTCACCGGGGCGCCGTCGTGAAAGGCCAGCCCGTCGCGCAGCGTAAAGCGCCAGACCAGCGCGTCGGCGGAGACGCTGTAGGCGCCCACCATCTGCGGCTGCGGCCGCTGTTCGGCGTCGCGGCCGAACAACTGGTCGTAGATCATGTGCGCATGACTCTGCACGACGCCGGCCGTGGTGTTGATCGGGTCGAGCGCCTGCAGGTCGGCGTTCGGCACGATGCGCAGGATTCGTTCGGGCGGCACGGCCTGCGCCAGGGCCAGGCCGGGCAGTGCCACGAGGGCCAGCCAGAGGGTGAGATTACGCAACCACATGCTTCGGGTCTCCGTCAGGCGAGGATGGCGCCACGCGGCACGGCCATGCCACGCTGCACGGCCGGACGCTGGGCGAGGCGCGCGTGCCAGCGCGCCACATGCGGGGTGGACGCCAGATCGTGCTCGGCCCAGACGTGGCGGGCAACCCAGGGGAAGGCGGCGATGTCGGCGATGCTGTAGGCGCCGCCGGCCAGATAGGGCTGCGCGGCCAGGCGGCCATCGAGCAGCCGATACACCCGATCGACCTGCGCCAGCGCATACGCGCGTGCCGCCGCGGGTTTCTCTGGCGCCAACTCTGTCCAATGATGTGCCTGACCGGTGGCGGGGCCGAGGCCGGTCAGCGCGACCATCAGCCACGCCAGCGTCTCCGCGCGCGCGCCGCCCGAGGCCGGCAGGAAGCGGGCATGCGCCTCGGCCAGGTGCAGCAGGATGGCGCCGCTTTCGACCAGCACCAGCGGTGGCGCGTCAGCGCCTTCCTCGACCAGGATCGGTACCTTGCCAAAGGGGTTGAGCTCCAGAATTTCCGGCGCGAATTGCGCCCGGGCGCGGATGTTCACCCCGGTCACGCGGTAATCGAGCCCAAGCTCCTCCAGCAGGATCGACACGCGATGGGTGTTCGGCGTCGCCCAGCCGTAAAGATGGCGACTGACGACGGGATCATTCATTTGGTCTTCATTCCGAATGTCGGGCGCATCCTGATGCCGATCCAGCAGCCTGGCAGCACAGCGGCAATCCAGACGAAGCCATGCAGGCTGCCCGATGACGCGCCGCCGAGGAAGGCGCCGACATTGCAGCCGAAGGACAACCTGGCGCCGACGCCCATCAGCAACCCGCCCAGCGCCGCCCCGGCGGCACCACGCCAGCCGATCGGTGTGCCGTACCGCAACCGGCCTTGCCCTGCCGCAGCGAGCAGCGCGCCGAGCAGCAGACCGACATCGGACAGCGAGCCGTGCATGGCGAGTAGCGGGCCATCGAGCGCTTCCCGCGTCCAGCCGGACGACCAGAACTTGAAGCCTGAAAGGTCCCATCCCAGGGCCTCCACGGCTTGTGCGCCCCAAAGCGTCAGGCCCATCGTGATGCCCCAGGGCGTGCCCGAGACGAGGAACAGCGCCGCGGCGCCTGCCCCAATCGCCGCGCCTGCCAGCAATCGGCCGCGCGACGGGCGCGCCCCACGCAGAACCAACAGCGCGCCGAAGCCGAGAAGTGCCTCGGTCACCACAACCCCGCCCCAGGGGCCAAGCAGGGCCGGCAGATCGATCTCGCCAAGGCTCGGCAGCCGCAGCGCCGCGGGGAGCATCAGGCTACCCAGCACGCCGCCGAAACAGAAAAATGGCAGTGCCACCCACATCCGGCGCGACCCCTGGCCGGCCGCGACCAGGGTGCCGGACCCGCAGCCATTGGTGATCTGCATGCCTACGCCAAAGATCGCGGCGCCGACCAGCAAAGGTAGCCCGATCGGCGCGACGAACCGCCCATAGCCCTCCACCAGCATGCCGACGGGCAGCACAACCAGCGCTGCCACCGCGGGCACGATGAAGGCTGCGCCGAGCGTGCGGCCATCACGCTCCACGAGCAGCGCGCGGAATCCGCCAGCGAAGCCGTAATCGAGCCAAACGAACATGGCGCCAAGCAGGATCGCCACGGCCAGGACCGGCAGAAGCGCCGCATCGCCAATTCCGGAGATGCCCGCAATGGCCAGAACGGTGCCGGCCGCCCCGAGCAGGAGGCCTGTCACTTGGACGCGCGGCGGCTCGGCCGAGAGCGCGCCGGCCACGCTATTCGGCGGCCTTGCGAACCAGGGTCTCGATGAAGGCCTCGGTGCTGCGCTGGCCCTCGGGCGGGAGGGTGACGCCGTGACGGGCAAAGACCCGCTCCGCGATATCCGCCCCGGTGCTGCGGGTGATGAAGGTCCGGCCCTGGTCGTCCTCCCACACCAGGAGACGCATCGGCAGATCGATGGCGAGCGTCGGGTTGGCGGCCATGCCCGGCGTGCCGGCCCGCGGATTGCCGAACAGCACCACCGTGCGCGCCCGCAACGTCATGCCGACATCGCGTGCCGCGGCGGCGTGGTCCACCTCGGTGAAGACGATCCAGCCGGCCTCGCGCACCGCGGCCGTGAAGCGATCGAGCGTTGCGCGTGTCCCATGCGCACTTGGTCTGGTCACGAGACCCGCCTGCTGCGCATCCGCGGGAAGGCTGGATGCAAAGATCGTGAGCGCCGCGCCGAGGAAGATGGTGCGGCGCCTCATCGGATGTTCGCGAGGTTCATAGTCGAAAACTCCTCCTTGCTCATGTTGCACTGCCGATTCTCCACGCCGCTCAGAACCGGGTGATCAATTCCACCCAACCATCCGGCAGCGCCGCCGTCAGCACCGCCTCCGCCCGGCGATCCAGGCCGCTCAGCATGGCCACGCCGACCAGGGCGAGGACGCCGCCAAGCGCCGGCCGCCCCCAACCGCCAGCCTTGGCCAGACGCCGCCGCAAAGCCGGCATGGCACTGCGCGCCACCGTGCCAAGCGTCAGAAGCGGCAGGGCCGCCCCCAGGGCGAAGGCCGCCATCACCAAGGTGGCCTGCGCCGCTGTCCCGGCCTGGGCGGCCAGGCCCAGGGCAGCGCCCAGCGCGGGCCCGGTGCAGGGCGCCCAGGCCACGCCCAGCACGACGCCGAGCCCAAACTGACCGCCAAGCCCCTGCGCCGGCATTCGCTGCGCCAGGGCGAAGACGGGCGCCATCATCGCTTCACCCGCCATGGTCAGGCGTGTGGCCAGGCCCGCGACCAACAAGGCGAGGCCCGCCAGCAAGAGCAACACGGCCGACCCGATCCGCAGCACCTCGGGATCGAAGCCGATCGATGTCGCCAGCAGGCCGAGCACGACGCCTAGCCCGGCGAAGCCGATCACCAAGCCACCCGCCAAAGCCAACGGTGCCAGGCGATGCTCGGCGGTCGCGGCGCCGAGCACGATCGGCAGCAGGGGCAGCACACAGGGCGACAGGCTGGCGAGGATCCCCGCCAGCCCCGCCAGCAACAACGATCCCATGGAAGCGGCCTCAGACGGCGCGGCGGATAAGGTCGCGGATTTGCGTTGCGTCCGTCACGCCGATGATGCGGCCGCGCTCCTGCGTGCCGTTGAAGGCGATGATCGTGGATTGCTGCCGCACGCCGAGGCGGCGCAGCGCGTCCTTCTGCGTGTCGAAATCGACCGTGAGCAGCAGTGCCGATGCCAGCGCCGGCTCCGCCAGCGCCGCGGCCACATGCGGCGCCTGGGCGCGGCAGGTCGGGCACCAGGGTGCCGTGACCTCGACGATCAGCGGCCGACCGGCGGCCTGCGCCGCGGCGAAGGCGGCGTCGGACCAGGGCGCGCGCTCGGCGGCGCGGGCCGTCGAGGCAGCCGCGGCGACCCAGCTGAAGGCGAGGGCGGCGAGCAGCGGGCGGCGGGTCAGGTACGGCATGGCGGTCAGTCTCCTCAAGGGCGCGGGCGCACCTGTTCGCGACGTATTCGCTGCGATTCGATGGAAGGTTACGCGGGCCGGGCAGAAAACTCCGACCTTGCCGACAGTCGCAGATGTTCTAAAACGTTCGCTCTAGAATCGGATTGCCGCCTCCTGATGGCACGCGCCCGTGAGTTCGACGACAACACCGTCCTCGACGCCGCCACCGACCGGTTCTGGCGGCAGGGCTACGCCGCGACCTCGGTGCGCGACCTCGGTGAGGCGATGGGGCTTGTGCCGGCGAGCCTCTACAACGCGTTCGGCAGCAAGCACGCGCTGTTCGCGTTGTGTCTCGACCGTTACCTCGACCGGAACATGCGCGAACGGATCGAGCGTCTAGAAGCGAGGCAGCCACCGCGCCTGGCCATCGAGACCTTCCTGAACGAGATCGTGGCGCGTTCGCTCGCCGATCCGCGCGGCTGCCTGCTGGTCAATTCAGCGCTGGAAGTCGCGCCGCATGATGCGGAGATCGGTGCCGTCATTGCCGCGCGGCTTGGTGAGTTGGAGGCATTCTTCCACCGTTGTGTTCTGGCTGGGCAGCGCGATGGGAGCATCGCCGCGGCGCCGCGCGCGCGCGATCTCGCGCGGTTGCTGCTGACCACCGTGATGGGTCTGCGCGTGCTGGCGCGCAGCAAGCCGGAACCCGCCCGGCTGCGGGGCGCCGCGCGCCAGGTGCTGGCGCTGCTCGATCCCCCAATGGCGGAGCAATCGACATGATCGACCTGCATTACTGAACCACGCCGAACGGCCACGAGGTGACAATGTGCCTGGGGGAGGCGGGCCTGCCCGCACGCGGCGGATGGGAACACCGCACCCGCGGTCAGCGCCGCCTCGGCAGCACTGCTGTTCGGCCAGCCCGCCGCGACCATCGCCAAGACCTGACACAGGAGACGCACCCATGATCCGCTTCTATTTCCACCCGACGCCGAACCCCGCGAAGATCGCACTGTTCCTGGAAGAAGCCGGCCTCGCCTACGAGACCGTGCCGGTGGACACGATGAGGGGCGAGCAGCACGCGCCGGCGTTTCGCGCCATCAACCCCAACGGCAAGGTGCCGGCCATCATCGATACCGAAGGCCCGGGCGGCACCGAGGCGCGCATCTTCGACAGCAGCGCCATCCTGCTCTACCTCGGCGACAAGACCGGGCAATTCCTGGGCACCCCCGCGGACCGGCCGGAGTTGCTCTCCTGGCTGTTCTTCATCGCCTCGGGTCTCGGTCCCTTCTCCGGCCAGGCCGTGCATTTCCAATGGGTCGCTCCCGAGGGGCTCGACTATGCGCGCAACCGCTACCGGCGCGAGGCGGAGCGGCATTACCAGGTGCTGGAAGACCACCTCGCCGGACGCGATTTCATCGTCGGCAACGGCTACACCATTGCGGACATGTCGGCGTGGGGCTGGATCGACCGCGCAGCCCGCGTGCTGAAAGGCGAGGCCGATGCGCTCGCTGGCTTCCCGAACATCAAGCGTTGGTTCCAGGGCATCGACACGCGGCCCGCGGTGGCGCGCGCGCGTGCCGTGGGCAGGGACCATGACTTCAAGAAGAATGCGGATGAACAGACCCGCCGCGCGATGTTTCCCTCCAACTATCCGCGCGCCTGACGCAGACCCCCACCTCGGAGATTTCAATGATGACCCAGGCCATGAAACTTGCCGCCGGCGCGACCTTCCCCGCGATCAGCGTGCCGCGCCTCGGCGGCGGGGAGATTGCTCCCGCCGCGATGGAAGGCTGGCGCCTGCTGGTCGTCTATCGCGGCAAGCACTGCCCGCTGTGCAAGCCCTATCTTGGCACGCTCGACAAGCTGATCGAGGAGTTCGCCGCTGCCAACGTCGCCGTCGTGGCGATCTCCGCCGACCCCGAGGAGAAGGCTCAAGCCGACCATGCCGAGTTCGGCTGGTGCTTCCCGCTCGGCTACGGCCTCACGGTGCCGCAGATGCAGTCACTCGGCCTCTACGTGTCGAACCCGCGCTCGCCGCAGGAAACCGACCGGCCCTTCGCCGAGCCCGGCCTGTTCCTGATCAACCCGGCCGG
>JAESGA010000067.1_pt1 | contig 13535 bp, 16 predicted proteins | sample 9269521 | NCBI WGS metagenome assembly JAESGA01 (sample SAMN14514842, study PRJNA621658) | algae metagenome | isolation source: Aphanothece saxicola GSE-SYN-MK-01-06B and co-occurring heterotrophs from... | place: USA: Grand Staircase Escalante National Monument, Utah | collected 2006-04-15 | reverse complement strand
CGCCACGGCCCGAGCGGCGCAAACAGCGCCGGCAGCAGGAAAGGCCCCGCAAGCAGCGCCACGCCCACGACGAAGCGGGCGCCACGATCGAGGGAGCCGATGTTGATCATGGAGAATGACCTTCGAGGAAATAGGTTGCGCGAATACATGAGTATATCCTAAGATACGTGAACATCAAGTTGCGAAAATGCGAAGTGTCAAGAGACACACCAAACGGTACCGAAATGGAAGCCAGGGCCGAGGAGGCCCCGCGCGTGCTTGCCGCGCTTGCGAATGGCAGGCGTCTCCCCGCGCTGTGCCACTCGCTCGAACGGGAGAAATCCGTGGGGCAACTGGCCGATCTGGCGGGCCTCACGCCTTCCGCCCTGTCGCAGCATCTCGCCCGGATGCGCGATCTGCGCCTCGTGGACACCCGGCGCGACAGGCAGACCATCAACGACCGACTGGCCAGTGCCGAGGTCATCGCGATCATCGAGACACTCCATCGGCTCTGCTGCGCGCCGGGCGATGCGGCGCCCGCGGCGCGGGCCCCGATCCCGTCGCAGCCACGGGTGCGCCCGGACGACAGCGCGCCGCAAGGCCGTCAACGGCCATCACGAAGCACAGGGAAACAGAGGAAATGACGCATCCATCCCCAGAACCCATGGCCTCAAGTCGCCTTGGCCGACGCGCCGCCATCATCGGTGCCGGCGCGCTCGCGGCCTTTGCGTATGCCGGGCAACCGCACGCGCAGGTCAGGACCCGCGCGAAAATCCTGGTCCTCGGTGCCGGGGCGGCGGGACTTGCCGCTGCGAACCGCCTCGCGATGCGGCTCGACGGCGCGGAGATCACGCTGCTCGACCGCCGGCGCGAGCACCATTACCAGCCCGGCTACACGCTCGTCGCGGCCGGGCTGAAGGACCCCTCCTACACGCTCAGCGCAACGGCGGACTACGTGCCGCGCAGCGCGCGATGGGTCGAGGAGCGGGCTGCCGAGATCGATCCGGTGGGCAGGGTCGTTGTGACCGATGCCGGCCAGCGATTGCCCTATGACTACCTGGTCGTCGCAACCGGGCTCGAGCTGAATTACGCGGCGATCGAGGGCATGGAAGTGGGCCGCATCGGCCAGGACGGCCTGGGATCAATCTATGCCGGCCCGCAGCAGGCGCTGGCGACGTGGCGCGCGATGTCGGCCTTCGCCGACAAGGGCGGCGTGGCCCTGTTCGGCCGCCCCACCTCGGAGATGAAGTGCGCCGGTGCGCCGCTGAAATACGCCTTCCTGACCGATGACCGCTTGCGCCGCACCGGCCGGCGAGCGCGCGCGGAGATCATCTACAACGCGCATAACCGGGTGCTGTTCAGCGTGCCGATCGTGGCCGAGCGGGTGCGCATGCTCTACCAGGAACGCGGCATCGTGGTGAATCATGAACATGTGCTGACCGCCATCGACCTGGGCCGCAGGATCGCCACCTACCGTACGCCGGCCGGAACGAAGGAACTGCGCTACGACTTCATCAACATCGTCCCTTCCATGCGTGCGCCGGATGCCGTCCGCAATTCACCGCTGCGCTGGCAGGCGGGCCCCTGGGCCGCCGATGGCTGGGCGGAAGTGGATCGCCATACGCTGCGCCATGTGCGCTTCCCCGAGGTGTTCTGCGTGGGGGACGTTGCCGGCGTGCCGAAGGGCAAGACCGCGGCCTCGGTGAAATGGCAGGTGCCGGTCGCCGTGGATCACCTGGTGGCGAGCATCGAGGGCCGGCAGAGCGCCGCGCGCTACAACGGCTACACCTCCTGCCCGCTGATCACGCGTGTCGGCCGCGCAATGCTGGTCGAGTTCGACTACGACGACAACCTGGTTCCCTCCTTCCCCGGCGTCATCGCCCCGCTCGAGGAGTTGTGGATCTCCTGGATCGTCAAGGAGGTTGGGCTGAAGCCCACCTATCTCGCGATGCTGCGCGGCCGGGCCTGAGGGAGAACGACGATGAGCACACTCGATCCCATGATCTTCCTGGCCGTCCTCCAGGAAATGCTTGGTGCCTGGCTGTGGATCGGCGTGGCTGCTGCGGCTGCCGCGCTACTCGCCTTCCTGATCGTCTGGCAGCGTGATGGAGGCCTGCGCGCGAAGCGCCTCGTCCGGTCGCAAGCCGTCAGCGTGCTGGGGGGCATCGCCGCGATTCTGGTGATGCAACACGTCACCAGTTCCGGCTTCCGCGACATTGGCGGGCCGATCGATTGGGTACTCGGCGTCGCGATCTTCGCGGTTGGCGGCGTCGTCAGTTTCATCGCGACTTACGCCGTACTCGGCCTCAGCGGCAAGCTCGCCTGAACAACGTGGCGCGAGGTTATGTCTAGCATCGCCTCGCCGCCGCTGCATCTGCCGTACTTCCTCGCCCCCAGCGTCATCGGCGCTTGCCATCAAGTACGCACTGCGATGAACGCGCCGCGCGATTCCATCCGACAACAGCATAAGGACCACCGCCATGACACGCACCATGCTTCGCCAGGCCGCTCTGGCGATTTTCGCCACCACGGCGCTCGCCATGACGCCCGCCGTCGGGCAGGAGCCGCAGCGCGTCCTGGCCCTCGTCACCAGCACCGAACCCCAGGTGCAGGGCATGGCCTTCGTGCTGCTCAACGCGATGCGCGCGCAAGGCGCGACGGTGGAGGTGATGCTCTGCGGCCCCGCCGCCGATCTGGTGCGGCGCGAGCCGCCCGGCCCGGCCGCCACGCCGTTGCGGCCGATGAACGCGACACCGGCACAGATGCTCGCCGGCATGGTCCGCACCGGCGTCCGCACCGAGGTCTGCGCGCTCTATCTGCCCAATGCCGGCGTAGGGCCCGAGGCGCTGATCGAGGGTGTGCGCCCCGCCCAGCCGCCCGAGATGGCGCGCCGGTTGACCGACCGCGCGACCATCGTGCTGCCGTTCTGAACAGGGAACGAGCAATGATCGACCGCCGCATGCTTCTTCTGGCCGCCGGCTCGGTCGGGGTCTCGGCACCGGCGCGCGCACAGGCGCCAGCGCAGGTCCGCGCCTTCGGCCCCGGCGGCCCGGCCCCCGCCATGCGTGCGGTCGCCGAAGCCTTTCGGGCCGCGCACGGCGTCCCGGTCGAGATCGTCGCCGGCCCGACGCCGGGTTGGGCCGGACGCTTCGCCGCCGAGGCCGACATGCTCTTCTCCGGTGCCGAGTACATGATGGATGACTTCGTTGCGCAGTTCCGCGAGGCGCTCGACCCCGCGACCCGCACCACGCTGTTCCTGCGGCCCTCGGCGATCCTGGTGCGCCGCGGCAATCCGCGCCGCATCACCGGGCTGCGCGACCTGCTCGCGCGGCCACCGGCCGAGGCGCGCATTCTCGCCACCGGCGGCGCCGGCCAGGTGGCGCTGTGGGAGGACATCGCTGGCCGCACCGGCGACATCGCGCTGCTCCGCGCCATGCGGGAGCGAATCGTGCTGGTGGCACCGAATACCGGCGCGGCGCAGCAGGAATGGCGCAGCAAGCCTGCCGCCTATGATGTCTGGCTGGTGTGGAACCATTGGCAGATCGCAGCCCCCGAACATGCCGACCTGGTCGAGATCGAGGAGCCTTTCCGCATCTGGCGCGCCAGCGGCACCGTGCTGACGAAGGCCGGCGCGGCGCGCGAGGAGGTGCGGCGTTTCGCGGCCTTCCTGGCCGGGCCGGAAGGTGTGCGGATCTTCGGCCGCTTCGGCTGGCAGGGTTAGAGCCGGAGGAGTGCTCCGACCGAAGGATTGAAGCGACGGTGCAGGAGGCCAGGCTTATGGATGAGCGCGTAGTGGATGTTGCGATCGTGGGGGCCGGCACGGCCGGCCTCAACGCACGGCGCGAGGTGGAGAAGCGCGGCGCTCGGCCCCTGCTGATCGAGAGCGGCCCCTACGGCACCACCTGCGCGCGGGTTGGCTGCATGCCCTCGAAGCTGCTGATCGCCGCCGCCGACGCCGCGCATGGGATCGGGGCCGCGGCGGCGCTTGGCATCCACGCCGAAGCGCGCATCGACGGGCCGGCGGTGATGGCGCGCGTGCAGCGCGAACGCGACCGCTTCGTCGCCTTCACCGTCGAGGCCACCGAAGCGATCCCGGCCGAACAGCGCCTGCTCGGCCATGCACGCTTCACCGGCCCGACGACGCTGACGGTGGGCGGGCATACCAGCGTCTCGGCGCGCGCCATCATCATCGCCACAGGCAGCACGCCCTTCGTGCCGCCGCCTTTCGCCGCCATCCGCGCCCATGTCATGGTGAATGACGATGTGTTCGAACTGCGCGCGTTGCCGCCCAGCCTCGCGGTCATCGGCACCGGGGTGATCGCGCTGGAACTCGGCCAGGCGATGCAGCGCCTGGGGGTGCGGGTTGTCTTCTTCAGCCCCTTCGATGATCTCGGCCCCTTCAGCGATCCGACCGTCCAGGCGGTGGCCTTGCGCGAGTTGTCCATCGAGCTCGATCTTCGCCTGCGCACGCGGATCGTGGCGGCGGAACTGGGCGAGGAAGGCTTGCTGCTGCGGTGGGAAGCGGCCGATGGCACGCTGGGCGAGGACCACTTCGCCAAGGTGCTGCTCGCCGCTGGGCGACGCCCGAACATCGCCGGCCTCGACCTGGCGGCGAGCGGCTTGTCCCTGAACGCGGCCGGCCTGCCAGATGTGGATGCCGCGACGGCGCAGTGCGGCAACACGCCGATCTTCCTCGCTGGTGACGTGGCCGGACACCGGCCGCTGCTGCACGAGGCGGCGGATGAAGGGCGCATTGCGGGGGCCAATGCCATGCTGTGGCCGAATGTCGAACCGCATGAACGCCGCGCGCCACTCGCCATCGCTTTCACCGACCCGCAGATGGGCATGGTCGGCCTGCGGTACGACCAGCTGCCGGAGGGCGACCACGCGATTGGCGAGGTCTCCTACGAGCGGCAGGGCAGGGCGCGGGTCATGGGCCGCAACCGCGGCCTGGTCCGTGTCTATGGCGAGGCCTGCACGGGCCGCCTGCTCGGCGCCGAGATGTTCGGCCCCGGCATGGAGCACATGGCGCAACTGCTCGCCTGGGTGGTGCAGCAGCGCATGACCGTGCCGCAGGCGCTCATGATGCCATTCTATCATCCGGTGCTGGAAGAAGGGTTGCGCACCGCGCTGCGGGATCTGGCCGCGAACCTCAAGTTGCTCGACCGATGCAGGCCGGAGGATTTGGTGGAAAGCGCCGGGCAATAGCTGCAACCCAGACCGCATGATCGTCGTTGTGGCGGGGAGAACATGTGATGCCTGAAACCACCCAGATCGTCTGCCCGGAATGCGATGGCATCAACCGCGTGCCGACCGTGCGCCTCAGCGACCGGCCGCGCTGCGGCGCGTGCAAGTCACCCTTGTTCACGGGCAAGCCGCTTGCGCTGTCCGAGGAACGTTTCAGGCGTCAACTCCGGCTCAGTGGCTTACCGCTGCTGGTGGATTTCTGGGCCTCTTGGTGCGGGCCCTGTCGCGCTATGGCGCCGGCCTTCGAGGCCGCGGCGGCGGCCCTGGAACCGCGCATGCGGCTGATCAAGGTCTCGACCGAGGAGGCACCGGGCATCGCCGGCGAAATGGCGATCAGCAGCATCCCGACTCTCGCCCTCTTCGCGGGCGGCCGCGAGGTCGCACGCCAGGCCGGCGCCATGCCGGCCGGTCGCATCATCGCCTGGGCCGAAGCCAAGGCGCCGCATTGATGCGGGTCAGGGCGCCCGCGTGACCAGGCGCGCAACAGCATCACCGCGGGCGTGGAAGCCCGCATCGGAGGAGAAGGCCATGCGGAAGAATGTGGGTGGCATCGACAAAGGGCTGCGGATCGCGGCCGGTCTCGCGCTGCTGGCGCTGGGCGCCTTCGGCCCGCTTGGCTGGGTGGGGGCTGATCGGCATCGTGCCGCTGGCCACGGGGCTGATGGGCACTTGCCCCGCCTACAGCCTGTTCGGGTTGAACACCTGCGCGCTCAGCAGGCCAAGTTCCTGAAACGCGGGACAGGAGACACATCAATGCCCGGAACCATCCCGCGCAAACGGCTGCTGCCCTGGGTCATTGGCCTGGTCATCATCGTCGTGGCGATCGGCGCAGCCGCCTGGCTGCTGTCCGTTAGCAGTTGCGGCGCGCCGGTCGCGACCATCGCCCTCGTGCTGCTGGTGATGCCGGCGGTCTACCTCGCGCTGATGTATCTGACTCTGACCAGCCAGGCATGACGGGCTGGACCGAGCACGACATCCCGTCGCTGCACGGAAAGCGCGCCGTGGTGACCGGCGGGACCAGCGGCATGGGGCGCGCCACGGCGACGGGTCTCGCGGCGGCCGGCGCCGAAGTAGTCCTCGCAGGGCGCGACGCCGCTCGTGGCGCCGAGGCGCTGCGGGAGATCGCGGAACACGCGCCCGGCGCGAGTGTCTGCTTCGAGGTGCTGGATCTGGCGTGCCTCGCTTCGGTGGCGAGTTTCGCTGCGCGGATTGCGGCTCGCCACGACACGCTGGACATATTGGTCAACGACGCCGGGGTGATGGCCCTGCCGCAGCGGCGCGTGACGGCGGACGGCTTCGAGATGCAGTTCGGTGTCAATTATCTCGGCCATTTCGCGCTGACCTCCCTGCTGCTGCCGCTGTTGCGCTGCGCGCCTGCGGCCCGCGTGGTGGGCGTGACCAGCCTGTCGCACCGCATGGGCCGGATCGACTTCGACGATCTGCAGGCCGAGCGTTTCTACGCGCCCTGGAAGGCCTACAGCCAATCCAAGCTGGCGGTGCTGATCTTCGCGCTGGAGTTGCAGCGGCGGAGCGATGCCGCGGGCTGGGGCCTGACCAGCCTGGCGGCGCATCCCGGCTGGGCCTTGACCAACCTCTATTCCAACGGTCCGGCCTCGGAGGGCACGCCGCCCTTCCTGATGCGCATGATGCGCCTGGGCACGCGCTTCTTCAGCCATTCCGCCGTGCATGGCGCGGGGCCGATCCTGTTCGCCGCGACCTCGCCCGCGGCGCGCGGCGGTACCCTGTATGGGCGAAGCCGGCTGTGGGAAATGCGCGGCCCACCCGCCCCGGCCCGCATCGCACCCCAGGCGCGAGATGCGCCGGTGGCCGCGCGGCTGTGGGACGTGTCAGCGGCATTGACTGGCCAGCGCTTCGGCGCCGCGCCGTCTGCCGTGGCCATCGTGGCGCCTATCGTCCCCCAACTCGCCCCATCGCCCGCCGTTCAGATGCGCGGCACCGAACCACCCCTACGCAACGGCCAAGGAGCCAGATCATGACGACGCCGAGCACCGGATTGCCCCGCCTGAACGAAGCCGCGCCCGAATTCCACGCGCACACTACGTATGGCGATCGCAGCCTGGCCGACTACCAGGGCAAATGGCTGGTGCTGTTCTCCCACCCCGCCGATTTCACGCCGGTCTGCACCACCGAATTCATCGCCTTCGCGCGCGCGCATGATCGCTTCGCGGCGCTGAACTGCGACCTGCTCGGCCTGTCCATCGACAGCCTCTTCGCGCACCTCGCCTGGGTGCGGAACATCGAGGAGAAGTTCGGTGTGGCCATCCCGTTCCCGATCATCGAGGACATCAAGATGGAAGTCGCCGGTGCCTACGGCATGGTCCACCCGGGGGCGGCCGACACCCAGGCCGTGCGCGCGACCTTTCTGATCGATCCCAAGGGCGTGCTGCGGGCGATGCTCTACTACCCGATGAGCAATGGCCGCAGCATCGAGGAAATCCTGCGCCTGCTGACCGCGCTGCAGACCTCGGACGCGAACGGCGTTGCCACGCCGGAAGGCTGGCAGCCGGGCGAGAAGGTGATCGTGCCGCCGCCCAAAACCGCCGCCGCCGCCGCGGCACGTGCCGGCGAAGGCTACGAGACGACGGATTGGTACTTCTCCAAGCGCGCCCTGTAGGCGCGTCGGTGGAGCCGATGCCAGGCACGCTCGCCGCACCCAACCGCATCCCCTGGCCGCCGATGCTGTTCGGTGCGGCGGCCATCGCGGCGGTCGGCCTTGGCACGCTGCTGCCAGGGCCCGAATGGCTGCGCCGGCCGGTCTGGACGGCGCTCGGCTGGGGGGTGCTGTTGGCCGGGCTCGCGCTCGACATCGCCGCGATGACGACGATGGCGCGCCAACGCGCGAACATTCTGCCCCATCGCGCCGCGACGGCGCTGGTCACCAGCGGCCCCTTCGCCTGGTCGCGCAACCCGATCTACCTCGGCAACACGCTCGCCATGACGGGTGCGGCGCTGGCCTTCGCCAATCTGTGGTTCCTGCCTGCGGCGCTTCTGGCCGCGCTGGCGGTCACGCGCCTCGCCATCCGGCGGGAGGAAGCGCATCTGGCCGCCCGGTTCGGCGAAGCCTGGGATGCCTACAGTCGGCGGACGGGGCGGTGGTTGGGACGATGACAACAGCCTACGACCGCATGGGCGGCGAGGCCGGCATCCGGCGCTTCACCCAACGCTTCTACACGCTGATGGACACGCTGCCGGAGGCCGCCGCCTGCCGCGCTGTGCATCCGCCCAGCCTGGCCAATGCCGAGGAGCGCCTGTTCGAATATCTGTCAGGCTGGCTGGGTGGTCCTTCGCTGTACATCGAACGCCATGGCCAACCGATGCTGCGCCGCCGGCACATGCGCGCGACGATCGGCCCGGAGGAGGTTCGTGGCTGGTTGCTGTGCTTCCATCGTGCCTGGGAGGAACAGGTGACGAGCGCGACTCTGAGCCAGGACGTGCTGCCACGGGTCGAAAGCCTTGCCCACCACATGCAGAATCGCGCTTCATCGGGTGTGAGGACATGATTGCAACAGGCCGCCTGCGGCTGACCCGCTTTGCCATCGCCGGGCTGATCCTCGCCACGGCGGCGGCTGGCGGCTGGTGGTACACGCAGCAGCGCCCCTTGCCTGTGCCTGTCGCCGCCTTCGTGCAGGACGTGCCGGTGACGGTGTTCGGCCTTGGGGCGGTCGAGGCGCAGGTGCTCTCGCGCATCGGCTTCGAGGTGGCCGGCACGCTCATCGACCTCGCCGCCGATCACGGCGACCGCGTGGCGGCTGGTGCGGCGCTGGCGCGGCTCAACCCGATCAGCCAGCAGGCGCGCGTTGCCCGCGCCGAGGCCGCGGTACTCTCCGCCGAGGCCGCCGCCGCCCGCGCCGATGCGCAGCGGGAGCGGGCGGAAGCGCAGTTCACCCAGAAGCAAGCCACCGCGCGGCGGCGTCGCGACCTCGCAAATCGTGGCGTCGGCAGCCAGGAATCCGCGGAGCTCGCCGAGACCGAGCAGGAACTCGCCCGCGTCGATCTGCTGGTGAACCGCGCCGATAGCGCCGTCGCGCGCGCCGCGCAGGCCGAGGCGCAGGCCAACCTCGAGACCGAGCGCGCCACGCTGTCCAAGCACACGCTGCGCGCACCCTTCGACGCGGTGATAATCGCCCGCGCGCGCGAGGCCGGAACGGCGCTCAACCCGGGCGAGGCCGTGTTCACCCTGGTCGCGCCCGAGAGCATCTGGATGCAGGCCTTCATCGACGAAGGCCGCGCCGGCGACCTCGCGCTCGGCCAGACCGGCATGGTGACGCTGCGCAGCCGTCCCGGCCGGCCTGTCGCCGCCGAGATCGTGCGCATTGGCCTCGAAGCCGATCGCGTGACGGAGGAGCGGCGCGTCCATCTGCGCTGCCGCGCCTGCCCCACCATGCCCGTGGTGGGCGAGCAGGCCGAGGTAGTGATCGAAACCGCCCGCCTGCCCCGCGCGCGCCTGCTGCCCGAACAGGCGCTGCACGGCTTCGATGGCGCGGCCGGCACGGTCTGGACCATCGAGGCGGGGCGACTCGCGCGGCGGCGCGTGGCCATTGCCGCGCGGCTGGTGGATGGGCGTGTCGCAATCACCGATGGGTTGCCTGAGGATGTTGCATTGGTCACGCAGGTCGGCCCGCGCCTCGCTGTCGGACGTGCGGCGCGGGCCGTGCCGCAGCCGTGAACCTCGCGCTCGCCGATATCCGCCACAAGCTCGGTCGCTTCGTGCTGACCTGCCTTGGGCTTGGCCTGCTGATGGCGGTCGCACTCTCGATGGTGGGCATCTACCAGGGCGTGGTGACCGAAGCTTTGGCCCTGTCGCGCAGCCTGCGCGCGGATTTGTGGATAGTGGAATCGGGCACACGTGGGCCCTTCGCGGAAGCCTCGCGCATCCCGGGCGATGTGCGCGAAATGGTGGTGCGGCTACCCGGCGTCGCGGCGGCCGGCGCTATCACGCTACGCACGGCCGAGGCACAGGCGCCGCAGGGGACGATCCGCGTGCAGGTCATCGGCTATGAGCCGGGCCGGCCGGGCGGGCCTTCGGCGATCGCCACGGGGCGTGGCCTGGGCGCTACGCGTTTTGAGATCGTGGCAGACGCACGCTCTGGCCTGCCGCTGGGCGCGACGATTGTGCTCGGGCGGAATCGCTATCAGGTGGTCGGCACCACACGCGGGCTGGTCGCCTCAGGCGGTGATCCGCTGATCTTCATGCACCTGCGCGACAGCCAGGATTTGCAGTTCCGCCTGGCCCCCGCCGCGGCGCGGCGCGCCATCGCGGCGGCCAGCGGCGCGGGCGGGACGGATACGGTGAACGCCATCGTCGCCCAGCTTCATCCAGGCGCGGACGCGGCTCTGGTGGCGGAGACGGCGCAGCGGTGGAAGCACTTGGCGGCGCTGACGGACCGGCAGCAATCCGATTTGCTGACCATGTCCGTGGTGAACCGCGCACGCGTGCAACTAGGCATGTTCACCGTGGTGCTGCTGTTCGTCTCGGCGGTGATCATCGCGCTGATCATCTACACGATGACGATGGACAAGCTGCGCGAGATCGCGACGCTGAAGCTGATCGGCGCGCCGGACCGCACCATCATCGGCCTCGTGCTGCAACAGGCGCTGCTGCTCGGTGGGATGGCTTACGTCGCCGCCGTCGCCATCGTGTTCTCGGCGCGCGACGTGTTCCCCCGTGCGGTCGTGCTCGGCCCGGGTGAGGTCGCGGCGATGGCGGGCGTCATCGCGATCATCTGCCTTGCGGGCAGCCTGGTCTCGATCCGCGCGGCGCTGCGCATCGAACCGCAACAGGCGCTGGGCGGCTGAGGCACATGGCAGCCCCCCTCGTGCAGGTCGAGACGCTGAGCAAGACCTTCGGCGCGGGCGAAACCGCGGTGCGCGCGCTGGCCGAGGTGGACCTCGTGGTCGAGGCGGGTGAGGTGGTCGGCCTCAAGGGCCCCTCGGGCAGCGGCAAATCGACGCTGCTGAACCTGATCGCCTGCATCCAGGAACCCAGCGGCGGCAGGCTCTCGATCGGGGGTGAGACGGTGTGGGACGGGCAGTGGCGCGTGGCCGATCTGCGCTCGCTGCGGCGCCAGCGCATCGGCTTCATCTTCCAGTTCCACAATTTGCTGCCCTTCCTCAACGCCATCGACAATGTGGCCCTGGCGATGACGCTGGACGGCGTGGACCGCGCCACGGCGCGGCAGCGGGCGGGCGCGCTGCTGGACTACCTCCAGGTCGGCAAGCGCGCATCGGCGATGCCGTCACGGCTCTCGGGCGGCGAGGCGCAGCGCGTGGCCATCGCCCGCGCGCTGGTCAACCGCCCGCAGGTGATCCTGGCCGATGAGCCGACCGCAGCACTGGATTCCGAACGCGCCCGCGTGGTGATGGATCTGCTGCGCCAGGTGGCGCGGGACCAGCAGGCAGCGATACTCGTGGTGACACACGACGAGAAGATCTTCGACCGCTTCGACCGCATGGTGGCGCTGCGCGACGGACGGATCGAGCAGGACGAAGCGCGCGGTGCGTGACGGGGCGGCTCAATACCTGCCGCAGCCCTTGGCGTTGCTTCGGCTCGAAGTCGTTGCTTTACACGGCCCATGGCGCGTTTCAGCATTCCACGCCGCCACTGAGCAAATGCTGTAGGACAGACCGCGTCAACCAGGATCGCAACGCCATGGACAGCGTTCTCGCCAATGAACCGATCCTTCGCCTTGGTGCCTTCGCCGGGGTGTTGGCGCTGATGGCCGTGCTCGAGGCGTGGCTTCCGCGACGGCCGCGGGCGGCGGGACGTTGGCTGCGTTGGCCCAATAACCTTGGCCTCGTGGTGCTGAACACGCTGGTGCTGCGCCTCATCTTCCCAACCGCGGCGGTTGGCGTGGCGCTGGCCATGGAGGGGCGCGGCATCGGCCTGCTGCCCTGGCTTGGCATGCCTACGCCGCTCGCCGTGCTGGCCGCCGTCGTGCTGCTCGACCTCGCTATCTATCTTCAGCACGTGCTGTTCCACGCGGTGCCGGCACTGTGGCGCCTGCATCGGATGCACCATGCTGATCTCGACTTCGATGTCACCACCGGGCTTCGTTTCCATCCGATCGAGATCCTGGTCTCCATGCTGATCAAGCTGATGGTGGTGGTCGCCCTCGGCCCACCAGCGGTAGCGGTGCTGATATTCGAGGTGCTCCTCAACGCGACCGCGATGTTCAATCACGCCAATCTGCGCCTGCCGATCTGGTTCGATCGTGCGCTTCGCATGGTGCTCGTCACGCCCGACATGCATCGTGTCCATCACTCGGTTGTTCCACGCGAGACCAACAGTAATTTCGGCTTCAACCTTGCCGTCTGGGATCGGCTGTTCGGCACCTATCGCGCGCAGCCGGCGGCGGGCCACGACGCGATGACGATCGGCATCGGCCAGTTCCGAGACACGCGCGAATTGCGGCTCGATCGGATGCTGACGCAGCCAATGCGCGAGGACGATCCTTCCTATGCGCTCGGCCGGCGGGAGCGCGCTTCGTGAGCGTCAGGTCGCGTGGAAAAACCCGGCCGAGAGCCGGAGCGCGTCGCTGTCCTAGCCCTTGTCGGCGAGCATGATGGCGGGGTCGCTGTCGCGCACCTCCCGCAGCGCGCCCTAGTTCGAGCAGTCGGCCTGTTGCCCGGCGGTCACGTGCAGGGCGATGGGCAGGCCATGCGCGTCCCGGAGAATGTGGAGTTTTCTCGTGCAGCCACCTCGCGAGCGGCCAAGACCCTGGCGATGAGTCCCCCCTTCCGCCGGCGGCACGGTGGTGCGCCCGGATGCGCGTGATGTCGATCATCTGCAGGAGGTCTGCATCACCGCCGCCATCGGCCTAGGCTTCCAGCATCACGTCCCACAGGCCCGACGCAATCGAGCGTCGCAGCTGGCGGAATATCGAGTTCCAGCTGCTGAACCGCGCCGGTTTCGCCGGAGGCTGTTTGGTTTGAGTCACGCCGCGAGGAGCAGTGTCTCCTGGGCGGCATAGTAGAGTGCTTCGGCCTCGGCGGGCGGGATGTGACCGATTGGCTCCAGCAGCCGCCGGTGGTTGAACCGGTCCACCCAGTCGAGGGTGGCGAATTCGACGGCCTCGAGCGAGCGCCACGGGCCGCACCGGTGAATGACCTCGGCCTTGTAGGGGCCGTTGATGCTTTCGGCCAAGGCGTTGTCGTAGCTGTCACCGACGCTGCCGACCGAAGGCTCGATACCGGTCTCGGCCAGGCGCTCGGTGTAGTGGATGGAGACGTACTGGCTGCCCCTGTCGCTGTGATGAACGAGGCCGCCACGATGCAGCGGGCGTCGCTCA
>JAESGA010000066.1_pt1 | contig 20363 bp, 21 predicted proteins | sample 9269521 | NCBI WGS metagenome assembly JAESGA01 (sample SAMN14514842, study PRJNA621658) | algae metagenome | isolation source: Aphanothece saxicola GSE-SYN-MK-01-06B and co-occurring heterotrophs from... | place: USA: Grand Staircase Escalante National Monument, Utah | collected 2006-04-15 | reverse complement strand
ACAATTCGCGCAACCGCTCCTCAACATCGAAGAACCCTGGCTGCCCAGCCATCGCCTTCCCCCGAACCGATCCGCGTCAGTGAATCAGCCATAGGACTGCATGACGAGGGGGTTTCTGGAGGTGTCCAGGTAGCAGGCCGGTTCGCTTTGGTGGCGCTGCGCCGACGGCTGGCGCCGCCATGACGGTTTCCCGGGACGGGGCTTTGTTCACGGTCAGGATCGGGACGGAGCGGTACGAGATCCCCGACTCCGTTGTGTCGGGCGGCTAGAAGGCGACGCCGCTGGTCGCTAAACACAGCAACTGGAGCGCAGACAGCCCGTGACGCCGGAACAGATCGTCGCCTTCGTGGCGGCCCTCACCATCACAGAGCCGGATCCCTCCGCCTTCGCAGCCATCCGCGCGGGCGGCGCCGATCCGCGCTACCCGGTTACCGTCGCCGCCTGCCCGCGGCCGCTGGCGCCCTTCGAGATCGAGGGCCGCACGGTCCTCTGCGGGCGCGTCAACGTGCCTGAGGACCATGCCCGCCCGGCGGAGCGGCGGCTCGACCTCTCGTTCATGGCGTTCCGCTCGCGCTCGGTTGCGCCCGCGGCCGATGCGGTGGTCCACCTGCATGGCGGCCCAGGCTCGGGCATCGTCGAGCGGGCCAGCCTCACCTCGACTTTCTTCGAGAACCTGCGCGCCCGGCGCGACATCGTGGCCTTCGACCAGCGCGGCGTGGACACCTCCGGCGGCGGCACACGCTGCGTGGAGACGGTGGCGGGCAATGTGGAGGCGATGGCAGGCGTGCTGCGCGGCCAGCACAACATCCCGCATCTCCAGGGCGACCTGATGCGCGCCTGCATCGACGAGGTCACGCGCGGCGGGCTCGACATCGCCAACATCAACACGCAGCAGAACGCGCGCGACGTGCAGGCGATGATGCGCGCACTCGGCTATCCCACCTACAACATCTACGGCATCTCCTACGGCACAAAGCTCGGCCTGGAGGTGATGCGCGAGGCGCCGGAGGGGCTGCGGGCCGTCGTGCTCGACAGCGTCGCCCCGCCCCATGTGCCCGTCTACGACACCCTCGCCCTGCCGCATGCCGAGGCCATCCAATCCATCTTCGACCAGTGCGCCGCCGTGCCCGCCTGCGACGCCGCCTACCCGAATCTGCGCGCGCGCTTCTGGGCGCTGTTCGAGAGGCTGACGGACACCCCGCTGCAGACGAGTGACGGACCGCTCAACAGCGAAGTCCTGTTCGCGCTGGTGGACGGGCGGAATAGCTACCAAACGGGTATCCGCGGCCTGACCGCCCAGCTGCCGCGCATCATCGCGGAGCTCGAACGCGGCGAGGCGACAACACTGCGTGCCGCCGCGGACAACCGCCTGCCGGGCCGGCAGACCGCGGAAAGCGTCGCGGCCGGGCTGACGGGCCTGCCCCCCGCCACGGCGGCGATCGCGCGCATCGCCCTCACCCTCGCGCGGCAGCAGGCGGAGACGGATATCGCGGTGCGCCTGGCGCTGCTCCGCCTGGAGGAGGACCGCGCCGCGGCGCTGGCCGGGCTTCTCGTCGCGGAGGGCTTCGAGGCGGCGCTGGCGCAGGCCGTGCGCGGCATCGCCGCGCAGCCGGCGCGGGTCGCCTTCGCGCGGGACTATCTGCTCCTGCGCGCGCGTCCGCCCGCCGCCGAACCGCTGCTGGCCCTTATCGCGCGTCACCTCCCTGCCGCCGAGCAGCCGCGGCTGGAGGCGCTGGTGCGCGCCATGTCGCCAGGCGACCTGGCGGAGGTCTTCCGCCGCATGGGCGCCGACAACAGGGAGATCGCCGGTGTCCTGCTCTCGGCCTTCCAGCTGGGCATGTATGCCTGCCAGGAGGATATGGAGATCAACTCGATCGAGGGCGCGCGGCGGCTGAACGCGACGCTCGGCTGGCCGCGGCGGCTGACCGACCAGTTCGAGCAGGCGATCGCCGGCTTCTACGAGAGCTGCGCGGCGTTCCGCCCGCGGACGCGGCCCGGCTGGCACGACCCGGTGACGAGCCCCGTACCAACGCTGGTGTTCAGCGGCCTGTCCGACACGCAGACCGCGGCGAGCTGGGGGCCGGAGACGGCGCGCCATCTGCCGAACGGCCGGGCGGTGGTGTTCCCCGAGACAGGCCATGGGGCGCTTGCCTTCTCGGCCTGCGCACGAGATCTCGGGGTCGCCTTCATCGAGAACCCCTCAGCCCCGCTGGACACACGCTGCGTCGCCGATCTGCGGCCGCGCTTCGTGCTGCCGGATGGATCGGAGATGCGTTGAGACGGCACCGAGGGGATCGCCTCGCTCTATTTCGTAGGCCTCGGCGAATGGCAGCAGGGCATGAGCATGGGCATGCTTCCGGGCCAATTCAGACGTGGTGCATCGCGTGCGGTTGAGCTTCGGCCCATCGGAGGGCAGCTCAGCTGGTCTGCCCATGCCTTGCAGATGAACTCGTATGGTGTGATGCCGCGAAGGCGCTTGAGGCGGCGGGCGGAATTGTAGGCGGCGACGAAGTCGTCGAGGTGTCGGCGGAACTGGTCGTGGCTGTCGTAGTGGAAGCGTTTGAGCGTTGCGTCCTTGATGGTTCGGTTCATCCGCTCGACCTGGCCGTTGGTCCAGGGATGATTGATGCGGATAAAGCGATGCTCGATGGCGTGCTCGGCGCAACGCAGGTCGAACATGTGGGTCAGATAGCGGGCGGTGGGCCCATCGGCGTAGCGAGGCAGTAGCCGGAACTGGATGCCGTTGTCGGTGAGCACGGTGTGGATCCGGTACGGCACGGCGGCGACGAGGGCCTCGAGGAAGCCAGATGCAGTGACGCGCGTTGCGCTCTCGACCAACGGAGCAAAGGCGAACTTGCTGGTGCGGTCGATGGCGACGAAGAGGTGGAGCTTGCCTTCCGCGGTCAGCACCTCGGCGATGTCGATGTGGAGGTATCCGATGGCATAGGGCTTGAAGGCCTTCTTGGTTGGCTTGTCGCCTTCGACCTCGGGCAAGCGGGATATCTCGTGGCGTTGCAGGCAACGGTGCAGCGAGGATCGGATCAGCGGCGGGATGCCACGATGATGGCTTCCTGCTTTGCGGACAGGGTGGTTGAGCGCGGCGCCTTCGGGCCGGTAGGCTGGTCAGCCACCAAGGAGCGCTTGCGCCATCTGGCGATCGTCTTCGGGTGCACCCCGTAGCGGCGCGCCAGTTCCCTCAGGCTCGCTTGGCTATGCTGGATCGCGCGACGGTCCGCCTCCGTCGTGCGGGCTCAGCGGTGGAGAACCTGGCCCATAGCGCGTCCTTCCATGCCTGGGAAAAGACTGCACCATCAAACCCCGGGATCCAACACCTAGGGGTGGAAGCCCTCGCCGCTCTTGCACGCCGCTCCGATCATGCGGTGCACCGCGACTTCATCGGTCAGCAGCCAGCAGCGTTGGATGGCCGGCCCCGCCATCTCGGCGTGCAGGATGCCGAGCAGCAGGACACGCGCGCCGCTGGGCGGGCCGAAGGCACCATGGCCGAGATGCGTGCCGGCAAGGCGCCAGCGCAGGGCAAGGCGTGGCGGCCGTCCCGCTTCCTCCAGCGCGATTGCGTGATCCACGGACAGGCGCGCATCGGGCAGGGCGGAGAGGTAGGACAGCAGGAAGCGATCCATGCTCTCGATGCCGTGGGTGGTCTGCCCGCCCGGCAAATGGAAGGTTGCAGCGCGGTCGTGCGCATCGCGCAGCAGCGACAGGTCGAGGCCGTTGACCAGCGTCATCCAGAGCCGCGCGAGCGGCTCGGCTGCCGGCTGGATCAGCGCCCGCGCCGCGGCGCGGCCCTCCGCGACCTCGGCCCATTCCTCCAAGTGCCAGGGTGGCACGCCTGCGGCCCGGTCGGCGGCGCCGAGTGCGCGTCCGAACGCGACCGGATCGAGGCCGACCTGCCGCGCCACCGCGGCAGTGTCGCGCAGCAGCCACTCCTCGACGATCACGTCGCCGATGATGCGACAATCCGCGATGGCGCGCGTCACGATCCGGCGCCCCGTCGGTGGGCCGAACGCACCGTCGCCGAGGTGGGTCAGCGTCGAGACGATCCGGTGGGAGGACAGCAGCCCGGATGCCGGTCCGTCATCCGACCAGATGACATCCTCGCCCATCAACTGCCGGTCCGGGAACTGGTGCAGCGTCGCGAGCGTGCCGGACACCACCGCCGCCACGCCGGAGACTGGGCCCGCCTGGGTGTGCATCAGGCAGTCGGGCGCGTAGTAGCGACGGATCAGGCCGATGTTGCGGCCTTCCCAGATGCGCTCGGTGATGCCGAGGATATAGTCGGGCAGCGTTGCGTATTCCGTGGAGAAGCGTGTCATTGCGGCCTTGGCCTGGTGGACGCGCGCTCGATGAGCTCGCCGGTGACGACGACGTGGCGCGGCGTGCTGTCCGCTTCCTCGACCAGCGACAGCAGCAGGTCCACCACGGCGGACACCATGGGCGCAATTGGCTGGGAGAAGGTGGTGAGCGCGTAGGCGGGCCAGCGCGCTGCCTCGACGTCGTCGAAGCCGACGAAGGCGACATCCTGAGGGATGCGCAGCCCGAACTCCGCCGTTGCGACGCCCATCGCCGCGATCGCCATGTGGTCGTTGGCGGCGAAGACCGCATCCGGGCGGTCGGGGCGGGAGAAGAGGCGGCGGGCGGCGTTGGCTGCGCCATCGAACCGATACAAGCCGGCCTCGCGCGCGAAGAGGCGCGCGCCGCCCGCTGCCAGCCCCTCGAGAAAGCCGCGCTCGCGATCGCGGCTGGTCGAGGAGTTCTCGGTGCCGGCGATATAGGCGATCCGCTCATGCCCGCAGGCCGCCAGGAACTCTCCAATCATGCGCCCGCCGCGGCGGTTCTCGCCGGTGACGGCGGAGACGGATGCGACATCGCTGGTGCGGTTGAACAGCAGCACCGGGATCCCGGCCGCGCGGCATTCCTCGGCGAGGCTCGAGGAGAGCGTGGTGGAGGCGAGCACCACGGCGTCCACGCGGTAGCGCAGCAGCGCGTCGAGAACCTGGTCGGCGGTTTCGCTCAACTCGGCGGTGAACAACAGGATCTGATAGCCCCGCGCCTGCAGCGCGCGTGACAGCGCGTCGAGCACGTCCGGGTAGAAGTGGTTCTGCAGATAGGCGGCAGCGACGCCGATGATCCGGGATCGCGCGGTGATCAGCGATCGCGCGATGGCATTCGGCCGATAGCCGAGCGTGGCGGCGGTGCTGCGGACGCGCTCGCGAAGTTCGGCGGAGATGCTCGCACCCGGCGTGAAGGCGCGCGAGACGGCGGATTGCGACACGCCCGCGCGCCGCGCGACGTCCTGCGCGGTGACGTGGCGGGGCCGCTGGCTGTTCATTCGGCGGTCCAGCCCCCGTCCACGATCAGCGGCGCGCCGGTCATCAGCGCCGATGCGTCGCCGGCAAGGAACAGGATCGCCCCCATCAGATCCTCCACCTGCCCCAGCCGCCCCAGCTTGATGCGAGAGAGCACGGAAGCGCGGAAGGACTCTTCGGCGAAGAACGGGCGGGTCATCGGCGTCTCGATGAAGGTGGGGCAGAGGGTGTTCACCCGGATGCCATGCGGGGCGAGGTCGAGCGCCATCGCCTTGGTCATCCCCTCCATGGCGGCCTTGGAGGCGCAGTAGACGCTCCGGCGCGGGCCGCCGACATGGCCCATCTGGGAGGAGACGTTGATGATCGAGCCACGCTCGCCAGCCGCGATCAGCCCGCGCGCCACCGCCTGCGCGACGAAGAAGGCAGCGCGCAGGTTGAGCCCGAGCACCGCGTCGAAATCCTCCGGCGTGACGTCGGTGAAGGGCGCCGGCCTGTTCGTGCCCGCGTTGTTGACCAGCACATGGAAGGGTGGGCGGGCTGCGAGCGCGGCGCGCACGGCCGCGACATCGGTGACGTCGATCGCCAGCGCATCCGCCCGGCCGCCCGCGGCCCGGAGCGCCGCCGCGGCGTCCTCGATCTCGGCGGCGGAGCGGGCGGCCAGCGTCACCTCCGCACCGGCTTCCGCCAAGGCAGCCGCAGCCGCAAGGCCGATGCCGCGCCCGGCTCCGGTGACGAGCGCGCGCCGCCCCTCGAGCCGGAAGGAAGGCGTGCGCGGCAGGTTCATTCGACCGCTCCGGCATATGGCACGTTGCGCCCGCCATAGCGGCGGACACGGACATTCGCCTGCTCCGCATGCCCCGCGAAGCCTTCGAGCATGCAAAGGCGCGAGCAATAGGCGCCGATCATGGCCGATGCCTCGTCGGTCAGCACGCGCTGATAGGTCACGGTCTTGAGGAACTTGCCCACCCAGAGGCCACCTGTGTAGCGTGCCGCGCGCTTCGTCGGCAGGGTGTGGTTGGTGCCGATCACCTTGTCGCCGTAGGATACGTTCGTCCGGGGCCCGAGGAACAGCGCGCCGTAGTTGGTCATGTTGGCGAGGAAGCGCTCGTCGTCCCGCGTCATGACCTGGACATGCTCGGACGCGATGCGATCGGCTTCCCGCACCATCTCGTCGAGGTCGTCGCAGACGATCACCTCGCCATAGTCGCGCCAGGCCTGGGCGGCGATCTCCCCGGTCGGCAGGATGGCGAGCAGGCGCTCCACCTCCCGCATCGTGTCGCGTGCGAGCCTCTCGGAGTCGGTGAGCAGGATGGCGGGCGAGGTCGGGCCGTGCTCGGCCTGGCCGAGCAGATCGGTGGCGCAGATCTCAGCGTCCACCGTCTCGTCGGCGATGATCAGCGTCTCGGTGGGCCCGGCCGGCAGGTCGATGCCGACGCGCCCGAACAATTGCCGCTTCGCCTCCGCGACATAGGCGTTCCCCGGCCCGACCAGCATGTCCACGGGCGCGATTCGCGCGGTGCCGATCGCCATGGCGCCGACCGCCTGCACGCCGCCGATGCAGTAGATCACGTCAGCGCCGGCCAGGTGCTGGGCCGCGACGATCGCCGGCGCGGGGCGGCCCTGGTAGGGCGGTGCGCAGGTGACGACGCGCGGCACGCCGGCGACCTTGGCGGTGATGACCGACATGTGGGCGGAGGCGAGCAGGGGATACTTGCCGCCCGGCACGTAGCAGCCGACCGAGTTCACCGGGATGTTGCGGTGGCCGAGGACGATGCCCGGCAGGGTCTCCACCTCGATGTCGGCGAGGGCGCGGCGCTGGTGCTCGGCGAAGTTGCGCACCTGCTCCTGCGCGAAGCGGATGTCGTCGAGCGCGCGCTGCGGCAGCTCGGACAGGCAGGCGCGGATCTCGGCGTCCGTGAGGCGGAAATCCTCGCGGTCCCAGCCATCGAAGCGGATGGACATGTCGCGGATGGCGGCGTCGCCGCGCGCCTCGATGTCGGCGAGCAGGGATTCGACCGTCGCGCGGACCTTGGCGTCTGCATCGGCCTTCTCGGCGGCGGCGATCGATCGTTTCAGCCAGCGGGCCATGCTGCGTTACCCCAATATGCATGTTCGGCGCGATTTCGCCGGCTGCGCGGATGCTAGACAAGGCATGCATACGAATGCAACATGGCGGCCCCGGCATTCCGGCGAATCATGCGTTCAGGAATGCCGTGGTGAAGCCCTGTGCCCGGTTCGCCGGGAAATGAGGGCATACGTATGCAAGGCCGCCTCAGATCGGCCGCGTGAAGGGGAGAGACGCCGCATGACCTTGCCACACACCCTGCTCGACCGCCGCCGTCTGCTCGCGGGTGCCGCCGCGGGCGCCGCCGCACTTGCCCTGCCGCGCGGCGCCGGCGCGTCGGTGGCCAACACGCCGGGGCTGCGGCCGGGCCGCCCCTTCGCGGGCACCGAACTCAAGGTGCTCTGCGTCGTGGCCAGCCAGTTCCGTGCGCATGAGGCGCGGCTTGCCGCCTTCACCGAGCAGACCGGCATCACCGCGCGCTACACCTTCGTCCCCTTCGTCAACATGCGCGAGGCCCTGACGGCCGAGATGGTGGGCGGCGGTGGCGATTTCGACCTCGTGATCGTCATGGACCAGTGGGTCGCCTCGCTGGCCAACCTGCTCGAGCCGATCGATGCGCGCGTCCGCGACAAGGCCATCCCGCTCGACCGCTGGCCGGAGGCGCATCTGCGGCAAGGGCGGGTGAACAATCAGCTGCTCGGCCTGCCGAGCCGCGGGCATGTGCAACTGCTGTTCTACCGGAAGGACATCTTCGAGCGACACAACCTGACGCCGCCCGCGACCTGGGAGGATCTGGTCGAGACCGGCCGCCGCATCCAGGAGCGCGAGCCCAATATGTCGGGTGTCGCCGTGCCGTATGGCCGCAACAACGGCCAGAACCTGATGGTCTGGTACAACTTCCTCTGGGGCCGCGGCGCCGCGCTGTTCGACGAGCGCGGCCAGCCTGCCTTCAACAGCGAGGCCGGGCTGCAATCCGTCCAGGACTATGTGGACCTGCTGCGGCGCCACCGGATCACGCCCGCGGGCGCGGTGTCCTTCAACGAGCAGGATGCGGTGAACAGCATGGGCCAGGGCAACTCCGCCATGCTGCCGGTGTGGTGGTGGGTACGCTCGACGCTGGTGAACCCGCAGTCGAGCCGCCTGACGGAAGCGCAGATCGGCTTCGCGCCGATGCCCTCCTATGCCGGGCGCCCGCGCACCACCTTCACCAACACCTGGGTGTGGGGCATCACGCGCCGGTCCCGTCGCAAGGACGCGGCGGCGGAACTGCTGGCCTGGATTGCCAACCCTGCGCTTGAGCGCGACGTGCTGCTCGACCCTCGCGAGAACGACGTGGTGTCCGTGATGACGCCGAACCTGGTGGACGAGGCAGTGAACGCCCGCTTCGGCGGCATGCACCGCTTCGCCGCCGAAGGCCTGCGCGCGACGCAGAGCATCACCTTCGGCCCCGAATGGCCGCAGATCAGCGAAGCGCTGGAGATCGCGATGAACGAGGCCGCGACCGGCACGCGGAGCGTGGCGGACGCCTTCAACAACGCGGCCGCGCAGGTCCGCCGGATCAGCCGCCGCGGCTGATCCACGATGCGGGACCGCTGGCTGAAATACGTATTGATCCTGCCGGCGGCCCTGCTGGTGGTGGGGACGGCGATCTGGCCGCTCGCCGTCTCCCTCACCACGAGTTTCCGCGACTGGCGCCTGACCCGTTCGCTCACGCCCGGTGAATTCGTGGGGCTTGAGCACTATGTCGTGGCACTGACCGACGACCCGGACTTCACGAATGCGCTGCGCGTCACGGCGACCTTCGTCGCGATCGACGTCACCATTACCGTGCTGAGTGCGCTCGGCCTCGCGCTGCTGCTGCGCCGGGCCGGCGTGCTGCAGAGCGTCACGCGCGCGGTGCTGATCCTGCCCTTCGCCGTCTCGCCCGCGCTCGTCGGCATCTCCTTCCGCTTCATGTTCAACGCGGAGATGGGGGTGTTTACTTGGCTGGCGGGCACGCTGGTGCCGTGGCTGCGCGGCTTCGTGTGGCTAGCTGACCCCTGGGCGTCGCTGCTGGTGCTGGTCTTCTCTGATGTCTGGCGCTGGGTGCCGTACATGACGCTGGTGGTGCTGGGCGGCTTGTCGGCCCTGCCGCGGGAGCCGGAGGAGGCGGCGCGGATCGACGGCGCGACGGAATGGCAGGTGCTGCGCGACGTCACACTGCCCGCGCTGCTGCCGGTGCTGGCCGTGGTGGCAGTGCTCAAGACCGTCTTCGCGCTGAAGATGTTCGACCAGGTGGTGACGCTGACCGGCGGCGGGCCCGGCAATTCCACCGTCACCCTCGCCTACCTCGTCTACAATCTCGCCTTCCGCTGGTTCAACATGGGCTACGCCTCCGCCGTCGCCTGGATCCTGACGGCGATGCTCGTCGTGCTGGCGGTCTTCTACATGCGGCTCGTGCTGCGGAAGCCGGACGCATGAGCCGCGCCGTTGCACGCCGCCTCCTCTGGCGCGGGTTCCAGTCTGCGCTGCTGCTGCTGGTGCTGTTCCTGATCCTGTTTCCGATCGCGTGGATGGCGCTGACCGCCTTCAAGCGGCCGGTGGACCTCTTCGGGCTGACCTTCCTGTTCACGCCCACTTTCGACAATTTCCGCACCATCTTCGCGCATCCCTGGAACATCGGTGCGCCGCTGTGGAACAGCTTCGTGGTGGCCGGGCTCACTGTGCTGATCGCCATCCCTGCGGCCACGCTCGCGGCCTATTCCTTCAGCCGCTTCGAGATGCCCTTCAAGGGCGGGCTGTTCTTCCTGATCCTGGCGACGCAGTTCATCCCCGCGGTCGTGGTGGTGCTGCCCTTCTATCTGCTGTTCCGCGACCTCGGGCTGCTCGACACGCATCTCGCGCTGGTCATCGTCAACCTGGCAATCGTGACGCCCTTCGCGGTGTGGATGCTGAAGGGCTTCCTGGACGCCGTCCCGACCGAGAGCGAGGAGGCGGCGCTGGTGGATGGCGCGACCAGGCTGCGCGTCATCCTGGACATCGTCGTGCCCATGATCTGGCCGGGCGTGATGGTCACCACCGTCTTCTGCTTCGTGCTGACCTGGAACGAGTTCCTGTTCGCGCTGATCCTGACGCGCGAGGACGCGGTGACCCTGCCGGTCGGCATCACGCGCTTCCGCACGGAGCGTGGCGACCTGTGGGAGCTGATCGCCGCCGCCGGCATCCTGATCTCCATCCCAATGTTCCTGCTTTCCTCCGTCATCCAGCGCCACTTCGTGCGCGGGATGACCGGCGGCGCCGTGAAGTGAGGACCCGATGGCCGATGTGACGCTGCGGGACGTGACCAAGGCCTGGGGCGGCTTCACCGCAGTGAAGCGCCAGTCGCTCGAGATCCGCGACGGCGAGTTCATGGTGCTGCTCGGCCCGTCCGGCTGCGGCAAGACAACGACGATGCGGATGATCGCGGGGCTGGAGGAGCCGTCGGCCGGCGACATCCTGATCGGCGGGCGGCGCGTGAACGACCTGCCGCCGCGCGAGCGGGACATCGCCATGGTGTTCCAGTCCTACGGCCTCTATCCGCACATGAATGTCAGGGACAACATCGGCTATCCGCTGAAGCTCCGCGGCATTCGCGGCGACGAGCGCGCGCGGCTGGTGCGAGAGGCGGCGGCGAAGGTCGAGCTGGGCGAGCTTCTGCATCGCAAGCCGCGGGAGCTGTCCGGTGGGCAGCGGCAGCGCGTGGCGCTCGCGCGCGCCATCGTGCGGCGTCCGACCGTCTTCCTGATGGATGAGCCGCTGTCGAACCTCGACGCCAAGCTGCGCGTCTCGACCCGCGCCGAGATCAAGCACCTCCAATACGAACTCGGCGTCACCACGGTCTACGTCACCCATGACCAGATCGAGGCGATGACGTTGGCGCACCGCGTCGCGGTGATGAATGCCGGGGAGATCCGTCAGCTTGGCACGCCGGAGGAGATCTACGACCGCCCGGCGGACCTCTTTGTGGCCGGCTTCATCGGATCGCCGCCGATGAACCTGCTGCGGGGCGAGGTCGCGGATGGGGAGTTCCGCTCGCCCGGCGATGTGCGGATGGCCGTGCGCCATGCCCATCGTGGCGCTGCGGTGCTGGGCATCCGCCCGGAGGATATCCGCGTTGTGGCGCCGGAGGCGGGGGCCTTTCGCGCCGCCATCTATACCGTGGAACTGACGGGGGAGAGCACGCTGGTCACCGCCGATGTCGGCGGCGCACGCATCAGCGCCCGCGCCGACCGCGCCTTCCGTGCCCCGATCGGCACGCCCATCGGCCTTGCGATCGATACCGCGCGGCTTTCGCTGTTCGACTGTTCGACCACCCTTCGCCTGACGGATCCGACATGACAGACCTCTCCGGGCGGTTGATCCGCTATGCCGATCTGAAGCCCTGCCTGAACGCCTTCGTGGATACGCGCTCCCCAGGGTCCGACCGGAAGGAGAACTTCACCCTGATCGGGCCTGGCGTGTCGGAGAATCCCGGCCAGCACGTGCATATCGCGGAACGGCACGGCTTCAACATCGGCGGCGCGCGGCAACCGCCCGGCTGCCTCAACAGCCAGCACAGCCACGAGACGGCGGAGGTGTTCGTCGTCCATCGCGGCCGCTGGCGCTTCATGTGGGGGGCGGAGGCGCGGGACGGGTCGGTGCAACTCGGGCCGGGCGATACGATCTCGATCCCGACCCGCATGTTCCGCGGCTTCGAGAATGTCGGTGAGGATGTGGGCTTCCTGTTCGCCGTGCTTGGCGGCGACGATCCGGGGAAGGTGACCTGGGCGCCGAGGGTCTTCGACCTGGCGAAGCAGTACGGCCTCGTGCTGCTGGAGGGCGGGCGGCTGATCGACACGACCGCCGGCGAGACGGTGCCGCCGGGCGCGCGCCTGCAGCAAGCGCCGACCGCCGCCGAGATCGCCGCCCTCGCCAGTCCGCCGGACGAGAAGCTGGCCGGCTGCGTGGTGCCGGCCGCCGCGTTGCGGCCCAACCCCGCCTCGGCGCTTGCCGGTCTGGGCGTGGCCGAATGCCCGGTGATCGTCCCGCGCGCGACGCGGGACGGCTTCGCGCCGGGCCCGATCTCGGGGTGGTGGCCACACGGCTTCACCCTGCGCTGCCTCACCTTCGGATCCGGTGCATCGGTGCCGGCGCATATGCGGGAGGAAGAGGAGGTGCTGTTCGTGCATGCCGGCGCGCTGGAGGTGACGGTGGGCGGCACGCCGCTCCTGCTCGCGGCCGGCGACACCTTCACCACCCCGCGCGGCGCGACGCGGTCCTTCCGTGCCACCTCCTCGGAGGGCGCGATGGTGTTCGTGGTGCGTGGCGGAGAGGACGCCGCGCCCGCCCGCTTCCTCGGGCGGAAGGGGGCCTGATCATGACCCGGATCCGTACGACGCATGTCGGCTCCCTCCCGCGATCGAAGGAGGTCGCGGACCTGCTCTTCGCGCGCGAACGTGGCGAGACGCCGGACGAGGCAGCCTATGCCGCAGTGATGCGGGACGCGACGCTGGCTGTCGTCGCGCGCCAGAAGGCGACCGGCATCGATATTCCGTCGGATGGGGAGATGTCGAAGATCTCCTACGCCACCTACATCAAGGACCGGTTGACTGGTTTCGAGGGCGACAGCCCGCGTCGCGCGCCAGCGGACCTGAAGGAATACCCCTCCTTCCTGGAACGGCTGGCGAAGTCGGGCGGCACACCGACCTACCGCCGGCCCTGCTGCGTCGGGCCGATTGCTGTGAAGGACACGAAGCCGCTCGAGACCGATCTCTCCACCATGCGGGCGGCCTTGGCGGCGGCGGGCTATGGCGAGGGCTTCATGAACGCGGCCTCGCCCGGTGTCATTGCGCTGTTCCAACCCTCCAGCTGGCATCGGAGCCTAGACGCCTACATGGAGGATGTCGCGGAAGCGATGCGCGGCGAATACGAGGCGATCGTCGGCGCAGGGCTGATCCTGCAGATCGACGCCCCCGACCTCGGGCTCGGCCGCCACATGATGTACGCTGAGGGGTCCGACGCCGATTTCGTGCGCCGCGCCGAGGTGCATGTGGAGATCCTGAACCGCGCGCTGCGCAACGTCCCCGCCGATCGCGTACGGATGCATATCTGCTGGGGCAACTACGAAGGCCCGCACACGCGCGACATCCCGCTCGAGGCGATCCTGTCCACGCTGCTCAAGGCCAAGCCCCGTGCCCTGCTGTTCGAGGCGTCGAACCCGCGGCACGCGCATGAATGGACGGCCTGGGCGCGGACGGCGATCCCGGACGACTACGTGCTGATCCCCGGCTGCCTCGACAGCACGACGAACTTCGTCGAGCACCCGGAACTTGTAGCGCAGCGGATCGAGCGCTTCGTGGCCATTGCCGGGTCCGAGCGCGTGATCGCCGGCACCGATTGCGGCTTCGGCACCTTCGCCGGCTTCGGCGCCGTCGATCCGGAGATTGCCTGGACGAAGCTGCGCGCCCTTGTGGAGGGGGCGGAGATCGCCTCTCGCCGCCTTTCGGGGGGCGCGTGATGGGCGGATTGACGGCCGGGCTTCTGGCGCTGCTCCGCTCGGTGGACGCACCGACCGTGTGCAACGCGCTCGAGCACGTGATGGGCGGGCGGACCAATGAGGGGTTCACCGCCGCGCCGGTGGTGGCCCTCGATCCCGCGCTGCCGCCGATCGTCGGCTTCGCGCGCACCGCGCGGCTGCGCTGCTCGCAGCCGGCGACGGAGCCGCCGGCCGTGGTGCGGGCACGGCGCCTCGACTGGTACCGCTATGTCTCCGCGCCGCCCGGTCCCACCATTGCCGTCATCCAGGACGAGGACCCGCGGCGCGGCCTCGGCGCCTTTTGGGGCGAGGTGAATGTGGCGCTGCACAAGGGCCTGGGCGTCGCGGGCGTATTGACCGACGGCTCGCTGCGCGACATCGGCACCACCGACCCCGGCTTCCAGGTGCTCGCCGGATCGGTGATGCCGAGCCATGCCTTCGTGCATCTGACGGCGATCGATGTGCCGGTCGAGGTGTTCGGACTGCAGGTGAATCCTGGCGATCTGCTGCACGCCGACCGCCACGGCGCGGTTCGCATCGCGCCCGCCCATCTGGCCGGGCTTGCCGCTGCGATCGGCCTGGTGACGAGGAAGGAAGCGCCATTGCTCACGGCCGCCCGCTCCCCCGGCTTCGGGCTGGAGGCGCTCTACGCGGCGTGGGGCGAGGCGGAGGACGTGCACTAGTCCTGGGCGACATCCAGCGGAGCGGATCGCGGCGCAGGCCACGCGATCAAGCTCGGGATGGGACGATAATCGAACGAGACACCGCACTCGGGCTGCTGCTGGCCACGCCGGGATTGGCGATGGCGCAACCCGCCTGGCCGACGCGGCCGGTCACCCTCGTCACCGGCTTCGCGCCGGGCCGGCTGGTGCACGGCGTTCGGTGGCCTGAAGCTGGAGCAGGTGAAGCGGTCGCCCGCCCGGGAGACGGTGCCGATGGCCAGGTCGCAGATCGGCTCAGCAGCAGGCGCGGCGGCGATCGCCGACCAATACTCCGCCCGGACTACTCGATGGGTGCTGGTCGGTCACCCATGTAGACTATCGCGGCAGTCGCCCGAACGGGGCGTTGCCAGGGGCTTCGCCATGGGTGTGACGACCGAGATCCTTCTTCCTTTCGCGCTCTTCGTGATCATGTTCTCGCTCGGCCTTGGGCTGGGGCCGGCGGACTTTCGGCGGATCGCGGTGCAGCCGCGCGACTTCCTGGTCGGCATGGTCTCGCAGCTGGTACTGCTGCCGGCGGTGGCCTTCGCCATCGCCCTGGCGTGGGCGCCGGCACCGGCTTTGGCCGTCGGCCTGATGATCATCGCCGCCGCGCCCGGCGGGGTGACCTCGAACCTGTTAACCCGCTACGCTGGCGGCGACACCGCGCTGTCGGTGACGATGACGGCGGTCACCAGCCTCGCCGCCATCGTCACCGTGCCGTTCGTCGTCTTCCTGGCGCTCGACCATTTCGTCGGCGCCGCCGCCACGGCCGAGATGTCGATGGTCGGGGTCGCGTTGCGGATGTTCGCCATCGTGGCCCTGCCCGTGGCGCTCGGCATGGCCGTGCGCGGCTTCCGGCCGGCGCTCGCCGCACGCTGGGAGCCGGTGGCGGAGATCGTGTCCGGGGCGCTGTTCGCCGTCGTGCTCGCCGCCGCGATCTGGGTTGAGCGGGAGAACATCGCGGGCTACTTCGCCGCCGCCGGCCTCGCCACCCTGGCGCTCAACGTCGCGATGATGGCGATCGCATTCTGGGGCACGATCCTGATCGGCTGCCGGCGGCCGCAGCGCATTGCCCTGGCGCTGGAATGCGGACTGCAGAACGGCACGCTTGCGATCGCGGTTGTCGCTGCGCTTGGGCTCGACCCCGCCTACGCGGTGCCGGCGGCGATCTACAGCCTGCTGATGTTCGCGACCGCACTCGGTTTCGTGGCGCTCGTCCGGGGCGGGCGAGGCGCAGTCGCGGCCCGGAACGGCTGAAGCCGCAGTGGCCGGCAGCAGGCCACCACGACTGCATCGCAGCCTACGATTTCTCCCGCCGCCTCAAGCGCCTTCGCGGACCCACACCGTACGAGCCCGTCTGCAACGCATGTGCAGACCAGCACGACCGCTGCACCCAAAACCCGCGCCACCAGATGCCGAGACTGTACACCGAGCCTCATGCCCATGTCGGCCTCGGAAGCGCTAACCTGTCGTCTGCCTGATGCCAGCATGCGCGAGACGGCTATCCGCCGGCACTTCCGCCCGCTCGTTCAGCCCGTAGTCCCGGATGACGTCGGCCACGCGCAGCCGGTAATCGCGGAACACGCCGTTCCGGCCTTTGGCTTGCGTGGCTCGGTGGGCATGGCTGTTGCGCCAAGCCGCTACGGCCGCTTCATTCCGCCAGAACGACAACGAGAGCAGCTTGCCGGACTCGGCAAGCGACTGAAAGCGCTCGATCGTGAGGAAGCCATCGACCTGGACAAGCTCCTCTCGCAAGGCGGCGGCGAGACCGAGATAGATGTCCCGGTTGCCTTCCGCCGGCCAGACTTCGAAGATCACCGCGATCATGGGCGGATCAGCGCGGCATGGGGCTCCGAGAGCTTGGTGAGGCAGATGCGGTCCTCGCGCCGGATGAAGCCACCCTTCCGAGCGAATTCGAAGGCCTCGCGGCCGGCACTGCTGGCTTTCAGCCGGGCGCGATAGGCCTCGTAGGCGGCGAGGCTTTCCAGCGTGTAGATGCCATAGGCCGTCGTCAGCGAACCCTCATGCGGACCGAAATAGCCGATGAGATCGGCCCCGCAGGCCGGAATCGCCTGACCCCACATCTGGGCATAGGTGGCGAACTCCTGCTGGCAAAAGGGCTCGAGATCGTAGCGAATGCAGCAGGTGATCACGGGTGGCGCTCCTCTGTTCGGGAGACCTCCTCTAGCGACGAACACACCGATGATGTTTCGGCGAAGAATGAAACATCGCCGCACGGGAATGGGCTGGATTCAGCACCATGAAGAACGGTCCTGACATCGCCACCCTGGCGTCGCTGATCGGTGATCCCGCGCGCGCCAACATTCTCGCGGCGCTCATGGGAGGCAAGGCGCTGACCGCCGGGGAATGTGCTGCCGAAGCAGGCATTTCGGCGCCAGCGGCCTCCGGGCATTTGGCCAGGCTGCTGGATGCGGGCTTGCTGGTCGTTCTCGTGCAGGGGCGGCATCGCTACTACAACCTGGCGGGTTCCGATGTCGCCGAGGCGGTCGAAACGCTGATGGGTCTCGCCGCGCGCGTAGGCCTCAAGCGCACACGCCCCGGCCCGTGCGATGCCGCCATGCGCAAGGCACGCTTCTGCTACGATCATCTCGCCGGAGAAGCGGCAACAACACTCTTCGCGCGTCTTGTCGATGGTGGTCTGCTGGTTGCACAGTCCGAGGGCCTTGGCCTGTCGCCGATGGGGCGCTCGCGATTTCTGGCTGAAGGTATAGAAGTCGCCGCGCTGGAATCGAAGCCCCGGCCCCTCTGTCGCGCCTGCCTCGATTGGTCGGAACGCCGGCCGCATCTCGCGGGCAGTCTCGGCGCGGTCATCGCCAAGCTGGCGATCGAGCGGCGATGGTGCCGCCGGGAAGCGGGTTCGCGCGCTGTGAGTTTTTCGCCGGGCGGCGAGCGAGCTCTGCTCGCGCTGGCCGAGTTTCCCACTACGTGGCCGTTGCCGTGCTGTACGATGCCGCCTTCGCCACGCTCGCCTTCTTCGGCCGCACGGAAGCGCGGCGCGCGATCATGCAGCTGACCCTGATCGCGGGCTTCGCCTCGACGATCTTCTGGCCGCTGACGGGATGGCTGGTGGAGGCGATCGGCTGGCGGCACACCTATGGCGGCTTCGCGCTGCTGCACCTGCTGGTCGCGCTGCCGCTGCGTCGCTGCATCGCTGCATCGCTGCATCGCGACCCGCCGGCACGAGGGCTTCGCCGCGGGTCATGCGGCGGATGCGGCCGCGCCGCGCCAACGACCCCTGACCGGAGACGACGCGCGCCACGCCTTCCGCGCGGTGGCGGTGAGCGTCGCGTTGACCGGCCTGCTGCCATCCGCGTTGGCGGTGCATCTCGTCCCGGTCCTGCAGGCGCTGGAACTCGGGGCGGGCGCCTATCTCGTGGCCATGCTGTTGGGGCCGGCGCAGGTGCTGATCCGCCTGGTGGATGCACTGTTCTGGCGCGCGCTGCATCCGGCTGCCGGCCGAGGCGCATGCGGAGGTCGTCATGGTCTGCCCCGGCAGCGTGTGGGGCGATGCGCGCGGCACGCTGGGTGTGATGGCGGATGACATCACGGAAGGGCGCCTCGTTCCGGTTATTGGGTCCATCGACATGCGCTGGCCGCTGGTGCACCGCGATGGCTTCGCGGCCCTGAATGTCGCAGCGCTCGCCCCGGGTGTGGCGGATGCGGCGTATCACGGCGTCACGGAGGCCGGTCTGCGCGTCGGCGACATGCTGGCAGACGTCGGCGCGATGGTGGGACGCCGCGCGGGCCATCGAATCATGCCCTTCGAACAGGCGCTCGCTAAGCGCGGCGCGCGGCGCGTGGAGCGTGGAGCGTGGAGCGTGGAGCGTGGAGCGTGGGCGAGGCGGGCAGCCAGGTGATGCACAGCACCCGCATGCGCAAGAAACGACGCTGGAGGCCGGTTCGCTTCCGGGCGCAGAGCATGCGGCGCGCCAGCACCGATCAGCCGTCGCAGGCCTTCGCGCTGGGCCGCGACTGACGACCACGCCGTGCCTTATGCCGCGGTGGCCGAACCCGCGTCACGTCGAAAGCAGTCGCGATAGGCCTTCGGCGAAAGTCCAGTGTTGCGGCGAAGGTGCCGCCGCAGCGCCTGCGCGTCGCTGAAGCCGGCCAGGCGCGCGACCTCGTCCACGGGCAGCGTCGTGGTCTCGAGCAGGTCTCGCGCGCACGCCACGCGCTCGGCCAGCAGCCAGGCGCCTGGGGCGAGGCCCACGGCCTCGCGGAAGCGCCGGTGCAGGCCACGCGGGCTCGTCGCCGCCTCGGCTGCCAGGCGCGCGATGGGCCAATCCTCGGCGAGCCGCGCACGCACCCGCTCAAGCGTGGCGGCCAGCCGCGATCCGCCCGCCCGTTCGCGTGGAACGGGGCGCGGCAGGCGCTGGGCGCGGTCGCCATCGCGATGCGCGGGGACTACGAGGCGCTCGGCCACGCCGTTGGCCGCAGCCGGGCCGAAATCGCGGCGGATGAGATGCAGGCAGAGGTCCAGCCCAGCGGCACTTCCCGCGGCCGTCAGCACATCGCCCTCGTCCACATAGAGCACGTCCTGCACGAGGCGCAGGCCGGGATGGCGTGCGGCCAGCGCCTCAAAGTAGCGCCAATGGGTCGTCGCGCGGCGGCCCTCGAGCAGCCCTGCGGCGGCAAGCACGAAGACGCCGGAGCACAGCGAGAGGATGCGTGCCCCCTTCGCATGCGCCGCGCGCAGCGCCACGCAGAGGCTCTCGGGCACCGGCTCAGCCGGGCCGCGCCAGCCGGGCACGATGACCGTGCCGGCCTCCCCGATCAGCTCAGGCCCGCCATCGACGAGCACACGAACCGCGCCTGCGGCGCGGAGCGGCCCGGGCTCTGCCGCCGCCACGGCGAAGCGATACCAGCCTTCGCCCATCTCCGGCCGCGGCAGGCCGAAGACCTCCACCGCGCAGCCGAACTCGAAGGTGCAGAGCCCGTCATAGGCGACGACGACCACGAGGCGATTGGCTGGCACCCCAGGACGGGCACGCATTGGCACGATCCGAAGCTCTGCTGGCATGCGCTGGTCTCACCTCTTTGGCGGCGACGCGGCCATTCTAGACGGCAGCGGCGTGCAGCGGTGCGCCGATCCTGCCAGCGAGGAGGTCAGATCGTGCCAGCTCCCGTCACCGAGGTTCCGCCCGTCGCCGCGGCCGAGATGCGCGCGCATGTCGCGCGCCGCCTCGCGCTCGAGACCGACTGCGCCGATGTCTTCGCCGCCCTGCGCGACGCCGTGGAGCAAGGGACGAGGCCGTGCTTCGCGGTGCTCGACGTGCGCGGCCGGGCCGCCTATGCCGCGGGCCACGTGCCCGGCGCCATCAGCCTGCCGCACCGCGATATCACAGCCGAGCGCCTCGGTGCGTGGCCCGAGGGGACGGTGTTCGTCACCTACTGCGCCGGTCCGCACTGCAACGGCGCCGATCGCGGCGCGCTGCGCATCGCCGAGATCGGCCGTCCGGTGAAGACCATGCCGGGCGGCATGACGGGCTGGCGCGACGAAGGCCTGCCTGTGGCCACCGGTCGCGAGCCCGGCGCTGTACCGGCGCCCTGACGATTATGGTGCCTCATGAACCGGGCTGGGGAAACCTGAACCGCGCCGGTTTTGTCGGAGGCTCCAACTCCTGAGAGGCTGGAGCGATGACGAGCAAGACGACGAACAAGTTTTCGCCTGAGGTTCGCGAGCGGGCGGAGCGGATGGTGCTGGAGCATGAGGCGCAGCA
>JAESGA010000065.1_pt1 | contig 22037 bp, 21 predicted proteins | sample 9269521 | NCBI WGS metagenome assembly JAESGA01 (sample SAMN14514842, study PRJNA621658) | algae metagenome | isolation source: Aphanothece saxicola GSE-SYN-MK-01-06B and co-occurring heterotrophs from... | place: USA: Grand Staircase Escalante National Monument, Utah | collected 2006-04-15 | reverse complement strand
CGTCGCGGTATCAGGATCGAAGGAAAGTAGATGACGTGTAGGAGTTGCTGCGGGGCTGACGGGCGACGGTGTATGGAGCTCTGGGCATGACCCAGAGCGCCGATTGGTGTTGGCGACGCGGGCGGGGGCGGTGATCGGCTATGGGTATGACGCGGCGGGGCGGCGTCGAACCCGGACGCTGAATGGGGTGGTGACCCGCCCTCATTGAGGCGTGCCTTACCGAAGAATTAAGGGGGTGGTTCAGGGTGGTGACGCCTGCACCCATCGCGAACCATCCTACACCGGCGCCGGTTCGGTTGGTGATTATCTCCCCTGCGCATGCCAGCGGGACTGCAAGCCCCTGTGGAATTTTCGCCCGGTTACGATTGGTGGGGCATAGGCTGCACCAACTCCGACACGATTCTGCCGCAGAAACCCAAGGATTTCCGCGGCTTTCAGCGTGGCTGGTAAATCGCCCAAGTCGCCAGGTCCAGAGAGAAACCCCGCAGGAGAGACGCTTTCGGCCTCTCATTCCGCCTTCGCAGCAGCCAGTCCGCGCGCGAGAACGGCGCAAAACCTGCGCCACAGGGCGCAGACACCTTCCGGAGAGAGTGTTTGGCGCCATTTTCAGTGGCGTAGGAAAGGGAACCGTCAGCGAACCGTCTCTGGGGGAGCGCGACAACTGTCCTCCGGCACTGCCCCCTGGAGTGGTCTACACACGATGGGTTCCGGGCAGAACGCCGCCCCGGAAGGCCCTCTCGCACTTTGGTCTTGACACACCGCTGGCTGCTAAACTGGTATACCAGCCGTGGTGCAGCTCCCCGATATTCCGTCTCGACTCGACGCCTATCGCCGGCTCCGCGCCGGCATTCTCGCCAACGAGTTCCCGGACGACCAGCCGCTCTCCGAACGCCGCCTCGCCGAGCAGCTCGGCCTCGGACGCATGCCCGTGCGCGAAGCCCTGAAGGACCTTGAGCGCGACGGCCTGGTCGAGGTGCGGCCGCTCCGCGGCACCTGCATCCGCCGCCTCTCCTTCGACGAGGTTCGCGACCTCTACGAGGTGCGCTTCGGCCTCGAGACGCTGGCCGCATCGCTTGCCGCCCGCCGCGGCGCCACACCCGGCCTCCTTGCCGCCGGCGACGTGCTCGCCAGACTCCGCGAGGCCGGTACCGCCGCGACCTCCGTCGAGCTCCAGGACGCCGGTGGCCGCCTTCATGCCGAGATTTTCCTCGCTGCGCGCAATGCTCAGCTTCGCCTGATTCATGACGGGCTGCGGCTCCAGCTCGACCGCAACCACAGCTTCACGCGCGAAGCCGAGCCCGCCCGTATCCGCCAGACGCTGCCCGAACACCTCGCGATCTTCGAGGCCATCCGCGACGGCGACGCCAGCGCCGCGCAGCGCGCCATGCACCGCCACCTCATGCGATCGCTCGCCGTGCGCATGCGCATCCTCGGCGCCGACCAGCCGCAGGCCGCGCGGCCACGCCGCCTTACGAAAGCACCGTCCCCGACATGACCTATCTGCAGGCCCTCGCCGGCCCCGATGGCCGCTTCGATCCCGACGCAGCCATCAACAATCCCTGGACCGACGGGCGCCTGCTGACCTGTGACTACGACCTCGATCGCCTGCGCGCCGAGGTTCCGCGCGACGCGATCTCGGCCGGCCCGCCGACCCTCTGGCGTTACGCCCCGCTGCTGCCGGTGCGCGACGTCGCCAACGCGGTCACCCTGGCCGAGGGCTTCACCCCGATCCTGCTCGCCCCGCGCCTTGGCGCCGCGCTCGGCTGCAAGCGGCTGCTGGTGAAGGATGAGGGCCGCAACCCGTCGGGCTCCTTCAAGGATCGCGGCGCCGCGGTGGCGATCAGCCGCCTGCGGGAGCTCGGCGTGACGCGCGTCGTCCACAACAGCTCCGGCAATGCCGGCGGCAGCTGGGCGCTCTACGCCGCGCGCGCCGGCGTCGGCTGCGTCAACGTCATGCCCGACGACGTGCTGCCCGCGAGCCTGGCGCAGAGCCTGCTCGCGGGCGCTGACACCGTGCTCGTCGAAGGCCCCTGGAACGCCGCCGGCCGCATGGCGCGCGAGGCTGCGGCGGCCCAGGGCTGGTTCTTCGTCGGCACGCTCGCCGAGCCCTGGCGGCTCGAGGGCAAGAAGACCATGGGCCTTGAGATCGCTGAGCAGCTCGGCTGGCGCTTGCCGGAGGTCGTGGTCTATCCCGCCGGCGGCGGCCTCGGCGCGATTGCGATCTACAAGGGGTTCGAGGAGTTGCAGCGCCTCGGCTGGATCGCGCCGGGCCCGCTGCCGAAGCTGGTCATCAGCCAATATGCCGGTTGCGCCCCCATTGTCCGCGCCTTCGAGGAAGGCACCGAGCGCGCCCGCCCCTGGGCCGAGATCGACACCCCGCGCGGCGGCCTGAAATCCCCAAGCCCGCTCGGCGACCGCGCCGTGCTCGACCTGCTCCGCCGCACCGGCGGCACCGCCATTGCGGTGAGCGGGGAGGATGCGATCGCGGCAGCCGAACAGGCCACTCGGCTTGAAGGCATCTTCCCCTGCCCGGAAAGCGGCACCGCACTCGTCGCGCTGCGCGACGCCATCCGCCGCGGCGTGCTTCGCGGCGACGAGGAAACGGTGGTCGTCAGCACTGCGAGCGGCCTGAAATCCGTGCCCAACTTCGCGCTGCCGGATGCGGCGCGGATCGCCTCTGGCGCGGCGCTGCCGGCATACCCGTGAACCCACGCAGCAAAGGAGCCCCTATGATGGCCAAGCAATGGATCGGTCTGGCCGCGGGGCTTGCCTTTGCCCTGGGCTTTGCGGCGGATGCGGCGGCGCAGGCTGCGGCCGCCCAGCAATCCACCCTGCAGCGCGTGCGCGACCGCGGCGCTGTGGTCTGCGGCGTCAACACCGGCCGCGCCGGCTTCTCCGCGCTGAACTCGCGCGGCGAATGGGAAGGCATGGATGTCGAGAGCTGCCGCGCCTACGCCGCCGCCATCTTCGGCGACCCGACGCGCGTGCGCTTCGTGCCGACCAGCAACCAGCAGCGCTTCACCGCCCTGCAATCGGGCGAGGTGGACGTGCTGACGCGCAACGTCACCTGGACCTTCACCCGTGACACCGCGGGCGGCATGGAATTCCCCGTTATCACCTTCTACGACGGCCAGGGCTTCATGGTGCCGCGCAGCCTCGGCATCACCAACGCTCGCCAGCTCGACGGCGTGACGGTCTGCGTGCTGCCCGGCTCGACGTCCGAGAAGGTCGCGGCGCAGTTCTTCCGGCGCAACCGCACGACCTACACGCCTGTGGTCATCGACAGCGTGCGCGAACTCAACGCGGCGTTCTTCGCGGGTCGCTGCGACGCCTACATGCAGGCGAAATCCGGCCTGATGTCCATCCGCGCCACCAGCGCGCCGAACCCCGCCGACTACGTCATCCTGCCGGAGACCTTTGGCAAGGACCCCATGGGCCCGGTGGTGCGCCACGGCGACAGCCAGTGGCGCGACATCGTCGCCTGGGTCACCTACGCCATGATCGAGGCGGAGGAACGTGGCATCACCTCCCGCAACGTCGAACAGAACCTGACTTCCGAGGAGGAGGAGGTGCGTCGCATGCTCGGCGTGCTGCCCGGCGGTGGTCGCGCGCTCGGCCTCGATGATCGCTGGGCTTACAACGTCATCCGCCATGTCGGGAACTACGCCGAGGTCTTCGATCGCACCGTCGGTGCTAATTCGCCGCTTCGGCTCGAACGTGGGCTGAACGCGCTGTGGAACCAGGGCGGGCTGATCTTTTCGCCAGACTTCCAGTAGGCGCGATGCCCGGGCGCGCGATGCAGGTAAGGCAGGTGCCACTGCTCCGCCGGGCTGGCGTCCGGGCGACGCTCTACCAGGTTGTCGCAGCACTCATTGTGCTAGGCATCTGCTGGTACTTCGCGGCCAATGCGATGACCGCGCTCGGCCGGCTTGGCATCGCGACCGGCTTTGGCTTTCTCACCCAGCCGGCCGGCTTCGGCATCGGCGAATCCGCCATCGCCTTCGCGCCGAGTGACACCTACCTGCGCGCCTATGCCGTTGGGCTGCTGAACACGCTGAAGGTCGCCGCACTCGGCATCCTGTTCGCCACCTTCGTCGGCCTCGCCATCGGCCTCGCCCGCCTCTCGAGCAACATACTCGTCTCGGGCTTCGCCACCGTCTATGTCGAGCTGTTCCGCAACACGCCGCAGCTGCTCCAGATTGTTTTCTGGTACGCGCTGGCCATCAACCTGCCGCGCCCACGCCAAGCCTACCAGCCGCTGCCCGACGTCTTCCTCTCGAACCGCGGCCTCTTTGTCCCCTGGCCCGATCTCGGCGGCGCGGGACCGATGCTGATGGCGGCGCTGCTGCTCGGCATCCTCGCGGCCTGGATCCTCGGCCGCCGCGCCAGCAGGGCGCCGACGCTCGCCGACCGTGCCATTACGCTGCTGATCGTGATCGGCCCTGCGCTGCTTGTGTGGTTCATCTCCGCTGCTGAGCTCACTTGGGATCGCCCGGCGCTGCGGGGCCTCAACTTCCGCGGCGGCGCGCGGCTCTCGCCCGAGTTCCTGGCGCTGTTGCTCGGCCTCGGACTCTACATCGGCGCCTTCATCGCGGAGATCGTGCGCGCCGGCGTGCTCTCCGTCCCGCAGGGCCAGCTCGACGCAGCCCGCGCGGTCGGCCTCCGCCCCGCCCAGGTCACGCGCTTTGTCATCATGCCGCAGGCGCTCCGCCTGATGATCCCGCCCGCGACCGGCCAGTATGTCAGCCTGGCCAAGAACAGCTCGCTCGCGGTCGCGATCGGCTATCCCGACATAGTGAACATCGGCAACACCACCATCAACCAGACCGGCCAGGTTGTGGAGGGCGTGGTGATTATCGCGAGCGTCTACCTCACCATCAGCCTCGTCATCGCCTCGGCCATGAATCTCTACAACCGCGTTGTCATGACGCGCTTCGATCGCGCATGAGTGCCGCCGCCGAACCTACCGTGCTGGGCGCGCGCCTCGCTCCCGTCCTGCCCCGTACGCGCCGCCTGGGCGCCTGGATGCGGCGGCGGCTGTTTAACGGCCCGCACAATGTCCTGCTGACCGCATTCGCCCTATGGCTACTCTACGAAACGCTGCCTGGCCTGCTGCGTTGGGCCGTGATGGAGGCAGTCTGGCAGGCCGCCGATTCCGCGGCCTGCAGCGCCGCCAACGGCGCCTGCTGGGCCGTGATCGGCGAGAAATGGCGCGTCTTCCTCTTCGGCACATACCCTTATGAGGAGCACTGGCGCGCCGGCCTCGCGACCGCGCTGCTGATCGCGCTGTGCATCGCGACCGCCATCCAGCGCCTTCGCCGTCCCCCGCTGCTCCTCGCCTGGGTGTGCGGTGCGGCCCTCGCGCTGCTGCTCCTGCACGGTGAACTTTTGGGTTTGCGTATTGTCCGCACCGAGCAATGGGGCGGCTTGCCGCTCACCATGCTGCTCTTCGTCGGCAGCGTGGCGGGCGGACTGCCGCTTGCGGTGATGCTGGCGATGGGCCGGCGCTCGCCGCTGCCGTTCCTGCGCGTGCTCTGCACCACCTACATCGAGTTCATGCGCGGCATCCCGTTGGTGAACGTGCTCTTCATGGCGTCCTTGATGATCCCGCTGTTCCTGCCGCCCGGCATCAGCGTGGACAAGCTGCTGCGCGCGCTGCTCGGCATGACGCTGTTCTTCGCCGCCTATTCGGCCGAGGTGATTCGCGGCGGCCTGCAATCAATCCCCGCTGGCCAGTACGAAGCCGCCCGCGCGCTCGGCTTCGGCTATTGGGGCATGCATTTGCGCGTCGTGCTGCCGCAGGCGCTCGGCGCTGTCATTCCGCCGCTAGTCAATGACGTGATTCGCGCCTTCAAGAACACCTCCTTCGTGCTGATCATCGGCTTGTTCGACCTGCTCGGCGCGACCTCAGCCGCGATGGCCGAGCCGCGCTGGGCGCGGCACTACGTCGAGGCGTATCTGTTTGTCGCGCTCATCTACCTCGCCGCCTGCACCAGTATGTCGCGCTACGGCGACGCCGTCGAACGCCGCATTCAGCGCCGCAGCCACTAGGACAAGGACCGCCCCGATGGACCAATCCCCGCCCGCAAAGACCCTGTCCAACCGCCCCGCCCCTGACTGGGATGCGCTGCGCGCCGAGTTCCCCACGCTGCGCCGCTACGCCTATCTCGACATCGCCAAGAAGGGTCCGGTGCCGAGCTGGACCGAGCAGGCCATGTCAAATTGGTGCCGCGACGTCTACGACAGCGCCGGCGGCCGGGCCTTCTCCATGGACGAGGTCGAGCACGCGCGCGAGGTCAATGCACGCCTGCTCGGCGTTCCCGCCCACACACTCGCCTTCATCAAGAATACGTCCGAAGGCATGAGCATCATCGCGCGGGGCCTCGGGCTGGAGGCGGGCGACAACATCGTCCTCGCTGCCACCGAGCACGAGAACAACACGCTGCCCTGGCGCATGCTTGAAGCGGAGGGCGTGGAGGTGCGGATCGTCCCTGCCGATCCGCTCGGCCGCTGCCTGCCGGCGGATTACGCCGCCCACATTGATGCCCGCACCCGTGTTGTCACCGCCGCTTGGGTCACCTACGGCAACGGCTACCGAACCGATACGAAGGCGCTTGGTGAGCTCTGCCGCGCTGCCGACGCGCTGCTCGTTGTGGATGCGATGCAAGCCGTCGGCGTGCTGGCCACGCCCATCGCCGAACTTGGCGCCGACATCGTTGTCTCGGGCGGCCACAAGGCGCTGTTCAGCCTGGCCGGCGCTGGCTTTCTCTATGCGCGGGAGGATGTGATCGCGCGCATCACCCCGCCCTATGGTGCGAAGTACAGCTTCGTGAGCAACGACCGTTTCGCGCCTAGCCTCTCGCTGGCGGCGGATGCGCATCGCTTCGAATACGGCAACCCGAACTTTGTTGGCCTTTGGGTGCAGACACGCTCCGCCGAACGCCTGATGCAGATCGGTCTTCCAGCGATCGAGGCGCGGGTGCGTGCGCTCACGACCCTGCTCATGGACCGTTGCGAGGCCGCTGGCATTGACCTTGCGACGCCGCGCGCGTGGGAAGAACGCGCCGGCATCGTCAGCCTCGTCCTGCGCGGCGACGCGGAGGCGATCCAGGAGGAACTGCGCCGCCGTGACGTGGTGGTCAGCGTCAAGGACGGCCGCGTCCGTGCCGCCGTTCACTTCTACAATTCCGAGCACGACCTCGATCGCCTCATGGAGACCATCCGCCCCTTCGCCTGAGGGCCGTCCCAGAGGTGTGCGAACGTTCGAACCGGTTCGACATGGCTGTGACGTAGGGGTGTGGACCGGTGCCGAAATGTTCGCCCTCGAAGTATGGATTTCGGGCAAGTGGGGTTCGAACCAGGGCAAGTGCTGAAAGCGCTGAAAGCGGCTTTTGACCGAGCTTTTTGACTTCCGTACTAAAACGGCCAAGTCAGGTGCTCCGGAGAGAATTGACCTCGGGAGAGCGAGTTTCGTCCGTCTCCGCGCCGAGCCAGCCAACACGTCGGCCCCGCAGACCCCAGGAAACCTGCCACTCAGAGCCGTGCTCGGCCAGGCGGGGAGCACGGCTCGCGTAGGAACTGCCGTCGGAAGTGCGACTCGGTACAAGCGGACTCTGGGCAGCAGGGTCCAGCACCCGTATCCGCAACAACGCTTCATCGACAAACACCCGAGGTGAGAGCCGAGTGCATTATCAGCGCACGCTCCGCTCTGTCCGGGCGGCGCGGGGTGACCCGCGTCCCTACCGGGATGAGCCAGACTGCTCATTAAGACTTTGACCAGATGCGTTTCCAACTTCGATTATGACATTTGGTGCGGGGCCCCCTCATCCCAATCTCAGAGCATCGCTTCCGGTGCCGTCCACCAACCGCACTATCGCACCGTCAAGGATGACAACGCTCGGCGGGAATTCCAGGACGAGGACAGAGCCGGTTTTCGCAGCGAATGCATCGAGGGCGGCAAGGCCCAAACCGCGGCAGCGGGCCAGCACGTATCGCAGCACAGGCTCGTGCGTGACCACAGCCGCCCGCGTCCACGTGGGCTTCGCCAGAATGCGGGCCAGGGACTGCTCAACACGACGGCTGAAGTCAGTAAAGAGCTCACCGTCGAGGAAGCGGGCACCTGGCTGGTCAGCCAAACGGTAGGCCTGCCGAATGGCATGCCGTACCGTCTCGGGCGAACCGGCCAGCACTTTGCCCGGCTGCAACTCGTTCAGGCCCTCGTCCACGACAGGCTCCAACTCGATGCGTGAGACCAAGATCGCGGCAGTCTCCAGCGCACGCGGCACCGCCGAGGTGACCAGAAGATCGAGCCTGCAGCCCGCGAGGCCGGCAGCGACCTCGGCGATCTGCGCGCGCCCGAAGGGTGTCAGCTGTGCCAGCCAAGGATCCGCGCCAGGTCCGTGCTGGACGGCCGCTGCCGCGTCCCCGTGCCGGACAAGGTAAAGTCGCCGCAACTTTTCGCCGGGCCCTAGCGATGGTGCGTCCTGCCATGCCATCGTGACCGTTGCCTCGTCGGATCCGGCGCTCGCCGTTGACCATGCGGATGCGTCACAGAACCGACCCACACTGAACAGCGTCTCAGCGTAACCTTCCACCGATCTGCAGCGAAGCGATAAATCGGAACGACGAGGCTGGCTTATGGACCTTGGTGCAGCGGTTGCGATCGTGTGCAAGACGCCGGGCATCGGCGGCGGAAAGTCGCGCCTGCGCCCATTGCTCGGGGCGGACAGGGTGGCGGAGCTTTCGGCCTGCTTCATCCGCGACATCGCGGCCACGCTGGACGCGCTGGCGCCTTCGGTCGGCGGCAGTCGGATTGCGATTTACAGCCCCGCCGGGTCCGAGGATGCGCTGCGGCCACTGTTGCCCTCGCATTGGCGGCTGTTCTTCCAGCAGGCGGCGACGATCGGCGAAGTGCTGCATGCCAGCACCACTGCCTTTCTGGCTGAAGGTCATGATTGCGCCCTGGTTGTGAATGCCGACAGCCCCACCCTGCCGGCCGACGTGGTCGAGCAGGCTGTGGCAGCGCTGCGCGAGCCAGGCGAGCGCGCCGTGTTCGGACCGGCGAGTGACGGCGGCTACTACCTCATCGGGCTCAAGCGGTCGCATCCCCGCCTGTTCGATGACATCACCTGGAGCACGCCGACCGTGCTGACGCAGAGCATGGAACGAGCGGCGGAGATCGGCCTGCCGGTCGAACTGCTGCCCACCTGGTACGACGTGGACGACGCCGAAACCTTCGGCATCCTGGAAGCGGAACTCGGCGGGAAGCCGCCAGGCTTCGCGCCGCCTGGGATCGTCGGCGCGGAGCCGCGGCACACGCGCGCAATGCTCACGGCCGGCAGCGGGGGGCGGGCGGCGTGACGCCTGCGCGGCGGCTGTCCCTTCTCAGCGCGATCGGCGTGGTGCTGGTCGCGACGACATGGGCCGGCCCGTCCGTGCATCTCGGCCTCGGCGACATCGCCTTCACAACGCTGGCGGTCGGACAGGGGCTGTTGGTGCTGGTGGCGCTGCGCGTCGCACTCGGCTGCGCGCCGGGACCCGCGCTGGCGGTGATCGTGACGATCGCGGTGGCGATGCGGCTGGTGCTGCTGCCTGTCACGCCGCATCTCTCGACCGATGCTTACCGCTATGTCTGGGACGGCCGCGTGCAGGCGGCGGGCATCAACCCCTATCGACACATCCCAACCGATCCGGCGCTGGAGGCGCTGCGCGACGAGGCGATCTTCCCAAACATCAACCGCGCCGACTATGCACCGACCATCTACCCGCCCGCGGCGCAGATGCTGTTTCAGGCGGTGGCGCGGGTCAGTGATAGCCTGCTTGCGATGCGCCTCGCCTTCGTGCTCTGCGAGGTGGTGATCGTGGCGGTGCTGCTGTCGCTGCTGCGGCGGATCGGCCAGCCGCCGGCGCGCGTGCTGGCCTATGCTTGGCATCCGCTGGCGGTGTGGGAGATTGCCGGCAGCGGGCACCTGGATGCGGCGATGGTCGCGGCGATGATGGTGGGGCTGTGGGTCGCGCTGGTGCCCGGGCGGCGGCTACTGGCGGCGGCAGCGTTGGCAGTGGCGGCGCTGGTCAAGCCGCCGGCGGCGATCGCGCTGTCGGTCACCTGGTATGCTTGGGACTGGCGCGCGCCGGCGGTCGCCATCGCCGTCGCGCTGGCGCTTTATCTGCCCTACCTTTCGGTCGGCGCCGGCGTGCTCGGCTTCCTGCCCGGGTATCTCGGCGAGGAACGCATCGCGACTGCCGAGGGCTTCTGGATGGTGTCCCTGCTGAAGGCCCAGTTCGGTCCGCTGCGCCTGGCGACGCCGATCTACCTCGCTATCGCGGTCGGCATCGTAGGCGCGCTGGCGCTGCGGGTGGCGCTGCACCCCGACCGCGCGCCCGAAGCCGTGCTGACGCGGCTGGGCTGGGCGATCTTCGCCTTCGTGTTCCTGCTTTCGCCGGACTACCCGTGGTACTGGCTGATCATTCTGCCCTTCGTCGCGCTGACCGGCTTCGCGCCCGGCTGGGCGGCGACGATCGCCTGCTTCGTGCTCTACGACGTGATCGACGAGGGCTTCGAGGTGGATTTCATGCTGCGCGACACGGCGCTGCACCTCGTCATCCTCGCAACACTTGCCTTCGCGCTGCGCCGCACGCCACGCCCGCTTGCCGCCCAAGGAGCCGCCCCATGAGCCCCGTGCTGACCGAACCGCCCCGCATCGACCCGCGCCGCTACCACGAGGCCGTCAGCCCGGACGGCCCGCTCGCGAAGACGCCGCCCGTCTGCCTGTATCTGGAGACGACGAACCGCTGCAACCTGCTCTGCACCACCTGCCCGCGCACCTATGAGGAGCTCGAGCCGCCGGCGGATATGAGCTGGGAGATGTTCACCCGCATCGTCGACCAGGTGCCCAACATCGCCCGCGTGGTGCTGCACGGCGTCGGTGAGCCGATGCTGGTCAAGGAGCTCCCGCGCCAGGTGCGCTACCTCAAGGACCGCGGCGCCTACGTGCTGTTCAACACCAACGGCACGCTGCTGACTGCGCGAAAGGGGCGCGAGCTGGCCGAGGCAGGGCTCGACGAGCTCCGCGTCTCGCTCGACGCCGCCGACGCCGCCACCTACCGCCAGGTCCGCGGCAAGGATTTTTTCGCGCGCATCCTGCGCAACGTCCGCGCTTTCACCGAGATGCAGGCGCGCGAAGGGCTGGAGAAGCCGCGTGTCTCGATGTGGCTGACCGGCCTGCGTGAGACGATCGAGCAGCTGCCCGCCTTCGTGCGCGTCGCGCATGAGGCCGGCGTGAAGGAGGTCTACCTCCAGCGTCTGGTGTTCTTCGAGGACGACGCCATCGGCCATGCCCGCCCCGACCAGGCGCTGTTCGAGCGCATGTCGCGCGAGGAGGCGGTCCATCTTCAGCAGGCGGCCGAGGTGGCGGCCACGCTGGAGATGCGCTTCAGCGCCTCGGGTGCCGCGAGCGAGCCGGGCATGAGCCTGAAGCGCGAGGCCGACGCCAATCCCTGGTCATTGTGCCGCCGCCCGTGGTCGGTGATGTACTTCACCGCCAATGGCCGCGCGCTGCCCTGCTGCATCGCCCCGTTCTCCCAGCGCGGGTATGAGAATTACACGCTTGGCGACGCCACGCAGCAGACGCTTGGCGAGATCTGGAACGGCGCAGCCTATCAGGATTTCCGTACCGCCCTGCTGTCCGACTCGCCGCCCGGCAGCTGCGCGGGATGCGGCATGCGATGGAGCCTGTGACAGCCGTCGCCGCCATCATCCCGTGCCTGGATGAGGAAGCGGCGATCGGCCAGGTGGTGGCGGCGGTGCGTGCCCAGGGCATCGCGACGGTGATCGTGGTGGATGGCGGATCGCGCGACCGCACTGCGGAACGTGCACGCGACGCCGGGGCGGTGGTGGTGGCCGAACCGCGCCGCGGCTATGGCCGCGCCGTGCAGTCCGGCATCGCCGCGCTGCCGGCGGAGGCGTCCATCGTGCTGTTCCTCGATGGCGATGGCAGCGACCCGCCCGAGCGCATCCCCGATGTGCTGGCGCCCATCCTCGCGGGCCGCGCCGAGTTCGTGCACGGCACGCGCGTGAAGGGCGAACGCGAACCGGGCGCGCTTTCGCCCCAGCAGGTGGCGGCCGGGCGCATCGCGCAGCTCCTGCTGCGGCTGTTCTACGGCGCGCGCTTTTCCGACATGTCGCCCTTTCGCGCCATCCGACGCCCTGCCCTGGAGCGCCTTGGCATGCGCGAGGAGACCTATGGCTGGAACCTCGAGATGCTGATGCGCGTCGCCGCGGCGCGCATCGCCTCCGAGGAAGTCGCTGTCGGCCAGCGGCGGCGGATCGGCGGTGTCTCGAAGGTTTCGGGCAATCCGCGCGCGGTGGCGGCGGCAAGCTGGAGCATTGCCACCACCTTCCTGCGCCTGGCCGCCGCGCTGCGCCGCGGCTGAGGCTACGACGCCAGCACGTGCCAGCGCGCGAGCGCCGGCGGCAGCCGCCCCTGGCGCAGCAGCAGCGCATCGAGGCCGAGGCTGCGCCCCGCGCGGTGCACGATGAACCAGCCCAGAGTGAAGATCATGAACCAGAACAGCCAGGGCCACTCGAAATCCACGCGATAGAGACCAAGCCAGAGCTGCACCACGAAGCCAATCGCCAGCAGGCTCGACAGCCGCACCGCCAGGCCCAGCATCAGGCTGATGGCGAAGGCCATCTCGCCGAAGAAGGCGATCGCCTGGAACAGCGGCAGCAGCGGCAGCATCACCTCGCTGGCCAAGTCCCGGTGCCAGCCGAAGGCCGCGTGCTCGACGATCTGGCTGGTCCAGTGGAAGAAGCCCGGCGATTGCGGGAAGGGCAGCTTCCACAGCGCGCCCTGGAACCACATCGCGCCCATCATGGTGCGCGCCACCCAGGTCCAGAGATCCGCCATAGTGCGCTGTGCCGGATCGGCCCGCCAGTTCATCGCCGCGATCACCGCGCTGCCGATCAGCAGCCCCCAGAACAGCGCCAGGAAGACCCAGCCGAAAAAGCCCAGCGCCAGCTGGTCCGGCTGCTGGCCGATCAGGAACTGCCAGGTGTCGGAGAATGGATCGGTGCGCATGTCGGTCTTTCCTGGTGTCCCGTTCGCGGAGTGGGTCTCAGCCGGGCGGCGGCAGGGCGCGAAGCAGGACCGAGAGCAGAAGCAGCGCTTCCGACGCGCCATCCGCCTCGCCCTTCTCGAAATCCCCTTCGTCCTGGCCCATCGCGTTGGTTACGTGCGCCAGGCACAGCACGCGGCGCCGTGCTGCGGTGGCGAAGGCGTAGAGCGCGGCGGCCTCCATCTCGACCGCCAGACAGCCGGCGGCGCGCGCGGCGCGGATCGCCTCCGCCGTTTCGCGGAAGGGCGCATCCGTGGTCCAGGTGGCGCCGCGCAGCACGGTGATCTGCGGCGTATCAGCCGCGAGGCGCGCGGCGGCGGCTTCGATCAGCGCTGGTTCGGGCATCGCGGCGAAGGCGGCAGGGGGCAGGTAGTGGTGGCTGGTGCCCTCGTCGCGCAGCGCGCGCTCGATCAGCACGAAATGCGGTGCCGCGGGCAGGTCCGTGGCGATGCGGCCGGAGGAGGTAATGCTGAGCAGCGTCGCGCAGCCGCTGGCGAACAGCTGCTCGGCGAGAAGCACCGCGAAGGGGGCGCCCACCGCACGGCCGATCACGCCGACCGGATGCGGCACGCCGGGCAGGTCGAAGTCGAACAGCTCGGTGTGGTAACAGGCCCAGCCGGGGTGCCGGCGCGCCTGCCCCGTGCGCACCAGATGCGCGACGATGTCGCCATCGGGGTCAAGCAGGCAGGCCGGCGGCACGGCGATCTCGGGCAGGGTCTTCTGCCGCCGCGCCTCGCGCAGCAGGGCAGCCGGTTGGAACACGGAGGGGGCTTCGAACTGCTTCGCGTCGAGCAGCGGGGAGGTCATGCTGCCACGATCTCCCGTGCTGCCGGCGCGGCCGCCGGCGCGCTGGCCACCAGTTCGATCGGCTCCAGCGCGTCCGAGCGCGGCAGCACCTGGCCGATCACGGCGGCCGCGGCGTAGCCCGCCGCGTGCAGCGCCGCGACGCAGGCTTCGGCCTGCGCGGCCGGTACGCAGGCGAGCAGCCCGCCCGCCGTCTGCGGATCGAACAACAGGGGAAAATCGGCCAGCGCCTGCGCGCGGTCGAGGTCGCGCACCGCGCGGCGCAGCCGGACGTTCTGCGGCTGCAGGGAGGAGAAGACGCCGCGCGCCACACTCTCCCGCGCGCCCTCCAGCACCGGGATGCGGTCCAGCACCAGGCTGGCATCCACCTCGCTCGCCCGCGTCATTTCCACCAGGTGGCCGAGCAGGCCGAAGCCGGTCACGTCGGTCGCGGCACCCACGCCGTGCCGCGCCAGCACCTCGGCTGCGCGGCGGTTGGAGGCGCACATGTGGCGGATCGCCGCCTGCACCCAGCGCGCGCGCGCCACGCCGCGCATGTCGGCGGCCAGCAGCGTGCCGGTGCCGATGGGCTTGGTCAGCACAAGCGCATCGCCCGGGCGCAGCCCGCCCTTGCGCAGGAAGGCGTCGCGCGCGACCAGCCCGTTCAGCGCGAAGCCGAGCGAGAGTTCCGCGCCCTCGCTGGTATGGCCGCCGACCAGCGCGCAGCCGGCATCGCGGAGCACCGCGTTCGCACCAGCCATCATGGCGGAAAGATCGGCCTCCACCTTCGTCTCAAGGCCGTAGGGCACGGTGGCGATGGCAAGTGCCGTCTGCGGCTCGCCGCCCATGGCGTAAATGTCGCCGAGCGCATGATTCGCCGCGATCATGCCGAAGCGCCAAGGGTCGTCCACGATGGCGCGGAAGTAGTCCACCGTCTGCACCGAAAGCCGTGGCCCGCCGGTATCGACCACCGCCGCATCGTCAGGCGCGGCAAGGCCGACCAGCACCTCCGGCCGCGGGAAGGGCTCGATGGCGCCGAGTGCGCGCGACAGCACGGTGGCCCCCACCTTGGCGCCGCACCCGCCGCAGCGCATGGCGATCGCTGAGATGTCGCGCAGCGCTGCCTTGTCGGCGAGCGGCGAGGCCAGGCCAACGGCAGCTTCGGGCATCGCCGGCAGGTCGCGGAAGCGGCGCATGAAGCGGCGATCGATCCAGTCCTTCAGCCGCCAGACCCAGGCGCCGCCGGCGATGCGCCCGTTGCGCGTACCGATCGCGTAGGGCGCCCCCGTCGATACCAAGTATAGAGCGTCGCGTTGCGGCCGGTAGGGGCGCAGCGTGGCGCCGGTCAGCGTGGCGCGGATATTGTCGGCCAGCACCGGGCCGGCGCGCACGGCATAGACGCCCGATCGCGGGATGGGCGCGGGGTCGAAGGCAATGGTGTCGCCAGCGGCGAAGACATCCTCGCGCCCGACGGCGCGCAGCATTGCGTCCACCCGCAGGAAGCCGCGCGGGTCGAGCGCGAGGCCGGTTCGCGGCAGCCAGTCGGCGGGCGCGGCCTGGGTGGTCCACAGCACCTCCTCGGCGGCGATGCGCCGACCATCGGCCAACACCACGCCGCCGGCCTCGACCGCGGTCACGCGCGCGCCGGCTTCCAGCGCGATGCCGCGGGCGGCGAGTACCGCGCGGAAACGCGCCCGAAAGGGTTCGGGGAAGGCGGTCAGAATGTCGTCGCCGCCGGCCAGCAGGGTGAAGCGCAGCGACGCGCCGTCGCCACCCGCCGCGGAAAGGTCGCGCCGCAGGCGGTATTCTGCGGCGAGCAGCAGTTCCACCCCGCCGGCACCGGCACCGACCAGCAGCACATGGCGCGAACGGCCGTCCAGCACGCGCGCGCGCAGCGCGGCGAAGCGGGGCAGGAAGCCGTCGATCGGCTTCACCGGCAGCGCGTGTTCCGCCGCCCCCGGCACATCCGTGGTGTTGGGGCGCGATCCGATGTCGAGCGAGACGATGTCGTAGGGCACCGGCGGGCGGTCGCGGCAGATCACGCGCTGGCCCTCGACATCGAGGCCGATCGCCTCGTCCTGGTACAGCCGCGCGCCGGCGAAGCGCGCCAGCGGGCCGGTGTCGATATGGATATCGTCGGCCGTGTAGTGGCCGGCGACGTGGCCCGGCAGCATGCCGGAGTAGGGCGTGTCCACCTCCCGCGTGATCAGCGTCAGCCGCACGCCTGGCAGCGGCTTCATGCCGAAGTTCCGCAGCACCGCAACATGGGCGTGGCCCGCGCCGACCAGCACCACGTCCTTCACTACCGGGCCCGCATTCATGCGCATGCGCGCGATCCTTTCGCATCGGCCGCGGCGACGGAGAGCCGCACCGGCCGGTCCTCGATTCTGAGCCGCCGGCGTAGCCCGCGCGACAGCGCATCGATGCCGAGCGAGAGCGCCCCGGTGCAGATGATCAGCACCACCGCGGTGTCGAGCCGGAGCTCGGCGATTGCCGCATCGATGAAGTAGCCGAGTGTCAGCACGCCGAGGATGCCGAAAATCGCGCTTTCCCTCACGATGATCTCCCAGCGGTACAGCGCATAGGCCAGGAACTGGCCGTAGAGCCGCGGCACTGTTTCATACAAGTATAGGTTCAGCCCGCGCGGCGCATCCGCCCGGTAAGCGAGTGCATCAGCGTGCCTGCCGAGCAGGTAGCCGATGATGCCGCCATTGTGCAGCGCCAGCGCGACCGCCGCGGGCAGCATGGACGGCCCCAGCGTCTGCAGCAGCACATAGGCCAGAATGTATTCCGGGGTGGAGCGCAGCACTACCAACAGCACGCGGCCGAAGGGCCGGCCCACGGGACCCGCGAAGCGCCGGCACACCAGCGGGAACAGCACCAGCGCGAGGATGCTGCTCGCGACCAGCGCGACCTGCGAGAGCACCAGCGTGTTGACCAGCCCCGGCAGCGCCTGGTCGCGCAGTATCGGCAGCAGCCAGGCGCCGAGCGCGGACCAAGTGGCGAAGTCCGTGAGGTCCGCCCCGCGCAGCGGCCGCGGCACGATGTCGTTGCCGAGGAAGCGGCTCAGGTTCTGCCAGATGCTGTCGCCGTGCAGAGGTTCGGTCAGCCACATGAGCGCCGCGATGCTGCCGGCGATCAGGAAGGGCACCGTCGCCGGCCGAACCCACAGCCGCCGCGTACCGATTAGCACATAGAACACCGCGACGAAGGCCGCGGCTTCCGCGTAGCGGCCCTGGCGGAAATAGCTTTCCAGCTCGAAGCCCATGGTCGGCAGGCCGATGAAGCCCAGCACAAGCGTCGAGCGCATGCCGCATTCCAGGCGATAGAGCGCATAGGTCCCGAACGGCCCGGCCAGCACCGGGATGCGCGCATAGGCGAAGCGCGAAATCACCCCGGTACCGGCCGGCAGCACGCGGTCGGCGCTGAGGTCGGCTTCCTCGATGATCTCGGAGAACACCTTGGCGAAGATGCCGGCATAGGGGATGGCGATGGCCAGGATGCCGGTCGCCGGCGAGATCCCCGCCACCTGCATCAGCAGCAGCGCCCAGAACAATTCGTGCACCGATCGCAGCGCGGCGGCCAGCGCGCGCACCGCGCCGAAGCGGTGGAACACCAGCGCGAGCAGAAGCCCCGCCGTGGCGCCGAGCGAGACGCCCAGCACCGCGAAGGCCACCGTGAGCGCCACCGAACGCCCGGCCACCGCCGCCCAATCTGGCCACAGGATGCCGGTTAGCAGCCGGCGCATCTCCGCCCAGGGGTCGAGTGCCGAGATCGCCATGTCGGCCGCCAGCAGTGCCACCGCCGCGGCCAGCAGGAACCAGCGCGTCGCGCTGGCATAGCCGAGGCGGCCGGGCTCGCGCGCAGCGGGCTCAGCCATAGAAGGGCAACAGGTCGCCGATGGTGAGCGTCGCGGCCGGCGCATCGAGCACGATCCGCCCGTCATCCATCACCAGGATGCGGTGCGCATGCGCCAGCGCGAGGCCGATGTCATGCATCGCCAGCACCATGGTACCATGCTGCGTGGACAGCCTGCGCAGCACCTCCGCTCCTTGCAGGCGATCCAGCGCGGAGACCGGCTCGTCGCCGATCACCACCGGCCGGCCATTGTATAGCGCGCGCGCCACCGACACGCGCTGCTGCTGCCCGCCCGACAGTGCGCCGGCGCGGCGGAACAGGTAGTCCTCCATGCCGACGCCGCCCAGCACGCCGCGCACCGCATCCACCTCCTCGCGCACGGGAAAGGCCAGCATCCGCAGGTTGCGCCAGGCGGAATGCCGGTCGAGCCGGCCCATATAGACATTGTGGAAAACGCTGAGCGGGCCGACCAGCGCCGCGGCCTGCGGGATCAGCGCCGCGCTGTCGGCGAGGCGCTGGTGGATCAGGCTCAGCAGGGTGGACTTGCCCGCGCCCGAGCGACCGAGCACGGCGACATGCTCTCCCGGGCGCAGCGTGAGGTCGAGCCCGTGCAGCACCGCTCGACCGGCATAGCCCGCCGTGGCGTCCCGCAATTCCAGCAGCGCCGGCGCCACGCTCAGTCAAGCACGCCGAGGGCGCGCGCCGCAGCCTCCATCGGCGCATAGTCGGCATTCGAAGCCGGGATGAAGCGCGAGCGCGGGAAGATCTCCAGGATCGCTCGGTCGTCGATGGCAAGCAGCGCCGCGCGCACCCGCTCCTTGAAGCCGGCGCCGAAGCGCTGGTCCACATCGCCGCGGATGGTCCAGTTGTAGTTGGGGAAGCGCGGCGTCTGCCAGATTACCCGCACCTTGGTCCCGTCCACCCGTTCGAGTCGGCTTTCCAGGTCGAAGACGGTGAAGTCGAGCGCGCCCACGTCGAAGGCGCCGGACTGCACCACCTGGATGGTGCGCGAATGGTCGCCCGAGAAGCCGACGCGGGAGAAGACCTGATCGGGCGAGCGGCCGAAATGCTGGCGGATGAAGTGTTCGGGCATCACCCGCCCTGAGGTCGAGGCGCGCGAGCCGAAGCTGAAGCTGCGCCCCGCGATGCCGGCCGGGAAGTCCTCCGACCGGGTCAACCCGGTGGACACATTGGCGATGAAGTAGCTGAAGAAGGCGGCATCCTCGGCCCCCTGTACAATCGCCTCGGATCCGGGCGCGGCGCGGCGCGCCTGGCTGCTGGTGAGGCCGCCGAACCAGGCCAGTTGCACCTGGTTGTTGGTGAAAGCCGTCACCGCGGCCGCGTAGCTTTTCACGGGCACGTACTGGACAGCGACGCCGAGCGTTCGTTCGAGATAGGCGACGACGCGGCGGAAGCGTTCCACAAGGCGCGTCTCGTCCTGGTCGGGAATGGCCGTGAACACCAGGCGAGCGGGGGCCTGGGCCAAGGCGGGTCGCGCGAGGGCGGCCCCGGCAAGAAGGGCGAACAGGGGACGGCGGGCTTGCATGCGTATCTCCCAGGAAGGCGTTCTTCGCTCTTTCGCTCGCCAGCCGGGCATGGTTACGCTCGGATCGCGACGCCGATCTGTGCCACCGCGCCAAGCGCCACGGGGCCAGTGCCCTGGTCAGCTTCGAGCGCCTCGGCAAAGGCTGTCTCCACAGCCGCCCGGTCTGCACCTAGCCCGCCCAGCAGCGCCGCCATGCCCGGCGCGAAGTCGAGCGCAGCAGCCAGCGCGCGGGCCGAGTCCGCGCGCAGCGGCGCCTCCACCCGCGTGATCGACGGCGCATCGAACCCACCGGCGAGCAGCAGCGCCGCCAGCGCGCCAGGGTCCGTGTAGCGGAGTTGCGCCGGCACCGGCCCGGGCGGGGGCGGTGCGCCGCGCACGCCTTCCACCGCGGCGCGCAGCCGCGCCGCCAGCTCGTAGCGGCCTGGCTCGGTCCACGTCACCACTGCGAGCCGCCCGCCGGGGCGCAGGACCCGGTGCAGCTCGCGCAGGGCGGGGATGGGATCGGGTAGGATCACTACGCCGAAGCAGGACAGCGCGGCGTCGAAGGCCGCATCTGGCCGCGGCAGGGGCAGCCGGGCATCGACCTGCTCTGCCAGGATGGCTCCGCCTGCCGCCCGCGCGCGGATGCGCGTAACCATTGCGGCGGATGCATCGAATGCGCTCACATGCGCGCCGCGTGCGGCGGCCTGCAGGGCCGCGCCGCCCGCACCAGCGGCGAGGTCAAGCAGCGCCGCGCCGGCGATCGGTTCGAGCAGGTCTAGCGCCTGGGCGGCGAAGGCATCGGTGAGGCGCTCGAAGACCGCCTCATAGGATGCCGCGTGCCGATCCCAGCGCGCGATGTCCTGATCGGGTTGCAGGGGTGGCGCGCCCGGCTCCGGCCGGCGGGGCTGAGGTTCTTCGGAGGGGAATGGCGGATGCATCATCAAATCGTAGCCTCGGCGGGGAGCGCGGACCATGACTGTTGAGGGGCAGGTTTCCACGGCGCGGCGCTTCGCCCTCGGGCTCGGGCTGACGAACGAATGCAACCTCGCCTGCGCCTTCTGCTACCGGGACCCGACGCGGACCGACCGACTTGGCTTAGACCAGGTTCGGTCGGTGCTGGACCGGCTTCCGGTGCGATCGGTCAACCTCGGCACAGGCGAGAACGGCATGCACCCGGACTTCCGGGATATGCTCGGCTATTTTCGTACCCAGCCGGTGAAGCTCACCATCACTTCCAACGGCCATTCGACCGAGGTGCTTGACGATACCGATCTGCGCAGCTTCGCCGATGTGGAATTCTCACTCGACTACCCGACGCGCGAGGAGCAGGACGCGCAGCGTGGCGCCGGCAACTGGGAACTGATCCAGCGCCAGGCGCGCCGCTGCCGCGAACTTGGCGTGGGTGTCACCATCATCGCGGTGATGATGCGCAGCAACCATTTGCGCCTGGCCGAGATCGCCGAGGTCGCAGCCGAATTCGACGCGCCGCTGCGCCTGAATGTTTACCAGTCGGTGCGCAGCGACAGCTACGCGCTGACCTATGACGAATACTGGGCGGGCTTTGCGAAGCTGTTCGCCGAGACCGACGCGATCGCCGTGGGCGAGCCGCTGGTGCGCGCCATGGCGGGGCTGCCGCCGCGGCAGGGCGGCTGCGGCGTGGCGACGGTCCGGGTCACACCGCGCGCGACGGTGCAGCCCTGCGTCTACTGGCCGGGCGGTGGCGCGCCGCTCGATCTGCTGCTCGGGGCGGGGGAGGCGATCGTCGACAGCGCGCCCTTTGTCGCCGCGCGATCAGTGCCGCCGGCCTGCGAGCCCTGCGCCCACCGCGCCACCTGCGGCGGCGGCTGTGCAGGGCGGCGGCGGCTGATGGAGGCACTGGGCGAGCCGGATCCATATTGCCCGGTGGCGCGCGGTGACGATCGGCGGCTGCAGATCCGCATGGCGCCGCAACGTGACCTGCCGAAGCTTGAGAGTGCGTGCACGACCATCGTCACCGCACGGCGGTGACGCGACCGTCAGGCGTCCGCGGCTCGCGCAGGTGGCGGACGCGCCCCAGGTCCTGGCTATTGACCGGGAAGCTGTCGTCAAGCGCCTTGCGCCGATCCTTCGCATCTGCGTGGAGGAAGCGACGACGGGTTCAGCGGCCTTCTCGCCACGCCTGACCTGCGCCTGACGTTCGGTATGCTGCCGGCGCAGTGCCTCAAGCCCGGCGGCGCGGTCGACGCCCGTTTGCTGCTGGGCGGCGCCGACCAGTCCGCCTCGGATGGAACCGTGGCGCCGCTGCGAGCGAAGGCTCGGGTCCTCGCTCGCCGCATCGAGGCGGACGATCTGGGCGTGCACGCGATGGAAGGCCGGCATCACGACGACATGCAGGAAGCCGTCGGCGCGGCCCGCTTTATCGGTCGCCAAATGCAGGGAGACCAAGGGGCCGGCGGTGCGGCAGCGCCCGAGGATGATCTGGTGTTTGATGGTGGGCTGGTCGAAGGACTGGGTGAGGGCGGCGCCGGAGTGCAGTGCATCGTCCTTGCCGCGTTCCGTCGCCACGCGCATCATCGTCCAAAGCGAGCCGCCCGGAGAAGCTTGGCGCCGAAGGAGGAAGTGTATGCCGCTTATCGATCCGCTGCCTGAGAACCACAACCCGGACCTGATGGACCTCATTCAATTCTTCCGCGGCCCGCTCGGCACCGTGCCCAATTCAGTGCTGACGATGCAGCGCCGCCCCGCCGTGGCACGCGCCTTCACTGAGCTCAAC
>JAESGA010000064.1_pt1 | contig 22121 bp, 17 predicted proteins | sample 9269521 | NCBI WGS metagenome assembly JAESGA01 (sample SAMN14514842, study PRJNA621658) | algae metagenome | isolation source: Aphanothece saxicola GSE-SYN-MK-01-06B and co-occurring heterotrophs from... | place: USA: Grand Staircase Escalante National Monument, Utah | collected 2006-04-15 | reverse complement strand
CCACCTCGGCCCGCCGCAGCAGCCCGATGATCTGCTCCGCCGTGGGTCGCTTCTTCGGCATCCCTGCCTCCTTCCAAGGAGGCCAACTCTCTCACTCCACCTGGATCCCAGGCAGGGGGGAAGGTCATTCCCTTTCCTCCCCCACGGGCTCCTCCAACTCCGCCACCTGTCGATTTCCGCAAGCCGAGGTTTTCTGCGGCTTTCAGCCTGGCTGGTAGATCGCCCAAGTCGCCAGCGTCGGAGAAGCCTGCGCCAGAGAGAGTGATTTCCGGGTGTCGTTGCTCCCCACCGCCCGCCAGCCACCGCGCGAAAATGGCGGAAAACCTGCGCCACACGGCGACAGCCTTCGCAGGGGAGCAGGTTGGTGAGAGTGGAAGTGGCGTAGCAGTAGGAACCGGATTCCAACCTGCTCTGCGCGCCGGGAGACCGGCAGGAGGTAGCGGATGAAAGAGCCGCACGTTGAAGGACTAGCCATCCACGACGACCCCGAGTCATGCGTTGTCATCCGCGAGGGTGCCGGCGAAGCGTTGACAGGGGCACCAGCGGGCTGGGTATTGAGCCGCGAAAAGTCACTCCAGGGCGCCGACGCAGTAGAGAATGTCGGAAGGCGAAACGGTGTGCACCGTCATGGCGAGGTGCACGCTGGCCCTGCGCGGTCCGAGACCCCACGCACGTTGGGAAACCTTCTGCACGGGAACCGGGAGATCCCTGGATTGCCTGGCAGGCTATCGCCAGGCCGCGGCGGGAAGGCATGTGCCGGTATCCGCCGATGAACGATCAAGGGAAGTCAGACCCGCCCATAGTACCAGGGAAGCGGCCGAACAAACCCGGGCAATCGGGCGCGGAGGCCGTGGAGGGAAGGGGCGGGGCCAAGGGAACCGCGGATCAGCAAAGCACGGGCCGGACTCAGAGCCGGGAAACCGTGTCACAGGCGCTGGCCTGCGTACGAGAAGTGGCGCTGCGGAACAGGCGTGAACAGTTCACGTCGCTGATGCACCACATGACGCCGGACCTGCTGGCCTGGGCCTTCCAACAGCTCAAGCCGAAGGCTGCACCCGGTGTCGATGGGGTGACGTGGGAGCAGTACGCGGTGGCGCTCGATGGCAACATCGACGACCTGCACCGCCGCGTGATGCGCGGCGCGTATCGGGCGAAGCCGTCTCGGCGACAGTACATCCCGAAGCCCGACGGCCGGCAACGGCCGCTCGGCATTGCCGCGCTGGAAGACAAGATCGTCCAGCGCGCGATGGTGGAGGTGCTGAACGCCATCTACGAGACGGACTTCCTCGGCTTCTCCTATGGGTTCCGGTCCGGGCGTTCCCAGCACGATGCGCTGGATGCCCTGGCCTACGGGATCAATCTGACGGCGGTGAACTGGGTCCTGGACGCCGACATCCGGTCGTTCTTTGACTGCATCAGCCACGACTGGATGATGCGGTTCCTGGAGCACCGGATCGGCGACCGCCGTGTGCTCCGGCTGATAGCCAAATGGCTGAAGGCCGGGGTCATGGAGGAAGGGACGTGGACGGAGGGCACGGTGGGGACGCCACAGGGCGCGGTCATCTCGCCGCTGCTGGCGAACATCTACCTGCACTACGTCTACGACCTCTGGGTGGAACAATGGCGCAAGCGTACGGCGGCCGGCCCGATGATCGTGGTCCGCTATGCCGACGACACCATCGTCGGCTTCCAGCGGCACGCGGATGCGGACCGGTTCCTCCGCGAACTGAGGGCACGGCTGGCAGCGTTCGGCCTGGACCTGCATCCCGACAAGACCCGCCTGATCGAGTTCGGCCGTTTCGCGGTCGCACGCCGGGCAGCGAAGGGCCTGGGCAAGCCGGAGACGTTCGACTTCCTCGGCTTCACGCATATCTGCGCGAAGTCCGCGGACGGGCGTTTCCTGCTGATGCGGCACACCATGCGGAAACGCCTGCAAGCCAAGCTCGTCGAGATCAAGGAGACGCTCTACCGCATGCTCCACGTGCCGGTGCCCGAGCAGGGGCGCTGGCTCGGCCAGGTGGTGCGCGGCTATCTCGCGTATCACGCGGTGCCCACCAACTCGCAGGCGATCACGTCGTTCGTGCACTACGTCACCTGGCACTGGAAGCGGGCGCTCGGGCGCCGCAGCCAAAAGGGCTACGTGACCTGGACACGGATGGCGCCGATCGCCGCGCGGTGGCTGCCGCCCGCCAGGGTCCAGCACCCGTATCCGCAACAACGCTTCATCGTCAAACACCCGAGGTGGGAGCCGAGTGCGTTAGCAGCGCACGCTCGGATCTGTCCGGGGGGCGCGGGGTGACCCGCGTCCCTACCGGGATGGGCGGTCAGCTTTCCATCTTGCTGGGTGGATCGGGCTCACCGGCCGTCACTTGCTTCCGCAAGCTGTGCGAGCGCCAGCGAGTTCAGGATTGTGATTTGCTGATAGCCAAGCCCGACCCAGCCTTTGGACGCGAAACCAGCGAGCGTCTGGTTGACCACCTGGCGGGACGCATTGGCCATCTCCGCCAAATCGGCCTGGGTCATTCGATAGCCACGGGGTTCGCCCTGCCGTACCCTAGCCGTAACGCCCGTCACCCGTAGCAGCGTGGCCGCGATGCGTTGCTCCGCGCGTGGGATCAGAAGATCCGTGACCGCCGCGATGGCCACGTCCATGTTGCTGTTCGCGAGGCTCCCCAGGGCACGGGCGCCGGTGATGCTCGCCTGTGCCAAATCGTCGAGCGCCTGCAGTGGCACATGCATCATGACGGCGGCTTCCATGGCTCGGAAACCGAGCTTGCGGGTGCCGCCACCGAACAGGGGACCGTGCCCAAACCAGATGCCGCATCGCAAGACATGCGCGAGCCGAGGGGCGCGCCGCTCAGCCGCCACCAAAACAGCGATGGCACCGTCCGCAATTCCATAGATGCCCCCCGGCCGATCTTGCGCGTGGAAAACCGGTTCGCCCGCGCGGAAGGCCACAAGGGTTGCGCGGGCGAGCAGCGCCGCCTGGAAGTCCGGTGGCTGGCTGGCCAGCCAGCCACGCGCCAGCAGGGTTCGACAGGCGGCAGCGCGTTCCATGGAGGCCGGCATAGGCAAGCTTCCTGATGTTTAACCTTCTTTGTCGTTTATCCGACATTCCTGCGGCGCACGACCCGGCAACATCCCAGCCCAAACCGCAGCCGGACTGGCGAGCGGCACTTTCGGGGATACGTCGCGCCATGTGCATTGCCTGCAGTCCTTTCGGGGCCGCCATCGGGACCGTCGCGCGAGGTTCGCGACGCGCCATGCTCGGCGGCATGGGGCGTCTGGGCCTCGGCGTCACCGCCATGGGTGGCTTCGGCGGGCTGATGCGCTGCGCCGCCGCGCAGGCGCCACCCGCCGCAGATGGCAGCGCCGAGGCGATCTACTTCGGCGGTCCGATCCTGACGATGCACGATGCACAGCCTTCGGCTGAGGCCGTCGCCGTGCGCGGCGGGCGAATCCTCGCCGTCGGCACACGCGCCGCCGTCGAGGCCACCCGCGGGCCGGACACGCGGATGATCGACCTTGGGGGCCGCACCCTGCTACCGGGCTTCGTGGATCCGCATGGCCACATGATGATGGTGGGCTTGCAGGCGCTCAGCGCGAACCTGCTGCCCGCTCCGGATGGGGAGGCCAACGACATCCCCGCCATCATCCGTCTGCTGCGCACCTGGCAGGCGCAGAACCAGCAAGCCGCCCGGCGCTACAACATCATCATCGGCTTCGGCTACGACGAAAGCCAACTGCGCGAAGGCCGCGCGCCCACGCGCGCCGAACTCGACCAGGTGAGCACCGAATTGCCGGTGCTGATCGTGCATACCTCCGGCCATATCGGCGTCGTGAATTCGAAGGCGTTGGAGGTCGCGGGGATCACGGCGGCCTCGGTGGACCCGACCGGCGGCGTGATCCGCCGGCGGGCCGGATCGCGCGAGCCCAACGGCGTGATCGAGGAGCTTGCCTTCTTTGGCGCGCTTGGCCCGCTGCTGGGCCAGCTAGACCAGGATGCCTGGCTCGCCATGGTGCGGGCCGGCGCCGAGACCTATGCCGCCTATGGTTATACGACCGCGCAGGAAGGCCGTGCGGCGGGGCCCGTGGTCGGCACGCTGACCGAGGCCGCCAATCGTGGCCTGTTGCCGATCGATTGCGTCGCCTATGCGGACGCCACCATCGCGGCCGAGGCGCTGGGCAGCCCGCTGCACGGGCGCGCCTATCGCAATCGCCTGCGCATCGGGGGTGCCAAGATCACGATCGATGGCTCGGTGCAGGGCAAGACCGCGTGGCTGACGCGGCCCTATCATGTCGCGCCGGCGGGTGAGAGCGCCGATTTCCGCGGCCTGCAGACCCTGCCGACCGAAACCGCGATGGAGGTGGTCGCGCGCTGCTTCGAGCGCGGCTGGCAGTTGCTCTGCCATGCCAATGGCGATGCGGCGATCGACCTCATGATCGCCGCCGCGCGTGAGGCGACCACGCGGCACGGCCCCGGCGACCGGCGGATGGTGCTGATCCACGGCCAGACCCTGCGCGAGGACCAGGTTGAGGCGATGCGCGGGCTTGGCATCGTGCCCTCGCTCTTCCCGATGCACACCTTCTACTGGGGCGATTTCCACCGCGACAACACACTCGGCCCTGCGCGGGCGGAGAACATCTCGCCGACGCAATGGTGCATCCAGCGGGGGATGCGCTTTACCACGCATCACGATGCGCCGGTGGCCAAGCCGGATTCGATGCGCGTGCTGAGCGCCACGGTCACCCGACGTTCGCGCAGCGGCGCCATCATTGGCCCGGGGCAGCGCGTGCCCGTTGAGGTCGCGCTGAAGGCCATGACGCTGTGGCCGGCCTGGCAGCATTTCGAGGACGCGCAGAAGGGTTCGATCGAAGTCGGCAAGCTCGCCGACTTCGTCGTGCTTTCGGACAACCCCTTGGCGGTGGAGCCGGACAAGCTGGCCGAACTGAAGGTGATCGAGACGATCAAGGAGGGTGTGAGCGTCCATCGAGCGTAGCGGCGGAGAGGTGCGCTTGGCGGCAAAAGGCCGCTCGCAGATTTCGCTCGGGGTCATTCGTATCCAGAGGGAATGCGCGAGCCAGAGCCGCCAACGGCGTAGCCGAGCGGAGCGGCGCTAAACTGTCGGACTGGGCAGGGTACGAATAGTCGGCGACTTCTTGCGTCCCTGCGCGGAAGGCGATCCGATCGAGTGCGATGCTGCAGTTGGAGATCGTGCCCCGAGGCGTGGTGTAGGAGTTGTGCTCCTTGGCGGGTTGAGCCGCCGTGTCAGGCGGCCACGGCGGGCAGCCTGACGGTAGGATTGTCGCTCACGGAGGCGATGGTTTCCAGCGTCATCTAGCGGGCGCGCTGGGTGGCCCATTCGTCGGATTGCTCCAGCAGAATGGCGCCGATCAGGCGGGTGATGGCGCCCTCGTTGGGGAAGATGCCGACGACGTCGGTGCGGCGCTTGACCTCGCCGTTGAGGCGCTCGATCGGGTTCGTGCTGTGGATCTTGGCGCGGTGTTCGCGCGGGAAGTCCATGTAGGCGAGCACGTCATGCTCGGCGGCGTCAATCAGTTCGGCCAGCTTGGGGACCTTGGGACGGATCTGGTCGGCGACGCGGCGCCACTGGGCGTGGGCGGCGGGCGCATCGGCCTCGGCGAAAGCGGTGCCGATCCAGGCGGAGACCAGGCGGCGCTGGGTGTTGCCGGCGTGTGCGGTGGCATTGCGCATGAAGTGGACGCGGCAGCGCTGCCAGGTGGCCCGCAGGACCTTGGTCACGGCGGCCTTCAGCCCCTCATGGGCATCCGAGATCACCAGCTTAACGCCGCGCAGGCCGCGGCGCGTGAGCGAGCGGAGGAAGTCGAGCCAGAAGGTCTCGGCCTCGGAGGCGCCGATGGCCATGCCGAGGACCTCGCGCCGGCCGTCGCTGTTGACGCCGACGGCGATGGTGACGGCGACCGGGACGATGCGACCTGCCTCTCGGACCTTCACATAGGTGGCGTCGAGCCAGAGATACGGCCAGTCGCCCTCGATCGGGCGGGTCAGGAAGTCCTGCACCCGCTCGTCGATCTCGGCGCAGAGCCGGGAGACCTGGCTCTTGCTGACGCCATCGAGGCCCATGGCGCGGACCAGGTCGTCCACCGAGCGGGTGGAGATGCCCTGGATGTAGGCTTCCTGGATCACCGCGGTCAGCGCCTTCTCGGCGGTCCGGCGGGGCTCCAGGAAGGCCGGGAAGTAGCTGCCGCGCCGCAGCTTGGGGATGCGGAGTTCGACGGTGCCTGCGCGGGTCTGCCAATCGCGCTCGCGGTAGCCGTTGCGCTGGTTGATCCGGCTTTCGCTGCGCTCGCCAGGGGCAGCGCCGGTCAGGCCAGCCACCTCCAGCGCCATCAGGCGTTCGGCGGCGAAGCCGATCATCTCGCGTGGCAGTTCGGCATCGGAGGACTTCTCCAGAAGGCTGCGCAGGGCCATCGTGTCGTCGGTCATCGTGGGGTTTCCCTGGTCTCAGGTTGAAGATCTCGACAACCCACACCCTACCAAGGATCACCGCGGTGACCGCCCGCCCGGGGCGCTCCGCTACGCTTCGCCAGGGCCTTCGCTACGCGCCCCGGGCTCTGCCGCTCCTACACCACCACCTGGGGCACGATCGTCCACACAGACGCCGCCCATGCCGTTTCCACATGCCGGAACGGCCGACGCGTACTGCAGGGATTGATCGATGGCTACGCTGCGCGGGAAGCAATCGCGCGTGTCACGTGTGGCGGGGCACCGCGTCTAACTGTAACGTCATGCCGCTCGGGGTTCGACCCGGCGTTGTGCGGCGGCCCTGAGCCCGGGAAAGGACTATGCCATGACGTGTCGGAGCGGGTCACATACGCCTTCCATCGCGACCCAACCCGAAGAATTCGGGCGCCGCGACGTACTGCGTACAGCGGCCGTTGCCGTTGCTGCCGGTGCGGTGACGACAGCCGCCATCCCGTCCGGCGCCTCGGCCGCCGCGGGCGACGTCATCACCGGCTGGGATGCCAATACGCTCGCCGCCCGGATCGCGGCGAAGGACGTCTCCTGCGTCGAAGTCATGGATGCCTACCTGGCGCAAATCAGGCGGTTGAATCCGCAGATCAATGCCATCGTCGCCATGCCCGATGAGGGGAGCCTTCGTGCACAAGCTGCGGAACGCGACCGGCAGTTGGCGCAGGGGCAACGTCTCGGTTGGCTGCATGGCGTGCCCCAGGCGATCAAGGACACCGCGCAGGCCGCGGGGCTTCGCTACACGTCGGGGTCGCCGCTGCTGAAGGACTACGTCTCCACGGTCGACTCGGTCATCGTCGAGCGTGCGAAGAAGGCGGGCGCCATCATCATCGGCAAGACCAACGTGCCGGAATGGGCGTTGGGGTCGAACACCTTCAACCCGGTCTATGGCACTACCCGTAACCCCTACGATCTGACGAAGACCGTGGGGGGCAGCAGCGGCGGCGCCGCCGCGTCACTTGCGGCGCACATGCTGCCGGTGGCCGATGGCAGCGACATGGGTGGTTCGATCCGCAACCCCGCTGCGTTCTGCAACGTCTACGGCCTCAGGCCCGGCGCCGGCGTGGTGCCGCTGGCGCCATCGCCGGAGGTGTTCGTGCAGCAGTTTGCCATCGAAGGCCCGATGGGTCGCACGGTGAAGGATGTCGCCATGCTGCTCTCGGTGCAGGCCGGCTACGATCCGCGGGCGCCGCTGTCCGTCCCCCTCGATCCCGCGCAGTTCGCAGGCGAATTGCGGATGGATGTCCGCGGCAAGAGGATCGCCTGGCTAGGTGATTGGGGCGGATACTTCGCGACCGAGCCGGGTGTGGTCGAGCTTTGCCGATCCAGCCTGGCCGTGTTCGAGGGCCTCGGCTGCACTGTCGAGGAGGCGCTGCCCGATTTCGATCCGGCGGTACTCTGGAGCACCTGGCTGACGCTGCGCTCGTGGATCATGGGAAACTATCTGGGCGAGTACTACAGCAATGCCGCGAGGCGACCGCTGCTGAGCGACAACGCCCGCTGGGAAGTCGAGCAATCCTTCAGCCTGACTGCCAACGAGGTGTTCGCCGCCTCCTCCGCGCGGTCCGCCTGGGCGGAGGCGGTGCGGGTGTTCTTCGAGCGCTATGATTATGCGATTGCCCCGACGGCCCAGGTGTTCCCCTTCGATGCCGCCATCCCCTGGCCCCGGCAGGTCGGCGGCCGCACCATGGAGACCTACCACCAGTGGATGGGCATTGTACTTCCCTGGACGCTGGCCGGCACGCCGGTGATGAACGCGCCGGCGGGCTTCAGCGCGGGGGGCCTGCCCATGGGCATCCAGATCATCGGCAAGCGCCATTCGGATCTTGATGTGCTGAAGATCGCGCACGCCTATGAGGCGGTGACGGAATGGGTCCAGAAGCGGCCCGCGCCGATCCGCGGCTGAACGCCGCGCGGTAAACGTTCCTGTAGCGTGTCGTGACCAGCGCCGGGCCTTGGAATCGCCGATGGCGCGACGTGATGTCGGCTGGCGCGCGCACCCGGTCATTCGGCGCGGCTTGCGAGACGGCTGCGGCATCGACGTCACGGCTGGCTATTCGCACGCACTTCGATCTGCCATGGATGCCTGCGGCCATAGGCATGGCGGAGGATACGATGTCGAACGAAACGACGGGCACGACCCGCCGACGCGAAATCCTGCTGGCCGCCTCGGCGGCCGGCGTCGCAGCCCCTGGCGTCGTGCTCGCGCAGGCCCCGCTCGGTGCACCAGCGCCACAACCCGCCGCCGCCCCGGCGTCGTTTGCCGCTGCCGCCCGCGCCGTGGACAGAGTGCGCGATCCCATCCTGCGCATTAGCCGGGAAGTCTGGGCGAATGCCGAACGCAGCCTGGCCGAGGAGAAGTCGGCCGCGATCCATGTCCGAGAACTCCAGGCCGCCGGCTTCCGCGTCACCACCGGCACCGCCAACATCCCGACGGCGTTCCTCGCCGAGTGGACGCAGGGCTCAGGTGGCCCGGTCATCGCGTTCCTGCCCGAGTACGACGCGCTGCCGGGCCTCGGCAACGCGGCGGAACCGCGCCAGACGCCTGGCCCGACCGGCGTCGAGGTCGGCCATGGCTGCGGCCACAACCTGCTCGGCGCGGGCTGCACCGGTGCCGCCTTCGCGCTGAAGCGCATGATGGAGCAGGACCGCACGCCGGGGACCATCCGGGTTTTCGGCTGCGCCGCGGAGGAAGGCGGCGCGGTCAAGGTGTACTTCGTGCGCGAGAAGCTGTTCGACGACGTGGATGCGGCGATCGCCTGGCATCCCGCCCCGGTCGCCGCCACCGGGGCAATCTCGACCGCCGCGAACAACGGCATCGGGATTCGCTTCCACGGGCGCACCGCGCATGCCGGCGTCGAGCCCTGGGCCGGACGCAGCGCGCTGAAAGCCGCCGAGCTGTTCGCGCACGGCATCAACCTGATGCGCGAGCACATCGAGCCGACCGCGCGCCTGCACTACATCTACGAAAGCGCCGGCGCGGCGGTGAACGTGGTGCCCGACTTCGCCGAGGTGCTGCTGACCATCCGCGACCGCAACCGCGAGAGCGTCGTGGCGATGACCGAATGGGCCAAGCAGGTCGCCGAAGGCGCGGCGATGGCGACCCAGACGCGCGCGGAGTTCCAGGTCTTCTCCGGCGTGCACCAACTGCTGCCCAACGACGCGCTGATCGCCGCCGTGCATCGCCACATGAGCGCCACGCCGCCCGAATGGACGGCCGAGGAACAGACCTTCGCGCGCACCGTCCAGAAGGCGATGAATCTGCCCGAGCGCGGAATGGCGGAACGCGTGCTGCCGGTACTGGGCGAGATCACCACCGGCGGCGGGTCCGATTGCGGCGATGTCAGCTTCGTCACGCCGACAATCCTGTTCGGCTGGCCGACCATGCCGCTGGGCGTCAGCCTGCACACCTGGGGCGTGACGGCCTGCGGCGGCATGTCGATCGGCGAGAAGGGCGCGCTGGCGGCAGCGCGGATCATGGCGGGCCTGGGGCACGACCTGATGACCAACGCCGACCTGCGTCGCGCCGCCAAGGCAGATTTGGAACGCCGCCTCGGCGACTATCGCTACGTCTCGCCGCTGCCACCGGACCAGCGCCAGCCACCCGGAATCCCTGAGCGCCTGCTCAAGAGCGGCGAGGATGACGTGGTATCGCCGATGCGGACGATGCCGACAGGGTGACGGCGAGCTCATTCGATCCGCCAAGTCCGGATCAGGACCTGCCCGCGAGAGCGCGGGACCGTTCTGCGGGGCCACACAAATGAAGGATGCAGGAAGGTGGTCGAAATGGCGGCGAACCCGGCGGTTCCCGTCGCGCTGACCGAGATTGGCCTGGCGCGCCGTGCGGCGGAGCGGCGCAAGCCGGGTTCCGACCTTGTTTGGGCCCGTGTCGCACGCGGTCGCGTGAATAGAGGCACGTCTATTCTCCGCTTCCCCCCGGTCCGAGTGACGACTCACGCGACGGCGACGCATCCACCCCATGCGCGCGCATGAACAGATGCACGCCGCGTCGGACGCGTTCCGTCACGTCGGCCGTGTCGGGTGCGTCTTCCAGGCCCAGGCGCCGTGTGATCGGCAGCATCCGTTGCCACAGGCTGAGAAGGTCCTCGGCCGCCAGGACCGGGTCGTCGGGCGCAAGCTGACCGGCCGCGGTCGCCTGCGCGATGGTCTGCGCCAATAGAGCACGGCAGCGGCCGGGGCCGGCGTCGAAAAATCGGCGCGCGAGTTCAGGATGGCGATCCGCTTCCGGCCCCAACATGCGCTCAAAGGCCGCGATGTCGGGCCGGGTGAGGAAGCCCATCAGCGCCATGCCAAACGTCACCAGCCGTTCCTGGATGCCGTGGCCGCCCGGGTCTGGCGTGGCCAGGCCGTGCTTCATCCCCGCAACCTCACGCGCCACCACGGCCTCGAACAGCGTGAGCTTGTCGCCGAAATGGCCATAGACGGTCACCTTCGAAACGCCCGCCTCCGCGGCCACGGCCTCGATCGGAACGGCCTCGACACCACGCGCGAAAAACAGCCGGCGTGCCGCGTCCAGCATCGCATCATGCTTGCTGCTGTCCTTCGGCCGGCCCGGTCCGCGCGGTGCGGCACCCTTGCTCATCTGCGCTCCGCCTTCCGTCCGGCCTCATTCGGCGGCCACCCGCAGCCGTGGCCTCGGCTGTTCGGCGCCCAGGGCCGCGGCCTGCCGGCGCGGTGCCCACATGGCCCACAACGCCGGCGTCGTGATGTAGGCGATGACCGTGGCCAGCAACAGCCCGCCGATGAAGGTCAGCGCGAAGGGCGGCCAGAACGCGCCGGGCGAGACGGCCAGCGGGATGAAGCCGCCGGCGGTGGTGATCGTCGTGGACCAGATGTGCCGGCTCAGCGGCCCGGTCAGCGTCGTCACCATCGCCGCGACATCGCCACGCGCGGCGCCCGGATCTTCTCGGAACGCGGCCAGGATCATGATGGTCGCGTTGATCGCCACGCCCACCAGGCCCATGATTCCCACGATGATGATGAAGCCGAAGGGATAGCCGGTCAGCTTCAGGGCGAGAAACCCCATGCCCAGCGTCTGCAGGCCAGCCAGGAAGACGATGGCGGTGGCGCGGAAGGAGTTGAAGGTGACGGCCACCGTCGCGACCATCAGCACCAGCAGGATGACGACCGAGGCGAGAAGCTGGGTCACCGCCTCGTCCCGATCGGCGGCCTCGCCCCCGGTTTCCAGCCGATAGCCCGGTGGCAGGGCGAAGGCCGCGGCATCGAGGCGGGCGCGCAGGCGCGCCATCGCGACATCGCCGACCGTCCCTTCGTCCAGCCAGCCGCGGATCACTTGCACCCGTTCGCCGTTGCGGCGCTGGATCCCGCTCCAGCCAGGCTCCAGCCGCGTCTCGGCGATGGCGGCAAGCGGCATGATCCGCCCATCGGGCAGCACCAGCGGGGCGCCGGCCAGCCGGGCGGGGTCGGCGCGCAGGGCGTCCGGCAGGCGCACGAGGACGGGCAGCCGCTCGGTCCCCTCCAGCACGAAGCCGCCCGTGCGGCCCGCGAGCGCGGCGTCGAGCTGGTCGGCGATCTGGCCGAGGTCGAGCCCGGCCAGCCGCGCCTGCCCCTCTGAGACCGCGAGCCGCAGCACGGGCGCGTCCGCGCCCATCAGGGCGCCGGCGTGGCTGACGCCCGGCGTGTCCGACATCGCGGCCTCGACCTCCCGCCCCAGCGCGACCAGGGTCGCAAGGTCGGGCCCGACAAGCCGCAGCTCGATCGGCGCATCGACCGGCGGGCCCTGTTCATACTTCAGCACCTGGGTCTCGGCCCCGGGGAATGCGGCATCGAGCAGCCTTTGCAGGCGCGGGATCAACCGGTCGGTCGCGGCGATGGAGGCGGTGTTGATGATCGCCTCCGCGAAGGCGGGGTTGGCATCCTCGTTGCCGATCACGTTGTAGTACATGGTCGGCGCGCTGGCGCCGATGAACCAGAAGGCCCGCTTGACCCCGGGCTCGGCGCGGATCAGGGCGTCCATGGCCGTGACCACCTGTTCGGTGGTCTGGATCGACGCCGCTGGGCCGAGCCTCACGCGCAGGTGGAACTGGTCGCGATCCGCCGGCGGAAAGAAGGATTGCGGGATGGTCGCCATGGCGGCGAAGCCGATGACGGGCAGGCTGAGCCCCATGGCGACCGAAAGCATCGGCCGCGCTAGGACCAGCCGCAGCGCGCCGGCGAAGCCCCGGACCAGCCAGGGCAAGGCCAGGCCGTGCGACCACCAGCCCGGCTTTTCGCCGCTGCCCGGCAGCAGCGCCGCCAAAGCGGGCGCCAGCAGCAGCGCCACCGCATAGGACGCGATCAGCGCGGCAATCACCGCAAGCGCCAGCGGTCCCACGAATTCACCCGCTTCCGCCGGCAGCAGCACGATGGGCATGAAGGCCAGGATCGTCGTCATGGTGGAGGCCGCCAGCGGCGCCCAAAGCTGGCGGATGGCGTCCAGCCCGGCCTGGATGCTCGACAGGCCGCGCGCCACGCCCTCGCGGATGGTGTTGGTCATCACGATGGCGTTGTCCACCATCAGCCCGAGTGCGACGATCACGCCGGTGACGGCCATCTGGTGGATCTCGATCCCGAGCGGCTGGAACAGCGCCAGCGCGATCAGGGCGGTGAGCGGGATGCACAGGCCCACCAGCAGCGCCGAGCGCCAGCCCATCGTCAGCAGCAGCACGCCGCCCACCAGCACGAGGCCGAGTGCGAGGCTTTCCAGCACTTCGGACAGACGCGCCCGCGTGTAGCCGGCCTGTTCGAAGATCACCTCCACGCGCAGGCCGGTGCCAATCTCGCGGGCAAAGCCCTCCACCGCCTCGACGGCGCGCGGCACCCACAGATCGACCCGCTGGCCGGGCTGCATGCGCGCGCCCACGGCGACGGCCCGGCGCCCATCCACCAGCGCGCGCTCGCCCGGCGGGTCGGCGATGCCGCGGGTGATGGTGGCGATGTCGCGCAGGCGCAGCGTGGCCTGGCGATCGGCCAGCAGGGCCACCTCGCGCAGCCGGTCCAACCCGTCGAAGGCACCGTCCATCTCGATGGCGACCGCCGCCGCGCCGCCGGCCACGGCACCCGCGGCGCGACGCGCATCGGCCTGCGACAGGGCGGCGGCAACGCGCTCCACCGAAAGCCCCGCGGCCGCGAGCGCGGCGGGGTCGAGCACCACCTGCACCCGTTCACGCGCCGCGCCGTGGACGCGCACATGCTCCACCCCGGCCACGCTTCGCAGCCGGTCGGCCAGGGCCTCCGCCGTGCGGGTCAACAGGGCGTCCTCGGGCGGTGCCTCGGCCTGCCAGGTGATCGCCGCCACCAGGGTGTGGGCATAGCCGCGTTCATCGTCCAGTTCGGGCGTGCTGGCGCCGGCGGGCAGGCTTGGCGCCACATCCGCCAGCCGGTCACGCACCCGGCTCCAATGGGGTGCGGTATTGGTCACGGCGGGTTGCAGTTCGACCTGCACCACCGACACGCCGGCGCGCGACGTGCTCTCGACCAACGCCACGGCGGCAAGGGTGCGCAATGCATCCTCGATCGGCTTGGTGACCAGCGCCTCCACGCGCTGGGCATCGGCGCCGGGGTAGAATGTCAGGACGGTGGCGGTGCGCACGACGATGCGCGGATCTTCCAGGCGCGGCAGGGTTTGCAATGCGCCAAGGCCGAGCACCAGCAGGAAGCCAATGGCCAGGGCCAGGAAACGGCGGTTGAACAGGATGGCCGCCACGACTCAGACCCCACCCTGCGCAGCCAACGGCGTCACGCGCTGGCCGGGCGCCACGCGATGCGCGCCCTCCACGATCAGGCGGGCCGCCTCCGGCACCGGTCCGCGCAGGAAAGCGCGCGCGGTCTCGACGTGCAGGGCTTCCGCGACGGCGCGTTGTGCGACGGGGCCCTCGGGCCCATCGACGACCAGGTGGAGCGCCCACAGGCCACGCGGCCCCGTGGTCAGGGCCGCCAAGGGGGCCCAGAAGCCGCGCTCCGCGATGTCCTCGGTGAGCAGCATTTCGACCGCCTCGCCCGCAGGCAACATCGCTTCGCGCGGCAGACGCAGCACCACGATCGTGGTGCGGGCGGCGCCATCGACGCGCGGCTCGATGGCCCGCACCTCGGCAGACAACCGCCCAAGGCGCGATTCGACCCCGACCGATTGCCCCGGCGCCAGTCGTGCCGCGACCGCAGCCGGAACACCGACCTGGGCCTCGGGCCCCGTATCCTCGATCAACCGCAGCGCGGGCATGCCGGCGCCCAGCATGGCCCCGCGCTCTGCAAGCCGGGCGACCACGGCGACGGCGAAGGGGGCTCGCAACACGGCGTCGGCCAGGTCCGCCTCCGTCGCCGCGATACGCGCCTGCAGTGCTGCCACCCGTGCGTCGGCTTGCCGGCGAAGGGCCGCGGCGCGGTCGAAGGCCGCCTGGGGCCCAACGGCACGGGCCAGGAGCGCGCGGGCGCGATCCTCCTCGATGCGCGCGAGCGCCGCGGCAGCCTCGGCTTCGGCAAGGCTGGCCGCCAGCTCCGACCGCGCGGCGCGCAGGCGGCGGTCATCTAGCCGCGCAAGGGGCGTGCCCTCGGCCACGCGATCCCCGCGGTCCACCAGCACCGCATCCACAAGCCCACCGATCTGGAAGGCGGCATCGACGCCACGCCGCGCCACAACCAGGCCGGTGAAGCGGCGCTCCACCGAGCGCGTGTCGAGCCAGCGGACGGAGGCGACCGATACCTCGAGGGCCCGGGGCATGGCTGCCGCGTCCCGCGCGGCCGCGGTGGATTGCGCGGTGGCGTTCATGGCGAAGATCGCCCCGGCGGTCGCGGCGCCGACAAGCGCCACCATCGCTGCCGTCCCGACCGCCCGCGTCAGTCGGCGATGCGGCGGCCTTGCGCCGACATCGGGGGCAAGCGGTGAAACCGGGGGATGGGGCGACATCGCTGCGATCCTGATCTTGGCGTCGCGGCTGATATGATTTACTGAACGATTCCGTCAAGGAATAGCCGGACCGGCTGGCGCGCCGGTATTGATCGGCTTGGACCGGCAGGTCAGCCGAACAGGGCGTTCGACCCGACAGACGGGACCGACAGCCGGCGCTGGCTGCAATCCTGGCAGCGCAAGACGTGGACAGAGAAGCTGGAGATCGAGAGAATCAATGGCGACCGCTGACTTCCCCGGCTTCACGCCCGACACGCTGGCCTTTTTCGAGGGGCTGGAAGCCAACAATGATCGGGATTGGTTCCTCGCCAACAAGAAGCGTTTCCAGAGCAGCGTCGAGGCACCGTTTGCCTCCCTTCTGGACGCGGTGACACTCCGCCTGCAACGCGCCGAGCTTCCCCTGGCCGGGTCGCGCAAGACCATGTTCCGCATGAATCGCGACGTTCGCTTCTCGAACGACAAGTCTCCCTACAAGACGAACATTTCAGCCTTGCTCACGCCGTCCGGTACGAAGGATGAGGCCGCGGGCCTGATGTATGTGCAACTCGGCAGAGCGGGGCTGTTTCTCGCAGCCGGGCTGTACCGTGGCGACCCGCAGCAATTGGGGCCTGTGCGCGACGCTATCCTTGCCGAGGCCGAGGCTTTCGACGGTGTGATCCGTGCGGTGCGCGACGCGGGGCTCGCTTTTTCGTTGCAGGACAGCCTGACCGGGATGCCGCGCGGCTACACGGAGCATGCCGACCACCCGCACGCCTGGGCGCTTCGTCTGAAGACCGTGGTGGTCCAGCAGGATCTTTCCCGCAAGGAGAGCTTGTCGGCCGATCTGCCGGAACGGCTTGCGGCGTTCGCCCTCGGCGCGATGCCGCTGATGCGTTTTCTTCGCGAAGGCCTGGGACAAGAATAACGCCCGTCGCGGCACCTGTATAATTCGGTCAGGTGGTCACTGTCCGCGGTATCCGCTCCTCAATCTGCCAGCGTGCGAGCGACCCAACCCTTGCCGGCTGTCCGGAAGCTGGAGTCCGGGCAGTTTCTTGTGCCCGCCAGGCTGGCCGCCATAGGGCTAGCCGAGAGGTATGCGGCGTGCGCGGTGTGGAGGCGCGGTTGGGCATGCCTGTCCGTCCATCGCAGGGTGTTCTGGTCAGGGCACGCGCCGTTTCGTCACCTGCACCGCCAACGGCGCCGCGGCGAGGTCCACCGTCGACGCGCTGACGTTCCGCGCCGCCACGCGCACGCTGTTGTTCGACCACACATGGCAGTCCAACACGAAGGCGATGCTGCTGGTGTCGAACGAGGCGTCCGCGAAGTCGCCCCGCCGCGCGCCAGCCACGGTGACGTCGATGTTGGCCGTCGCGCCTGCCGTGAGGCTCGACAGGTCCCATGTCGTCTCCAGCTGCCAGGCTCCGCGTCCCCACCGGCACCGAGGGGCAGGCATAGAGCACGGCCGGAGCCGCCTCCGGCAGCCCGAACAGCCGCAGTGCCTCGAGTTCGATCTGCCCGTCGAAGCCGACGATGCCGACCTGCGCGAATGCCACGCCGGCACCCACCCGGATCGTCTGACGCCGATTCAGCGAGGCATCGGCCATTACCGCGCCGGCGTTCCAGCCCTTCGCCGGTGCATTCCACTGCATGGTAGTACCGGAGGCCAGCACGTCGCCGGCGATGTTCTCCCGCACATTCGCTGCGCCATCGAACACCCGAACGAAGAGCCGCCCGCCATCGACGCCGCCCACCAGCCAATGCGCCAACGCGAACTTCTTCGCCGAGGAGGTATCCACCACGAACGCCATGCCGCGGTTGGCAACCAGCAGCAGCCCGCGGGCCGTCGCCGCAATTCCGTCCAGCCCACTGAAGCACAGCCCCGCCAGCGTGGTCGCCGCTGTGGTCGAGGTGGCCAGCGTCGCTAGCTTCTCGACGCCGATCTCGGTCGCGCTCTGCCGAAAGGCCGCGGCGCGGAGGTTTGGCATCGCCTCCAGCACCCGCTGCAGCCGGGAGGCGGGCGCACGGTGGCGGTTGATCACCGCATTGCCGGCGCGGTCCGCCGTCGTGCTGTAGTCGATCCGCACGGCATACGTGTTTGACCAAGCCAACCCGTATTCGCAGTCGGTGGCGCCGCCGGTGTGCCGCGCCACGATCGGTGAACATGCCTCCATGCGCAGCGCCCGGCCGATGATCGCGGTCCCGTCTGTCTCGTTCAGGTAGGGGATGGCGACGTCGGGGTCGAGCTGCCGCAGCTCGAAGTTCGGCCCGTCGAAGACGTGGCGTTGCGGCCTTTGATCTTCTTGCCCGCGTCGTAGTCGCGCGGGCCGCCGCTCTCGGTGGACTTGACGCTCTGGCTGTCGATCAAGGCATTGCTCCGCAGGGCCGACGGGCGATCCGTCGAGACTACCTGGCGCAGGATCGGCGACCTGCTCGGCGCATTCACATCAAAGGAATGCGCCGCCTACCTTCGCCACACGGGATATGCTTGCGCCATGGCCTGACAGACTCTAGGGCAAGCCGAATTCCGCCTCACACGATCAGGAAGTCCGTCACCGCCAGGCTCGGCGCGCCCGAAAGCGTGGCGATCTGAACCGCCAGCGCGGCCCCCGTGCCGTCGGCATCGAAGCGCAGCTGGCCGTTGCTGGTGTTGTAGATGAAGCGGTGATCCGCCGTGGTCGCCGCAACGGCCCCCGCGCCCGCCAGGAACGCCGCGGCGTCCAGCGCGCCGGCGGGCAGGCCGAAGGCGGCCGCATCGAAGGCCAGCGTGTCGTCGTTGCCGACGGCGCCGGGCGAGAAGCCGACGATGATGTCGATGCCGTCCGTGTCGCTGGTGAAGCGGAACACATCGTCGCCGGCGCCGCCCGAAAGGCTGTCCGCGCCCGCGCCGCCCAGCAGCGTGTCGGCGCCCGCATTGCCCACCAGCGTGTCGTTGCCCAAGCCACCGGCAAGGCTGTCATCGAAGCCCGCGCCGGTGATGGTGTTGTTCAGCCCGTTGCCAGTCAGCGCCTGCCCGGCGCCGAGCAGGCCGAGCAGGTTCTCCACATTCTCGGCCAGGGTGTAGCTGGCGAGCGTGGTGCGCACCAGGTCGTTGGCGCCGGCGCCCACCGCCTCGAACACCACGTCGCCGGCATCGTCCACGGTGTAGGTATCGCTGGAGGTGCCGCCGGCCATGCTGTCAGCACCGGTGCCACCATCCAGCGTGTCGGCTGAGGTGCCGGCCACCAGCGTGTCGGCGCCTGCAGCACCTTCCAGCACATTCACGCCCGCACCGCCCGTGATAACGTTGTCGAGGCCGTTGCCAGTGAGGGTCTGCCCGGTGCCGGTGCCGGTCAGGTTCTCGAAGAAATCACCCAGCACATAGCCGCTGATGCTGGTGCGCACCGTGTCGATGCCGCCGCCGGCCAGTTCCAGCAGCGTGTCCAGGGCGTCGATCACATAGACGTCGTTGTTCGCGCCGCCCGCCAGGCTGTCGGCGCCAGCATTGCCTGTGAGGGTATCGGCGCCATCCTGGCCGCTCAGCGTGTCGTCGCCGGCCGCGCCGGTCAGGCTGTTGTCGAGGGTGTTGCCGAAATAGCCCTGCCCGGTGCCGAGCAGCCCCACCAGCCGCTCCACATGGGCGCCGAGCGTGTAGCTGAGCGTGCTGAAGCGCACCTCGTCCGCGGTGCCCTCGCCCGAGAACTCCAGCACCACGTCGCCGGCATCGTCGACGAAGTAGATGTCGCTGGCGGTGCCGCCGGCCATGCTGTCGGCGCCCGCGCCGCCATCGAGCGTGTCGACAAAGGTGCCGCCCAGCAGCGTGTCGGCCCCCTCGCCGCCGGCGAGGCTGTCGGCATCGCCGCCGCCATCCAGCCGGTCCGCGCCCTGCCCGCCCGAGAGCGTGTCGTTGCCGGCGAGGCCGGCCAGCGTGTCATCGCCGCTGCCCGCATTGATGGTGTTGGCGCCGGCATTGCCTGTGAGGCCCTGGCTGGTGCCGCCGCCGACCAGCACCTCGACCTCCGCGGCAAGGGTATAGGTGGCGATGGAGGCCAGCACCGTGTCGGCGCCCCCGCCCGCCAATTCCAGCACAATGTCGGTCGCGTCATCGACGAAATAGCCATCGTCGCCGGCGCCGCCCACCATGCTGTCGGCGCCGCCATCGCCGCGCAGCCGGTCATTGCCGATGCCGCCCACCAGCGTGTCGGCGCCATCGCCGCCGATCAGTTGGTCGTCGCCCTCGCCGCCGGTGAGGTTATCGAGGCCAAGCCCGCCGCGCAGCGTATCGTTGCCGATCCCGCCATCCAGCGCGTCGTCGCCCGCGGCACCGACGATCAGGTTGTCGAGGCCATTGCCGCTCAGCGCCTGGCCGCTGGCCAGGGTGCCCAGCAGCTGCTCGACATTGGCGGCGAGGGTATAGCTGGACAGCGCGGTGCGCACCCGGTCGATGCCGCCGGCGGCGTCCTCCACCACCAGGTCACCCAGGCTGTCCACGATATAGATGTCGTCGCCGGTGCCGCCCTCCAGCCGGTCGTCGCCCAGGCCGCCATCCAGCAAGTCGGCGCCATCGCCGCCGAGCAGCGTATCGGCGCCGTCATCGCCACCGAGGGTATCGTTGTCGGCCCCGCCATCGAGGCGGTCGAGCCCGGCCCGGCCGCGCAGGAGGTCCGCCCCGCCCAACGCCGCGGCCGTATCGTCCCCGGCACCGCCAAAAAAGGTATCGGCGCCGGCCGATGGCCCGCCGCTGCTCCAGCTCATGTCGGTCTCCCCGCCCTTGTTGGGATAGAGACAGAGAGAGACACGCCTGCTGGCGCGAGGCTCTGCCAAGACTCCGATTATGAGAACCGTTTTGGCGCCCCGCAATCACGACGACAACCTCAACGTGTATCTGGCGTCCCAATCGCGCAAACGTGCGATCGGGCGCCGCCGCTACAGGGCGCGCCGCGCGCGTGTCCATGGGCGTGCCCTTGACAACCCTCTGCCCCCTGGCTCCAAGCCGCGCGGCCATTCACGCAGGGTCGCACGGACACATCCATGGCGCTCGCCTTCACCTGTCCCGACCAGGGCAGCAGGTGCTCGGCGCGGGGTGCGACCTCGCCGCTGCCTTCCCCGCGGCCCGCTACATCTGCCGGAAGCCGGACGACACGCTGGGCCGAGGCTGTTGAAGATGATGTTCGAGGGGCAGCCAAGTCGTCTGCAGTCGGTTCAACGAGGCGTCGGCCATCACCGCGCCGGCGTTCAACAACGCGATGTCCCGCGGCATCGGCTCGCAAGCGCAGCCGGTGCAACCTGTTGCCCTTCGAGTGCAACAAGTTGCCCTTTTTCGTCGGCGCCAACGCCCGGTAACGCTGTTATCGTTGCCTCGGCGGACATGGGGACCCGGACCCATCAAGCGCGGGGACCGCCGGAGACGCTGCACGAGGGGCAGATCGATGGCGGTGGTGGGGATGGCGGCGAACCCGCTGGTGCCCACCGAGCCGGCCGTCATAGGGCCGGCCGAGATGGATGGGGCGTGCCCGGTTGGCTCTGCTGCCGGGCACGCCTATCCGCCGATGAAGCGCCGCAGCTCCGCGCGCATCCGAGATCGACGTGCTCACGTTTCGCGCCATCACCCGCAGATCACCACCACCTGCACGCGGCTGGTGCCGCTGGAGGCGACCTCGCTCACCGCCCGCACGACCTCGATGCCGAGTTGCGCGATCCGGCACCGCCCGCTGTCCGGCGGGAGCGCGTTGTGCACGGCCTCTGCGCCGGCCTGAGCGAGCCGCCCGCGCGTCGGCGGGAGGTCGGTGGTATCGCGCACCGCCTCGACGCCGATCTGCGCCACCCTCGCGCGCCCGATGGCCGCCGGCAGCGCGTCGTGGACAACCTCGCTGCCAAGCTGCGCGACGCGCCCGCTGGTCCCGCTCATGCGACTATCTCGATCTCGGCCCGCTGCGCGTTGACGCCCGCCGCCGTCCAGGCGGTCCCCGTGTTCGGATCGGTATGGGCGATCGTCTCGGTATAGCCCCCGCTCGGTGAGACGGGCGGGCTGACCGTGGCGCCGGTGAGGCGGCTGCTGCCCGAGAGGATGCTCGCGCGCATCGTCCGTGCCCCGGCGTCGGAGCGCGCCAGATGCGCCACCAACACGACGGCATCGATGCCGGTGGGCGTGCCGCTCAGATCGGCGAGCCCGTATTCGTCCTGCGCGCCCGGCGTGGCCGAGGCCATGAAGCTGTTCGCGTCGAGCTGCGCCTCGCCGACCAGGAGATGCGCGGCGATGGCCGGGTCGGATCGGGAAAAACCCTCGGCGACGGTGCTGGTGGGCAGCAGCGTCTCGATCCGCCGCGCGCCGGGATAGCCGGTCGGCGCCGCGCCGGTCGTCGTGTTGATCGTCAAATTGTCGAAATACGCAAAGCCGATGTTGTCCGAGCGGACCATGCCGTGCAGTTCCAACCGGTTCATCAGGCCGATGCCGCCGTTGCGCATGTCCCCAATCCCCCGATACGCCGAAGCCTCAGTGTGTCTGGAGGTGCCCACACGCAATAATATGAAATCGTGAGGAAACGATTGACGGTCGGCGCCGGCGCGTGATGAGTTTTGCCAGCCTCAGTGGGGGCGAGTTGCGGCGGCGTGGCGGCGTCTCCGCCCTCTTCGTTCCGCGAGGAGCTGAGTGAAAAGGATGGCAAACCAAGCGCTTGTCACATCACGGGCCGAGACCCGCGGCGCGCCGCGCGCCAAGCGGCAAGGGCT
>JAESGA010000063.1_pt1 | contig 23634 bp, 24 predicted proteins | sample 9269521 | NCBI WGS metagenome assembly JAESGA01 (sample SAMN14514842, study PRJNA621658) | algae metagenome | isolation source: Aphanothece saxicola GSE-SYN-MK-01-06B and co-occurring heterotrophs from... | place: USA: Grand Staircase Escalante National Monument, Utah | collected 2006-04-15 | reverse complement strand
TGAGCGACGCCCGCTGCATCGTGGCGGCCTCGTTCATCACAGCGACAGGGGCAGCCAGTACGTCTCCATCCACTACACCGAGCGCCTGGCCGAGACCGGTATCGAGCCTTCGGTCGGCAGCGTCGGTTACAGCTACGACAACGCCTTGGCCGAAAGCATCAACGGCCTCTACAAGGCCGAGGTCATTCACCGGTGCGGCCCGTGGCGCTCGCTCGAGGCCGTCGAATTCGCCACCCTCGACTGGGTGGACTGGTTCAACCACCGGCGGCTGCTGGAGCCAATCGGTCACATCCCGCCCGCCGAGGCCGAAGCACTCTACTATGCCGCCCAGGAGACACTGCTCCTCGCGGCGTGACTCAAGCCAAACAGCCTCCGGCGAAACCGGCGCGGTTCAGGGCTGGCGTTGAGGAATCCCCTTCGATTCACTCAGCGCGGAGACGGCTCTCACACGATGGCGATAGGCGTGCAGGCCGGAGCGAGCCAGACTGTGTCTGCCCTGCTTCCGCGTTGCTTCCGCGCCTCCCTGCGCTTCGGACAGCAAAAAGCCGCTAGATCGTTGATCTAGCCGCAATTGTTTGGGATGCGGGGACGCGCAAGCGCCTTGATTTGCTGCTCGTCGGATGATGCTCAACCTACGCCAGACGATCCGGGTCGGAGCTGGCGTGGCCTTTACGCAGGTGGGCATCATGGGCTTTGACGGGCAGATCGAGCTCGAGGCGCTGCGGCTGTTCGGGCCGCCGGAGGCCGTGCCGCCGGTGCTCTACGCCTGCCCCTCGGTGCCGATAGGGACGCGAAGCTTGGCGCTGGAGACGACCTGGGACCTGCCGAGCCTCACGGCAGGCGCGACGGCCAACATCGAAGTCACCGTGGCTGGCGCGCGGCGCGGCGATTTGGCCGGTGCCTCGCTGGATACCAGCAGCATCGCCTTCGTGTTCGACTGCCATGTGTGGTCCAACAACAGCGTGCGCGTGACGGCGCGGAATGTCAGCGCGTCCACGGTGGACCTCGCTTCCGCGGCGCTGTCGGTGAAGGTGGTGAAGCGGCGGGTGCAGTGACCACACCCGCAAACAACAAGTTTCACGGCGAGGGCAAGGCGATCCTCACTGGGCAGCGGTGGCGGGCAAGATGGTCCAGACGTAGGCGGCGTAGAGAAAGATCAGCACCACTCCCTCGCGGCGACCGATCCGCCAGCCTGAACGCCCCATAACCAGCAGCAGAACCGACACGCCAACCAGGATCCAGATGTCGTAGGCCGCGATCGCCTCGGGGATCGTCGTTGGCGCAATCAAGGCGGTGGCGCCGCCAATGCCAAGAATGTTGTAGATGTTGGAGCCGAGCACATTGCCCAAGGCCACGTCGGCATGGCGCCGAAGTGCGGCGATGACCGAGGTGACAAGCTCTGGCAGTGACGTGCCCACCGCAACGATCGTCAGCCCGATCACCGTCTCCGGGATCGCCATTGCTTGTGCCAGCGCGACAGCGCCCTTGACGAAAAACCCACCGCCGAACACCACCAGCGCCAGCCCGCCCAGGGCAAAGCCGACCGATAGCAGCACACCCTTCGCCCCGGCCCCTGGTGCGGAAGCGCCCGCCCCATGCACGCCCTGCGGATGCACCTCCTCGAAGGCCTGCGCCTTGTCATAGGCGGCCGTGTGCTCTGGGTCAGGGCGGCGTTCCTGGCGCCATGCGTAGTAGATGTAGGCAACGAGGCCCAGCACGAACAAGGCACCAACGGTCCGGTCGAGCATGCCGAACAACGCGACAGCCGCCAGGAGCAGCGCCGCGCCCAGCCCAACCATACCATCGCGATAGAGCGCACCCCGCCCCACCGTCACCGGCACGATCAGGGCGGAAATGCCGAGGATCAAAAGAATATTGGCGATGTTCGAGCCAACGATGTTGCCCACCGCGATCCCTGGCGAGCCTGCGAGTGAAGCCTGCACGCTGGTCACCAATTCGGGCGTGGAGGTGCCAAAGCCGACCAGCGTCAGCCCAATCAGCAGCGGCGACAGGCCAAGCCGTTCAGCGATCTGCACGGCGCCGCGAACGAAAAACTCGCCACCAAGCACCAACAGCACCAGGCCGCCCAGCAGCAGCAGCGCGATCTCCATCACTCATCCTCCGTCGTATTCAGGCCCAGTCTTCGCATTCGCTCCCACAGCGTCGTGCGCGAGACCGCGAGCATGCGCGCGGCTTCTCCGGTGCGGCTGCCGCATCGCAGCAGAACGCGTCGGATATGCTCGCGTTCCGCTGCGTCACGCACCTCCGCAAGCGTCTCGGCGGAGGGCGCCGAGGCGATTCCGGGCTGGTCGGGAAACAGATCCTCCGCCGTGACCATCGGCGCCGCGGAGAGCAGGACGGCGCGGGTGACGCGGTTGCGTAACTCGCGCACATTGCCCGGCCAGGGATGCGCCATCAGCGCAGCCTCCGCTCCGGCCGAGAATGCGATGCCGGGACGGCCGGATTGCGCGGCGACTTCACTAAGGCATTCGATAGCGAGGCGCTGCACATCCTCTGACCTTTCGCGCAGTGGCGGCACGCGCAGTTCCACCACCGCCAGCCGCCAGTAGAGATCGCCCCGAAATCGTCCCTCCGCGACGCGCGCGCCGAGATCCGCATTGGTCGCCGCGACGATCCGCGCGGCGAGCGGCAGCTCCTTCGCACCGCCCAGCCGCAGGAACCGCCGATCTTCCAGCAATCGCAGCAGCTTGGCCTGCAGGGCCAGATCCAGCTCGGCGATCTCGTCGAACATCAACGTACCGGCTCCGGCGCGCTCGGCCGCACCGATGCGACGCTCGCTCGCACCCGTGAAGGCGCCGCGCTCATGGCCGAAGACCTCGCTCTCCAAAAGGTCCCTGGGGATGGCCGCGCAGTTCAGAGCCACGAAGGGCTCTGCCTGCCGTGGTCCGATGGCATGGAGGCGCCGCGCGGCAACCTCCTTTCCCGCGCCGCTCTCGCCGACCAGCAGCACCGGAACCGCAGCGGCGGAGAGCCGCTCCAACTGACTGGCCAACACGCGCATGGGCGCCGAGGACCAGCCGCCCTGCATCTCGCCGCCCGGCGGGGCCGGCAGCGGCCGCAGCGCGGTGAGCTTGTGCAGGACAACGGCGATGTCAAAAGGCTTCAATAGGTAGTCATCCGCACCGGCACGAATCAGCCGCACCGCTTGTTCCACCCCGCCGAAGGCGGTCATGGCAATGACCGGCGTGGCGCCCAGCGAGGGCATCAGGCGAAGCAGCAAAGCCTCCCCCGACCCATCCGGCAGGCGCATGTCGCACAGCACGCAGAGCGGCGCGGCACGGCGGCGCAGCATCGCCTCGCCTTCCGCAAGATTGCGGGCCCAGCGCGCGGCAAAGCCCTCGAGGCGTAGGCGCTGCATCAGCGCAGCGCCCAGAACCTCATCATCTTCGATGAGAAGCACATCACCGCTCACGGGGCTGGCCCCATCCTGGCGGGAAGACGCAGGGTCACCCGCGTCATGCGCCCAGGCTCGGAGGTGACGGCGATGTCCCCGTCCAGCCGCGCGAGCTCGCGCATGACCACCGCGAGCCCGAGGCCGGGGCCGGCGCTGCCCTCCCCACGCAGTTGGCGGCGCTGGCGTTCCGGCAGGCCAGACCCGTCATTCGTGACCTCGAGCCGCAGCACACTGCCTGCCTCCTCCGCGATGGACAGCAGCACCAAGCCGCCGGGCGGCGATGCCTGAACGGCGTTCAGCAACAGATTGAGCAGGGCCTGCCGGACCGGAATCGCATCAGTCGGGAAAGGTGCCGCCAGTGCGCCTACGAAATCCAGCCCGACGCGGCGCCGCAGCGCTTCCGGCTGGAGCAATTGCCGCAGATCCTCCAGATCACGCTGCTCGAGCGGCCGGATCTCCACCGTGCCGCGATAGCTCGACAGCGTGTCGTCCACCACGCGCTGGATCTGGCGCAAGCCGCGTTCCACGAGATCGAGCGATTCCTCCCGCGCGGTGCGATCCTCGCCAAAGCGTCGGGCAGAGCTGATAGCCGTCAACATGCCGGCCAGCGGGTTGCGCACCTCATGCGCGACCGTCGCCGCGAGCTCACCCAGTTGCGCCGCGCGTTCACGCTCTGCCAGTCGGGCTGCCAGCAGCTCGCGTTCTGCCAAGCGCGCCATCATGAGGTTGAGAGCGCCCTGCAGCCGCGCAGTCTCGGTTCCTCCAGGCATTCCAGAGGCTGCCGCGGGAAGAGGCGCAAAGCGGCCCTCACCGGCCAGGTCGATCGCGGCCGTGATGGCCAGCAATGGGGTCAGCGCTCGGCGCGTTATCCACGCGGCGAGAGTGCCGGCCAGCGTGGCAAGCAGCAGGTCCAGCGCCAGGAGCATCCAATCAAGCCGGGCGCGCCGGGCAATGGAATCCGAGAAGTCGAGCAGCGCGGCAATCGTCGTTTCCTGGCCGGGCGGCATGGGCAAACGACGCTGTGCCCAGGCCGTTCGGCCATCGCTCGCCAGGCTCCACGGCATTGTGGTCGGTGGTATGCCGGCTTCGGTAACGCCCGCGGCAATCGGGAGCCTTTCCCCCGGCAGAAAGACCAGCAGACGCCGCTCGCGAATTCCCTGCTGGAAGCCGAGTGCGCGCTCCAGCGTTGCGGCAATGGCGACCTGATCCAGCGCTCGCACAGGCTCCATCAGCGCCGCGGCGAGACCATCGAGATAGACTTCACCCAGGCGCGCGGCTTCCCGCTGGAATTCCACCTCCAGCGCCCGGGTGGCCACCTGGGTCGTGGTCACCGCCGCAGCAAAGACCATGGCGCCCGCCAGGATCGGCAACCGGCGGGCAATCGGCAAGGCGTTCCAGATGGCACGAATCATGCGGCCCTTATCGCCGCTGCGCCCGCATCAGGCCAGCAGAAGCGCGTGCGACATCTCCCGAAGCGACCGCCAGGCCAGCCGCCCGCTTGGTGATCGCGCGGGTATCACGGCAAGGGTGCCGCCGATGAAGGCGTCGAGCGGGGCCGGATGATCGGGGTGCAGCGAAGGATAGCCAGCACGCACCCGGCGGCCTCGCGCGGCGGCCAGCGCCACCGCATCAGCCAGCACGGCTGGGGCGCCGGGCAGGTCGAGCACGGTGATGGTCAGCGGCAGGTTTGCGAAGACATCAAGGCCGAGGAAGCGCTTGAGCGCCTCGCCGGAACTCTCATCGGCCTCGTGCAGGAAGTGCACCTCGCGCAGGGCTGAAAGGGCCGGTGTCGTCAGCAACAGGCCCGGTACGGCAAGGCTGCGTGCGCGTGTCTCGGCCATACCTTCATCGAGCACCTGCGCCTGGTCGAACCAGGCGCCCCGCGGCAGGATCGTGACGTCGTGATGCGCGGCGGCGCGCAGCAGAAGGCGCAGTGCGTCGCCTTCCTCGTGGCGCGTAGCGGCGGGAAGCCGCGCGGCCTCGACCATGGCCTCGATGTTCTGGGCCAGCATGCCCGCCTGCTCACGTGCACGGGCGAGGCGCTTCTCCACCAAGCGCTGTGCGTAGTATGAGCCGCCCAGCGGAACCGGACCGGTATGCGTCAGGCTCGGTGCGCAGAGTAGACTGAGGATCGTCACCTGCGCCGAAGGCGTAGCCACGACGCGAAGGCCGGCCTCCAATGCTGCCTCACTTTCGTGCCCCTGCGCGAGGGCAAGCAGGATCCGGCAGCGCAGCTTTGGCACCGCCTGGGTGAAATCGGACATCGACGGAACCTCCCCCGGCGCAGTCTCCGCGGCGCCCTCGCGGTTAAGCGCGGGCCGAGGCAACACGCTTTCCATTTCGTTGATCTGCGTGCCCGACCACATGGTCGCACCGCCGAGATATGCCGCACGGCCAAGCGCGTGCGAGGAGATGGGCACCGTGACCAGCAGGAAGATAACAATGGCCGCGATGCGCAGCCAGGCGTCCGGCGTGCCGAAGGCGAAGCCAGCACCGAGCAGCATCAGCGAGGACCCGACCACGCCCGCCTTGGTGGCGGCATGCATACGCAGGAATGCATCGGGCAATCGCAGCACGCCGATCGAGGCAATCAGCGCGATGGCGGCGCCAGAAATCAGCAACAGCGCGGCAAGCCATTCAACCATCACGACCCTCCGGCGGGCGAGCCGCGCGCGCGATGAAGGCCGCTACACCGACCGCGCCGATGAAGCCCACCAAGCCAAGGCCGAGCGCCACGTCCAGCAAGGCCAGATGCCCACCGCCGAGCGCCACCAGCGCCGCCGCGCCCACCGCCAGCAGGCCCAGCAGATCGAGCGCGACGGCGCGATCAGCGATGCCGGGACCGCGCAGCATGCGCCAGCCAGTCATCCCCACGGCCAGTGCGAGCAGCATGCCGGCTAGCGGGAGTGCGACATCGAGCGGGCTCATCGCAGCACGCGCAGCACGGGCGCCTCCAGCTTCTCGGCGATGTCGCGCCGAATGGCCTCGGCGGTTTCGACCTCCATTGCATGGACGTAGAGGACCGAATGATCAGCCGAGACATGCAACGCCGTGGTGCCGGGCGTGAGGGTGACCATGTCCGCCAGCAAGGTAACGCCAGCGGCCGAGCGAAGCCGCAGCGGCACCGCGATGATGCCCGGGCGCATCGCCAAATGGGGTGAGAGCGTGACGCGCATCACCGCCAGGGAGGAGAGAGCCAATTCACGCAGGAAGATGGCGCCAAGCACGAGCCAACGCCAAGGATTCCATGGTTGTGGCGTGAAGGGCTGTGTCATCAGGGGCGGCCTCCGAGCACGGCGGCGATATAGGCCTCGCGGCTGGCAAGCTGTTCCCCAGCGGCCAGGGCGAAGGCGGCGAAGGGTTCGACCCAGAGCCCGATGCTCAGCGTGACCAAGCCAAGCCCCGCGACCGGCATCAGCAAAAGCCAGCGCAACCGCCCGGTGAGCCGATCCAGCGCGGGCTGGCCCTGCGGCGGTTCCTTCCAGAAGGCTTCGTTCCAGATCTTCAGCATGGAGTAGAGCGTGAGGATGCCGGTCGCGAGCGCGATGGCGGCAAGCCCGGTCCACCCTGCATCGAAACTGGACTTCACCACCAGCAGCTTCGCCCAGAAGCCCGAAAGCGGCGGCAGCCCCGCAAGGGACAAGGCCGGGATGGCGAAAAGGATTCCCAACCAAGGATCGCGCCGCCACAAGCCGCCCAACTGCGCCAGCGAGAAGCTGCCGCCGGCGCGGCGAATGGCACCCGCCACGAGGAACAGGTTCGCCTTCACGACGATGTGGTGGAGGATATAGAGCACCGCGCCCGCGATCGCGAGCGGCGTGGCGATGGCCAGCCCCACGATCATGTAGCCGATCTGGCTGATGATGTGGAACGACAGGATGCGGCGGATGTCCCAATGCGCCGCGGCGCCGAGCACGCCCACCACCATGGTGCCGGCTGCCACGAACCACAGCATGGGAGAAATCCATTCCTGGCCTGCCGGAAAGACCAGCGTGATCAGGCGGATCATCGCGTAGACGCCGACCTTGGTCAGCAGCGCAGCGAAGATCGCGGCCACAGGCGCAATGGCGGTGTGGTAGGCGGCAGGCAGCCAGAAAAACAATGGGAACACCGCCGCCTTGGCGCCGAAGGCCGCCAGCAGCAGGAACGCCACCGCCGCCACGGCGCCCTGGTTCGGCACCTCCGGCATGCGGCGCGCCATGTCGGCGAGGTTGAGCGTGCCGGTCAGCCCATAGGCGAGCCCGACCGCAATCAGGAAGACACTGGTCGCAACCAGGTTCAGCACGGCGTATTTCACCGCCGCATCCAGTTGCTCCCGCCCGCCGCCCAGCACCAACAGGCCGAAGGAGGCGATCAGCATCACCTCGAACCAGACATAGAGATTGAACAGGTCGCCTGCGAGGAAGGCGCCCGTCACGCCCAGCACCAGCGCCGCCAGCAGCGGATGCCACAGCCCCTCCTGCGCGCGCACATCGTCATCGCCGGCGGCGTAGAGCGCGGTGGCCGCGTACATCAGCGCGGTGATGGCGACCATCGCGGCGCTCAGCCTGTCAGCCACCAGCGTGATGCCGAAGGGCGCGCGCCAATCCCCCATCTGCGAGGCGATGACCCCCTGGGCCAGCACCTCGGCCAGCAGCAGCGCGGCGGCCAGGAGCATCGAACTCGCGGCCAGGCCAGTGACCAGGCGCTGCGCACGCGGCAGTCCCTGCAAGGCCGCCGCGAGCGCGCTAGCCAGAAGCGGAATCAGGATGGGCAGCGCCAGCAGCCAATCGGCCCTCGCGGCGATCATGCGCGCGGCTCCGCGGCCGCGGCGGCGATGCTGTCGGTGCTGGGCAGGCCCACCGGTTCGGCGCGGCGCAGCGCCTCGGCATCCAGCGTGCCCTCGGACCGCCAGGTGGACCAGGCCAGCACCATGACGAAGGCGGTCAGGCCGAAGGAGATGACGATGGCGGTCAGCACCAGCGCCTGCGGCAGCGGGTTGGACGCATCGGCGGCTAGCGCCTGCGCGCCACGTTCGACCAGCGGTGGTGCGGTGCCGAGCACGCGCCCCGCAGCGATGATCGCGAGGTTGGCGGCATTGCCGAGCAGCAGCAGGCCCAGGATCATGCGCGGCAGTGACCGCGCCAGCAGCAGATATACCGCGGCGCCCAGCAGCAGGCCGAACAGCAGGGGAAGCAGGTATGACATCTCAGCCGCGCCCCGCGAGCCATCGGATGATCATCACGAGCAGTGCAATTCCGCCCGCGAGCAAGACCGGCACGCCCAGGGTGAGAAGCAGGAACTCGGCGTCGCTCATCGCTCACTCGTCCAGGAATGGCAGGACGAAGGCGAGCGCGAAGCCCAGCACAACAAGATACACGCCGATGTCGAAGGGGATCGCCGTGCCGATCGGCAGGCCGGTGAGCCACTGATGCGTGAGGAACGGCTCAGCATGCAGCAGCAGCGCCGGCAGGCCGGATGTCGCCGCCAGCAGCAGCCCGATGCCCGCCCAGGCGATCGGCTGCAGGCGCAGGGCGCGCCGCGTCGCCGCGGGGCCCATCGCCAGCGCGTGGAACACGAAGCCGAGCGCGCCGATCAGCCCCCCGATGAAGCCACCGCCGGGTTCGTTGTGGCCGCGCAGCAGCACGAAGACCGAGAGCACCACACTGGCCCACAGCACGTAGCGCGCCGAGCTGCGCAGGATGAGGCTGCCACTCATGGCGCGGCGGGGCGCGTGCGCGCCACCAGCACGGCGGCCGCGAGTGCGGCGATCAGCAGCACCGCGATCTCGCCCAGCGTATCGAGCGCGCGGAAATCGACGATGATCACATTTACCACGTTGCGCCCCTTCGCCTCCGGCACGGCGGCGTCGCCCATCCAGCGCGTGATGGCGGGATCGAAGGGCATGGCGAGCACGGCCAGAAGAATCGCCGTGCCCACGGCACCGACAAGCGTGGCGATCGCCGCGTCGCGCCATCGCTCGGCGCGGCGTCGTTCGTCATGCCCGCGGAAGGGCAGCCGCGCGAGGATCGCGACGAGCAGCACGATGGCGATGATTTCGACGGTGAATTGCGTGAAGGCCAAGTCCGGCGCACCCAGCGTCAGGAACAGGATGCCGACGCCAAACCCGACCAGCCCCGCCGCCATCACCTGCCCAAGCAGGGCGCGCAGCCGGCAGGCGGCGATGGCGCCTATGGCGATCAGGCCGGCCAATGCCAGCTGTGCCGTGCCGGGCCATGACCCGGCCTCGGGCAGCACAAGACCGCCACGCGCCGCCAGTAAGCTCCCCGCACCGCCAAAGAGAAGCACCAGGCTGGCGCCGATGTAGTTGCGCAAGCTGCCGGTCTGCAGCCGCGCCGTCACCGCCACCGCGACCGTCGAAATGGTGCGCAGGACGCGCCCGTAGGCCGCGTTCGGTCCATAGGCGTCGAGCCACCGCTGCGCTGCCAAGGTGGGTTGCAGCCGCGTCCAGCCCAGGAACACCACGAGCCCGAGGCCGAGCGCCGCCGCTGACGCCCAGAGGACCGTGCCGTCGCCCTGCTTGTCGCCCAGCGCGATACCCGTGGGCCGGCCCAGCACGGCGGCCGCGGCGGGTTCCACGAGCCAAGCCGAGGCAAGCCCAGGTGCCAGCCCCAGCGTCAGCCCCAGCGCACCCAGCGCGAGCGGTGCGGCGATCATCGCCAGCGGTGGATCCTTTGCCTCGTGCTCGGTCACCATCGGCGTCCCCAGGAAGGGCCGCGCCGCTACCACGCCTGCCACCACCACCATCGCGACGTTCACCAACAGCGCGATCAGCGGCAGCAGGCCCGGCAGGCCAAGTTGCGTGGTGAAGAGAAGATCCTTTGCCATGGAACCGATGAAGCCTGGCGCGCCGGCCATGGACAGGCCCGCCAGCAACGCCGCGATGGCGGTCAGCGGCATGCGGCGACCCAAGCCCCGCAGGGCCATGGCGTCGCGCGTGCCCGCCTTTTTGTCTACGATGCCGGCGATGAGAAAGAGTGCGGCCTTGTAGAGCGCGTGCACCAGCAGGAAGACGATGGCCGCGGTAGAGGCCAGCGGCTCCTCGATCCCGATGAGCGTGACCAGCGTCCCGAGCGCGACCACGGTGGACCAGGCGAGCTTGCGCTTGAGATCACGCTCGCGCAGTGCCAGCAGCGCGCCGGCCAGCATGGTCGCCGTGCCGAAACTGGTGAGCAGAAGCTGCCAAAGCGCCATCTCCTGGAAGGCGGGATTGAGCCGCGCCAGCAGATAGACGCCGAGCTTCACCATGGTGGCGGAGTGCAGATAAGCCGACACCGGCGTCGGCGCGGCCATGGCGTTGGGCAGCCAGAAATGTAACGGCCATTGCGCGCTCTTGGCAAAGCAGCCGATGGCGATCAGCGTCACCGCCCAGGGCGCGATAGGATGCGCAGCAAGCGCGGTGCCTTGCGCGACAAGACCGGAGATCGAGAAGGTGTCCGCCGCCTGCCCGATCAGCAGAATCCCTGCCAGCATCGCGAGCCCACCAGCGACCGTCACCATCAGCCCTTGCTGCGCCGCGCGGCGTGCCTCGGCGCGATGTGCGTCAAAGCCGATCAGCAGGAAGGAGGCGAGGCTGGTCAGCTCCCAGAAGACAAACAATAGCAGCAGGTCATCGGCCAGCACCGCGCCAAGCATGGCCCCCATGAACAGCGCCAGTGTCGCCAGAAAGCGGTGAAGCTGCGGATGGCCCTTGAGGTAACTCGCCGCATACAGGAAGACGCTAGCGCCGATTCCCGTGATCAGCAGCCCGATCAGGCGCGTCAGCCCATCAACGCGGAAACTGACCGACACATTCAGCGACGGAATCCACGGCCATGACACGGCCGTCCCAAGCGGCACGCTGGCCAGGAAGGCGAACAGCGCGACGGGCAGCAGCGCGACCCAGAGTGCCAATTGCGGCGCCCGTCGCAGCCCGAGCGCAAGCGCGGGAACGGCGACGAACGGCAGCAAGGGAAGGATGGCCAACACCAACATGCCGCCGAAGTAGCAGGCAGCATGCCAGATCGGAGGCGCGTCTTTTCAGAGGGTTATCGAGTGCGCGGAAGGCAGACAACACGGAATGCCGGACGGCAGATGGGGAATCTGTTCAGAAATCCGAACGCTACGCCACATCGATGGCCTCTCTCTTGTAGTGCCACCCTGCGGCCCAGCGCGACCACCGACGTCAATCGCGTTATCCCGCACGTCGAAGGTTGCCTGGATCTGGGCACCACCTGCCCGGCCTCGTAGAACCTCCCCAGCGAAGGTTAGATTCCGGTTCCCACCGCTCCGCCAGTTCCCATACGAGCCGTGCTCTCCGCCTGACTGAGCGCCGCGCTGAATGGCAGGTTTCCTGCGGTTTTCTGGGTAGACCTGTTGACTGGCCCGGCGCGGAGACGGCCGGAAATCGCTCTCCGGAGGCCATTTCTCTCCAGACCTCCTGACTTGGGCGATTTAGTACGGAACTCAAAAACCTAGGTAAATGGCCGGTTTCCGCGCGGTCGGCACTTGCCCTGGTTCGAACCCCACTTGCTTGAAAACTGTGCCGTGAAAGCAAATCACGCGGTATGCCCGTGTACAACGCCGAGTTCGAAGCACACACTTGCTCCGCGAGGTGGGGAGCTCTGCCCAATCACCGCGCATTCAGACCCAACCGAGTACACGCCCCCTGAGCTTTTCTGCAGCCAACGGCCGCCGGTAATGCCCCCGAGCCCACGCGCCCAGGGCTTGCGACTTGCACGCCGCCGGCACTCAAGCACGGGAGGCGGCCTGCGCTGCCTTCCAAGCCTCGAATTCGGCGCGCGCGTCATCTGCTAGCGGGTAGTACCGGCGCAGGTCACCGCCCTCGAGCAGGCGCGTGCGCGAATAGTCCTCCCACTCGTGCCAGACGGAGCCCTTCTTCAGCAGTTCCTTCGCCGCGACCGCGGGCACGGCGATGGAGCCGTCATCATCGGCGACGATGATGTCCCCGGGCTGCACATAGACGCCGCCGCATGCGATAGGGACATTGACCGCGAAGGGCATCATGCCGGTCTGTGTGTGGAAGTTCGGCGTGAAGCCGCGCACCCAGAGCGGAACGTCGAGCTTGCTGACGTTCGGATAGTCGCGGATGCAGCCATCGATAACCATGCCCGCACCGCCGCGACCCTTAAAATAGGCCAGCATCATCTCGCCGAAGACGCCGGCGGTCATACTGCCGCGCGCATCCACGACGACGAAATCGCCGGGCTCGACCTGATAGAGGACGTGGCGGTGCAGCTGCGCCTCGGGGTTGGCGTATTCGTCATCGCCGTAGATGTCGCGCCGCTTGGGCATGAATTGCAGCGTGAGGGCGGGCCCGGCGAGCGAGATTCCGGCCGCATGCGTGCGGGTGGGGCCCTCGATGAAGACACTGTCATAGCCCATGCGATGGATGACGCTGGACAATTTGGCGGTGCCGATGGCGGCGAGTCCGTCGAGCAGGGCGCGGTCTGGGCGAACGATGGGCTTGGGTGCTTGCATGCCCCGTTTCCTCCTCGGTGATCTGAAAGATATCTACATATCTTTGCCCACAACGGTCAATCGCCCTTCGCTCAACGGACGAAGATTGCTTGTCTCGCACACGCTGTGGCGGAATCATTGCCGAAGGAGTAGCTGATTCGGCATATCCGGCGAAGACCATCATCGGGCTTGACGCTCTGTTGGGGCAAAGATATCTAGATATCACCAAAAACAACCTGGGAGGGTTAAGACATGTCCCTTGGCCGTATCCGCAGGCGCACCCTGCTGGAAGCGAGTGTCCTCGCCAGCACCGTAGCCAGCGGCTCCGCCGCCTGGGCCCAGGCGACGCCCAAGCGCGGCGGCCGTATCGTCGTCTCCACCGATGTGCAGCCGCGCAGCCTCGATCCGGTCATGGGCAACGCCCCCACCAGCGATCGCTACACGACCGGCCACATCTTCGATGCGCTGCTGCGGCTGAACGAGGATGGCAGCCTCTCGCCCTGGCTCGCCGAGGCCTGGCAGGTCGAGGACGAAGGGCGTGGGATCGTGCTGCGCCTGCGCCAGGGTGTGACATTCCACGACGGTACCCCCTTCAACGCCGAAGCCGTCAAGGTCAATCTCGACCGTACGCGGGATCGGCGCACCGGCGCGGCCCGCGCGATCGACCTGCTCAGCGTCAGCTCGGTGGATGTGGTGGATTCCGCGACGGTGCGGCTCACGCTGCGTGAGCCCAATGCGGGCCTGCTAGCATCCCTGGCGGTGGAGGCGGGCATGATGTCCTCGCCCCGCGCGCTGGCCACGCGCAGCGCGCAGGATTACGGCTTGAACCCGGTGGGCACCGGCCCCTTCATCTTCCGCGAATGGGTGGTCGGCAGCCATGTGCAGCTGGCACGCAACCCTTCCTACTGGCGCCAGGGCGCGGACAACCAGCCCCTGCCCTATGCCGAATCGCTGCGCGTGCGCTTCATCACCAACCCCGCGCTGAAGCTGATCGAGGCGCGCTCCGGCGCGCTGCACATCGCCGACAACATCCCACCGACCGACTACGCCACGGTCGAGCGCGACCGCAACCTCGCCCTTCTGAAGGTGCCGCCGGGCGTGATGCAATGGATCGCCTTCAACAACACGCGTGCGCCGACGAATGATCCGCGCGTGCGGCGCGCCATCAGCCTGGCACTCGACCGCAAGTTCATCTTCGACCTGGTGGCGGAGGGCTATGGCGCCGTCGCACGCGGGCCGGCCGCGCCCTCGGGCTGGGACTACAACCCCACCCACCCCGCGATCGTGCAGAATGATCCTGCCCAGGCGCGGCGCCTGCTGGCCGAGGCGGGGCATGCGCGGGGACTCAAGCTCTCCTTCCTCATCGTGCAGCGCGAGCCGGACACGCAGATCGCGCAGGTGGTGCAGCAGCAGCTTGCCGATGTCGGCATCACCGTCGAGATCAACGCGCCGGATCGCAGCGCCGTCACGGCCATTCGTGATGGCGGCAATTGGGACATCTTCCAGGCGCGCTACAACGTGCCGCGTCCTGACCCCGTGCAGATCTACGATTTCCATTTCGGTCGCAATGCGGTGCAGAATTTCGCCAACATCACCGGTGACGAGGAGCTGTTCGCCGCCATCGACGCCGGCCGCCGCGCGCTGGATCGTGAGGAGCGCAAGCGGCACTACCATCGCGCCCAGGGCATCATCGTGGACAAGAACTACTATGCCTTCCTGATGTTCCGTGAGGCGCGCCACGTGATGCGGCGCAATCTGCGCAACGTCACGGTCGATGGCGGCGGCATCTGGGACATCGCCAGCACCTGGCTCGACTAGATTGCCGCGTGGGACGCGGCGGGTCTTTCGCCGCGTCCGAACTCGCCTTGGATGACATGGATCTTATGACGCCTGTTGATGCCCCGCTGCTCAGCGTTGAGAACCTTTCGGTCCGCTTCGCGAATGGCGCGGTCACGGCGGTGAACGGCGTCTCCTTCACCATCAACCGCGGCGAGACGCTGGGGCTGGTGGGGGAATCGGGCTCCGGCAAATCCGTCACCAGCCTGGCCGTGATGGGGCTGCTGCCACGCCCCGCCGCGGCCATCGCCGGGCGCGTGAGGCTGGCATTGGAAGGCGATGCGCCGGTCGAGCTGCTAGACCTGCCGCTGGCGCGCCTGCGTGACTATCGCGGGGCAAAGATGGCCATGATCTTCCAGGACCCCATGACCTCGCTCAACCCCGTGCTGCGGGTGGGCGAGCAGATCGCCGAGGCGATCCGGCTGCATGAGAAGATCTCTACCGCCGAACTCCGCCGGCGCGTGATCGAGCTGCTGACGGTGGTGGGCATTCCCGAACCCGCGCTGCGCACCCAGGCCTTCCCGCACCAGATGTCGGGCGGCATGTGCCAGCGCGTGATGATCGCGATGGCGCTGGCCTGCCGGCCGCAACTGCTGATCGCCGATGAGCCGACCACCGCACTCGACGTCACGATCCAGGCGCAGATCCTGGAGACGATCAAATCCATCCAGGCTCGGTTCGGCATGGCGATGCTGTTCATCTCGCACGACCTCGGCGTGGTCGCCGAAGTCGCCGACCGCGTGGCAGTGATGTATGCTGGGCGCATCGTCGAGACCGGGCCGGCGGCCTCGGTGCTGCACCATCCCGGGCATCCCTACACGCAGGGACTGATCCGCTCGATTCCGCGCATCGATGTCGGGCGGGAGGAAGTGATTGCACCGATCCGCGGCGCCATGCCGGACACGCGCAACCTGCCGCCGGGCTGTTCCTTCCATCCGCGCTGCGACCGCTTCCTGCCGGGCCTGTGCGACCGGCCCTCCGCCGCGGCTGGCTTCCACGATGTGCGGCCGGGCCACCGCGTTCGCTGCGAGCGGATCGGGGCTGAGGCGCTGGCATGACGGCGACCGATCCCCTGCTCTCCGTCACCGGGCTGCGCAAATGGTTCGGCGGCGGCGGCTTTGGGCGGCGCAAGCCGCCGGTGCAGGCGGTGACGGGCGTGAGCTTCGAGGTCGGGCGTGGCGAGGTGGTGGGCCTGGTCGGCGAATCCGGCTCCGGCAAGACTACGGTCGCGCAATGCATCCTGCGGCTCTACGAGCCCGATGCCGGCGAAATCCGCTTCGATGGTGTCGATATCAGCCATCTCGGCCCGAAGGCGCTACAACCCCATCGCCGCCGGTTGCAGATGATCTTCCAGGATCCCTATTCCTCCCTAAACCCGAAGCTGACCGCGGGCGCGAGCATCGCCGAGCCAATGGAGGTCCACGGCATCGGCGACAACGCCGCCGGGCGCCGTGCGTTGGTCGCGGAGTTGCTCGGCCAGGTCGGTCTGCGGCCGGAACATGCCGAGCGCTACCCGCATGAATTCTCCGGCGGCCAGCGCCAGCGCATCGGCATCGCCCGCGCGCTGGCGGTGCGGCCGGATCTGGTGGTGGCGGATGAGCCCGTCTCGGCGCTCGACGTTTCGGTGCAGGCGCAGATCATCGAGCTGCTGGAGAGGCTGCGCCGAGAGTTCAGCCTCTCGATGTTGATGGTCGCGCATGACCTCGCCGTGGTGCGCTACATCTCCGACCGCGTGATCGTGATGTATCTCGGCACGGTCGTGGAGATCGGGCCGGCCGACGAGCTCTATGCGCGGCCGCTGCATCCCTACACGCGCGCCCTGCTTTCCGCCGCGCCGCGGCTACAGGGCGACAAGCGCGTGGCGCGCGAGGTGCTGCACGGCGAGCTGCCGAGTCCGATCAACCCGCCGAGCGGCTGCGTCTTCCGCACGCGCTGCCCGATCGCCGAGAAACGCTGTGCGGAGACCGTGCCGCCGCTGCGCGACATGGGCGGCGGCCGAAAGCTCGCCTGCCTGGTCGTTGATGGTTCGAATACAGGGGCTATGCCATGAAGATCGTCGATTTTCGTGTGACGTGCGCGGCCATTCCGGTGAACGCAAAGCTGCGGCACAACACGGGCGTCCATCCCGGCCGCTTCCAGCGCACCATCATCGAATTGATCACCGATGAGGGGATCATCGGCCTCGGCGAAGTGGGCGGCGGTGACCAGCGCAAGGCGCTGGAGAAGTTCCGCCCGCATCTGACGGGCCTCGATCCGTTCAACCTGAACGCGATCAAGCTCCGCATGCTGCGCTCGGCCTACTACCTCTCCAACGCGCTGATCTACGCGGCTATCGAGATGGCCTGCCTCGACATCCAGGGCAAGGTTCTCGGCCGCCCGGTGAGCGATCTGCTGGGCGGCGCGGTGCGCAGCGAGGTGCCCTTCATCGCCTATGTGTTCTGGCGCTATGACCGCAAGGACGGGCGCGACGACCTGTGTGCTGAGGACGCGGCCGAGCATTGCGTCGAATTGCACGAAACACTTGGCGTGACGGCGATGAAGCTCAAGGCGGGCGTGCTGGATCCCGATGAGGAGGCCCGCGTGCTGGAGCTGTGCCGCGCGCGGCTCGGCCCAAAATTCGGGCTGCGCATCGACCCCAACGGCGTGTGGTCCGTGCCCACGGCGCTGCGCATCGGCCGCCGTCTGGAGCCGCTCGGCCTGCAATTCTATGAGGACCCGTCCTGGGGCCTGACGGGCAATGCCGCGGTGCGCGCGGGCGTACGCATCCCGATCGCCACCAACATGTATCCCGCCAAGTTCGACGACCTCGCGCCCGGCATCAGGCTCGGCGCCGCGGACATTATCCTGACCGATTTGCATTACTGGGAAGGACCGCGCGGCGTGCAGGAACTGGCGGCGGTCTGCCGCACCTTCGGGTTGGGCATGGCGATGCATTCCGGCACGGAATTCGGCATCGAGCTGGCGGCGATGCTCCACACCGCCTCCTCCATTCCCGAAATGATCTTCGAGGGCGACGCCCATTACCACTACCTCGATGATGACATCATCGAGGGCGGCAAGATGGAATATCGCGACGGCAGAATCACCGTGCCCACCGGGCCTGGCCTGGGTGTGACTATCGACCGCGACAAGCTGCGCTTCTACTCGGAATATTTCGACAAGGCCGGCGACTATTACGGCGCCTGGCCGAAGGATGCGCGACGGCCCGAATGGGTGCCTATGAAAGGCGCACTATGAGCCCAGCCCGTCTCGAACCGGAGGTGCTGGAGGATGCGCTGGCGGCAATCCTGCGCGCCGGCGGCTGCGCGCCCGACATCGCGACGGAGGTGGCGCAAGCGCTGGTCGATTCCGACCTCTCCGGCCACGACACGCATGGCGCGCGGCAGATCGACTTCTATGTCGAGCGCCTGCAGCGCGGCGAGGTGGATGGCCGTGCGCGCCCTGCGATCGAGAGCGATTCCGGCGGCATCATCCGCATCGCCGGCAACCGCGCCTTCGGGCAGATCGCGGGTGTCTTCGCCGCACGGATCGGGGCGGAGCGCGCGCGGCGGAACGGCGTGGCGTTGGTCTGCCTCTCCGGCTCCGGCCATCTCGGGCGCAACGGCCGCTGGGCGGAGATCGCGGCCGCCGAGGGTGTGGGCTCCCTGCATTTCGGGCAGGGCATCCCGCGGGAGGGGCCTGTGGCACCGTTCGGCGGCAGCGAGGGTCGGCTGAACACCAACCCCATCGCGCTCGGCCTGCCCGGCACCAGTGACGCCGATCCGGTCATCCTCGATTGCGCGACCTCCGCCGTCTCGGGCAGCACCATCAAGCAGGCCTTCGACCGTGGTGCGACGCTCGGCGGCCCCTGGCTTGTGACGCGCGAGGGCGCGATGACCGCCGATCCCGCCGCCTTCATGGCCGGCGAGGCCGCTGTGGCGACCTTCGGCGACTTCAAGGGTTTCGCCATTTCAGTGTTCAGCGAAATCGCCTCCGCCATCCTCGCCACCGGTGGGGCGGTGCAACCGCACACCAACAGCCTGTTTTCCGTCTATTTCGCGCTCAGTGACCTCATCGCCGCGGATCGCTACGGTGATCAGTTTGGTGCCTTCCGCGACCGGGTCGAAAGCTGCCCGCCCTTGCCGGGAGTAGCTGCCGTCGTGCTGCCCGGCGAACGCTCGCGCCAGGCGCGTCTTCGCGCGGCGCGGGACGGGCTGATCCTCACGCCTGATCTGGCGAAGCATATGCGGCGCGCCGCCGAGCTCGTCGGCATCCCCGACCGTCTCGCGCCCGGAGCCGCGCCATGATCGCCGGCCGGCCGCGCGACCCGCGCAAGCTGTCCACGATCGTGGCGCAGGAGATCACCACGTGGATCATCTCCGGCTCGCTGAAGGCCGGCGATGCGCTGCCGCCCGAGGCCGAGCTGTGCCGCGAATTCAACATCAGCAAGCCCACGGCACGCGAGGCGATCGACCAGCTCAACGTAATGGGCATCGTCAAGGTCCAGCAGGGCAAGCAGACCACGGTCAATCCGCTGAACTCGCTCGTTCTGGAGGATTTCTTCCGCTACGCCGTGCAGACCTATCCCGAAGGGCTCTACGACGTCGTCGAGCTGCGGCGGGGACTCGAGACGGAAGCCGCCGCCCTCGCCGCCGAGCGCATCACGGAGGAAGAGGCGACGCAGCTGCGCACCATCACGGCGCGGCTACGCGAGGGGCTCTATTCGCCGGCGGAATGGCTCTCGGCCGATTACGAGTTCCATTCGACGATCATTCGCGCCTCGAAAAACCGGATGATCCTGCAGACCTTCAACGGCATCAGCGAACATGTCCGCACCGTGCAGCGCGTCTGCCATCTGCAACGCGACATGCGCGTGCCCGAGCAGGACATCAGGCTGCACGAGGCCATTGCGGAGAGCATCATCGCGCGGGACCCCAACCGCACGCGCCGACTGATGCTGAACCACTTCAAGTGGATGCTCCCCTTCGTCGCCGCGATCCTGAACGACAAGTCGCGTTCGGATGGAGTCTTCGGATGCTGAAATTCCTCCGCTTCTTCTCTCTCAGACTGATGCAGATGCTGCCGGTGCTGCTGCTGGCCTCAATGATCGTCTTCGCGCTGGTCAATCTGCTGCCGGGCGATCCCACCTACGCCATCCTCGGCGAGAATGCCGGCGAGGCGGAACGCGCCGCGGCGCGCATCCGCTACGGCCTGGATGATCCGTTGCCAGTCCAATACCTGCGCTGGCTCACCGCAATGTTGAGCGGCGATCTCGGCCGTTCGCTCTATCGCGGCCAGTATGTGATGGACATGCTGGTGGGCCGCATCCCGGTGACGATCCAGCTCTGCCTGATGTCGATCGCGCTCGCCATGGCCATCGGCATTCCCGCCGGCGTGATCGCCGCGAAGTGGCGCGGCAGCGTGGCGGACACCGTCGTCAGCCTGATCTCAATGGCGAGCGTGGCGATGCCCTATTTCTGGGCCGCGATCCTGCTGATCATCACCTTCTCGCTGAATCTTGGCTGGCTGCCTTCCTCCGGCTACGTGCCGTTCCGGGAGGACCCGCTGGGCAATCTGGAGAGGATGCTGCTGCCCACCGTGACGATCGGCACCGCCTTCGCCGGGCTGATCATGCGCCAGGTGCGCGGCGCGATGCTGGAGGTGCTGAGCTTCGACTACATCCGCACCGCCCGCGCCAAGGGCGCTTCCGAGACGCGGGTGGTGATCCGGCACGGTCTGCGTAACGCGCTGATCCCGGTGATCACGGTGATCGGCTTGCAGGTCGGCGCGCTGCTCGGCGGCGCTGTCGTGGTGGAATCGGTGTTCTCGCTGCCCGGGCTTGGCTCGATGATGGTGGAGTCGATCTTCTCGCGCGATTATCCGGCCATCCAGGGTGCAGTGCTGTTCAGCGTCTGCTGCGTGCTGCTCGTCTCGGTCCTCGTCGATGTGCTCTATGCCGTCGTCGATCCCCGCATCGAGTATTGAGGAGGGCGCGATGTCCGCCACCACCGCACCAGTGGGCATTTCGCCAACGCGGCGCTACATGCGCCGCTTCGCCACCCACAAGCTCGGCATGATCGGCCTCGGATTCCTGATCCTGGTGGTGCTGGCAGCAATTCTCGCCCCCTGGATCGCCAACTTCCCGCCGCAGCGGATCGTGGCGCGCGCGCTGCAGGCGCCGTCCTGGCGGCACTGGTTCGGCACGGATGAGATCGGCCGCGACATCTATAGCCGCATTGTCTGGGGCTCGCAGATCTCGCTGCAGGTGGTGGTCTTCTCCGTGGCCGGCGCGGCCGTGATCGGTGCGACGATCGGCCTGATCGCCGGCTATCTCGGCGGTTGGATCGATGCGCTGCTCATGCGGCTGATGGATGCGGTGATGGCCTTTCCGTTCCTGATCTTCGCCCTCGCCATCGTCGCGATCCTCGGTCCTTCTGTGCAGAACTCCGCGCTGGCCATTGCCATCGCCAAGGCGCCCGGCTTCGCCCGGATCGTGCGCAGCGAGGTGCTCAGTCTGCGCAGCAGGCAATTCGTGAAGGCGGCGATCGTCTCGGGCGCCAGCAACACCCGCATCATCCTGCGTCATCTCTGGCCCAATGTGACGGGCAACCTGATCATCTACGCATCGCTCAGCGGTTCGACGGCGCTGATCACCGAATCCTCGCTGTCGTTCCTCGGCCTGGGCGTGCGCCCGCCCTCGCCGAGTTGGGGCTACATGATCGCCATTGGCATGGACCGCTGGCAGTATTGGTGGATGAGCGTCTTTCCCGGCCTCGCCATCTTCCTGACGGTCCTGGCCTTTAATTTTGTCGGCGACGCACTGCGCGACGCCTCGGACTCCAGGCTCAATTTAGGACCATAATGATTGGGCGGGACGGCTGGCCGCATTTACCGTCGCCCGATCAAGGCTCAGGTCCGATGCACGACCGTGCACTGCATTAGACGGCCGGGGCGCGAAGGAAACGGCCATCGTCGCATTGGAGCGTGTCCGTCGTCGAATGCTTTGAGACGGTGTCGGCGGCTGGTTAACGGAGGGTCTGGCCCATTGGGTTGCGAGGTTAGGCAGCGAGTTGGTGGTGTATCAAGCGGCGTTGCTGGCTGGTCCTGCGCTTGATGCGTTCTCGGTCGAGCAGGATGGTCTGGCCACGGCCGAAATAGACGTCAGCTGGGGTCAGGTTACGCAGGCTCTCGTGGCACCGGTGTGTGAATCGGCGTGGAAGAAGGACCCCCAATGAGTGGTGATCGGCGTCCAAACGGGACCCCTCTGCTGAAGGGGTTCACGTTGGCTCTCGGAGATGCCGGGGGTCATGATTGGGATTCTGGTGGTGGAGACGATCGGGAAGATCCGTCGGCTGCATGAGATCGATGGTCTGCCGATCAAGGCGATCTGCCGCCGGCTTGGCGTGTCGCGGAAGGTGGTGCGGAAGGTCCTGCGCTCAGGCGCGACGGAGTTCCGCTACGAACGCGGCGAGCAGCCGCAGCCCAAGCTGGGTGCATTTGCCTGCTGCCGGTTCGATGGACGCGGAGTTTAGCCTGAACTGGCCAATCGCTCGAACTCCATGGGGCTGAGATACCCGATGGTCGAGTGCCGTCGCCTGGGGTTATAGAAACGCTCGATGTAGTCGAAAACATCGGCCCTGGCCTGCTCGCGATTGCGATAGACCCTGGATCTGACGCGTTCGGTCTTTAGCGACGAGAAGAAGCTCTCCATCGCGGCATTGTCCCAGACATTGCCAGACCTGCTCATCGAGCAGGCGATGCCATGATCGGCCATCAGGCGCTGGAACGGATCAGCGCTGTATTGGCTGCCGCGATCCGAGTGATGGAGCACGGACCGCGGGCTGCCGCGCCGCCAGATCGCCATGACCAGCGCATCGGTGGCGAGTTGCGCCGTCATGCTAGCGCTCATCGATCAGCCCACGACGCGGCGCGAAAACAGATCCAGCATCACGGCGACGTAAAGCCAGCCCTCGGCGGTCCAGATGTAGGTGAAGTCAGCCACCCATTTCTGGTTCGGGTGCTTCGCCGCGAACTGCCGGTCCAGGATATTGGGCAGCACGGCGGCCAGCTGCCGTTCACCGATGTCCTTGGGCAGGCCGCGGCGACGCGGTCGTGCCCGAAGTGCCTGCTGGCGCATCAGCCGTTCAATCTTGTGCAGCCCACAGGAGAAGCCCTCGGCCAGCACGTCGCGCCACACCCGCCTGGCACCGTAGGTGCGGCCGCTGGCCAGGAGGCTCGCCCTGACCTGGGGCGCGATCGCCTCATCGCTTTTGGAATGTTGGCTGCGGGGCCGGGTCAGCCAGGCGTCAAAGCCCGAGCGCGAGACTTCCAGCGCCGAGCAGAGCCAAGCCACCGGCCAGATCGAACGATGCGCCGCGATGAAGGCGAACTTCATATCGCATCCTTGGCGAAGTACGCCGCGGCCTTTTTTAGGATGTCACGCTCCGCCTTGAGCTTGGCGACCTCCCGGCGAAGACGGTCGATCTCCTGCTGTTCAGGTTGCATCTGCCCGTGGCCGGGGAAGGCCTGCGCTGGGTCGGAGGCCAGGTCACGCATCCAGCGGCGCAACACGCTCTCCGCCACCTCCAGATCACGCGACGCCTGCGCCACCGCGACACCGCGATCACGGACCAGTTTCACCGCCTCAACTTTGAACTCCCGACTGAATACCCGTCGCTGCATGGGGACCTCCGATACGGTTGGAAAACCTTATCTCGGTGTCCATCGAACCGGCAGCAGGCCAGGGAGGTGCTGGAGGCTGCGCGGGCGCTGATCGCACGGTTGGAGGTGCACCCGCCGGCGTCGGCAGGTGGTCACCCTGAAGTTGCCCCGCTTCCGTGGACGGTTTGTGGGTAGTGGTCACTCCTTCATGAGCATTTTCCTCGCTTCGAATTCGATGGGCGACAGGTAGCCCAGGGCGGAGTGGCGCCTGGTGGGGTTGTAGA
>JAESGA010000062.1_pt1 | contig 24003 bp, 17 predicted proteins | sample 9269521 | NCBI WGS metagenome assembly JAESGA01 (sample SAMN14514842, study PRJNA621658) | algae metagenome | isolation source: Aphanothece saxicola GSE-SYN-MK-01-06B and co-occurring heterotrophs from... | place: USA: Grand Staircase Escalante National Monument, Utah | collected 2006-04-15 | reverse complement strand
CCCACGTGGAATACGAGACGGAAGCCCGTCACTATGCCCACGTGGACTGCCCCGGCCACGCCGACTATGTGAAGAACATGATCACCGGTGCTGCCCAGATGGACGGCGCGATCCTGGTTTGCGCCGCGTCGGACGGCCCGATGCCGCAGACGCGCGAGCACATCCTGCTCGGCCGCCAGGTGGGTATTCCCTACATGGTCTGCTACATGAACAAGGTTGACCTTGTTGATGACGAAGAGCTGATCGAACTGGTCGAGATGGAAATCCGCGAGCTGTTCTCCAGCTACGAATATCCGGGCGACGACATTCCGATCGTCAAGGGGTCTGCCCACCAGGCCATGATCGGCGAGCGCAAGGACATCGGCGAGGATTCCATCCGCGCGCTGATGAAGGCTGTGGACGAATACATCCCGACCCCGGCACGCGCCATTGACCAGCCCTTCCTGATGCCGATCGAAGACGTGTTCTCGATCTCGGGCCGCGGCACGGTTGTGACCGGCCGTGTGGAGCGCGGCGTGATCAACGTCGGCGACGAAGTGGAAATCGTGGGCATCCGCGACACCAAGAAGTCGGTATGCACGGGCGTGGAAATGTTCCGCAAGCTGCTGGACCGTGGTGAGGCTGGCGACAACGTCGGCGTTCTGCTGCGCGGCATCGACCGTGAGGGCGTGGAGCGTGGTCAGGTTCTGTGCAAGCCGAAGTCGGTGAACCCGCACACGAAGTTCGAAGCCGAAGCCTATATCCTCACCAAGGAAGAGGGTGGCCGTCACACGCCGTTCTTTGCGAACTATCGTCCGCAGTTCTACTTCCGCACGACGGACGTGACCGGGACGGTTGAACTGCCGGAAGGCACCGAGATGGTGATGCCGGGCGACAACCTGAAGTTCAACGTGACGCTGATCGCCCCGATCGCGATGGAAGAGAAGCTGCGCTTCGCCATCCGTGAAGGCGGCCGCACCGTCGGCGCAGGCGTCGTGTCGAAAATCATCGCCTGAAGGCGCAACTGGTGAAAACGATCTGGCCGCCCCGGCAGGGGCGGCCTTTTTTCTGCCCGCATCCCGTGGCTGATTGCCTGCGCGATTTCAGAATCGGCAGGGGCGACTGGACGTGAAGGGAATTCTGGAGCGGTTGTTCAAACCGAAGGGGCGCGCGTTGGCGCCGGCACAGCCCTATACGGACCTTGCGTCCGAGAGCCGAGTTCGCGTGTATGAACAGGCCCGGCACGTGGTGTTCAACAAGTACCGTCGGACGGTCAAGGTCGATGACGATAACGTCAAGGCAGGGGTGAAGTTGCAGGATTGCCTGCTTGTCGCCTATTTCTGGCATGCTTTCGAGTTCATGCAGAATGCATCGGTGGACGATGTCGAAAAGCTGACGGGGCGCGACAAGGCGATTCTGGGGATGATGGCGATCGCCTTCGACCTGTCGGATGCGGCCTTTGAAGATGTCTGCAAGAAGCTTACGCCAAACCAGCTTGAGAAGGCACGGATTTTCCGGAAGAAATGGATCGATGCCGGGGCGATGCAGGCCCAGATGCAGGCAAACCGTCGCAAGGTCATGGCAGAAGCCGGGGAACTGCGCTCTGCGCAGGAGAAGGCCTTTGCAGTGCTGCACCGGGGGCTGGATGCCGCCGCCGCCTATGAGGCCGGACGCCGTCAGTTGAAGTCAGGCCAACCCCTTTGCGGACCGGGAGAGACCTTCCACTTCCTTTTGCCCTACGGCGTGCAGCGCGCCCGCGCAGCCATTGCCGGGGCGCAAGCTGTCTGGGCCGATGCCCCGGCCTATGATGCGTTGTCGCATGACGAGAGGACAATCGTGGGACACATGCACCTGTGTCTCGCCCATGCTGACGACACCGGGGTGTTGATGGAACTGATGGTCAGCCGCACCCAGGTCGATACGGTGACCCGGTTGCTGGCCAGCCTTGCCATCCCGGCCTCGGGCCACCCGATTCAGCCCGGGGACCTGCCGCAGGGCAAGGGTGCATCCAATGGCCACTGGCCGCCGGATGCGGCCGTTCCCGCCTTCTGGCCGTCGCTCTTTGACGCGGCGATGATCTTTCACATGTACTGGAACGCGCCGATTCCCGAAAATCCGGAAGAGCCGGAGGATCTGGATGAGCCGGAGGCGCAAGTATAGCTGACGTTCCAAGGTGAAACTTTTGCCCTTCCGGGCGGCCCGTTAGATTGCTTGAGCCTTTTCACCAAACCTAAGGCGGGTTAGCGTTGTAGTGCATGAGGGAGCCACCGATGGACCTGACGATCTGACCTGCGTTTTTTCCTGAAACGACGATCAGCGAGGTCTATCCATGCCAATCCTGAACGCGGATGCTGTCCATCCCCTGACCTTTCCCGATGGAACGGTGCATCCCGATATGGTGCATCTGAACCGGGTCATCGACCATCCCAACATCACGGTGGGCGATTACAGCTATGCCAATGACTTTGATCCCCCCGACGATTGGGCGGCGCGGCTGGCGCCTTATCTTTATCCCGGTGCGCCGGAGCGGTTGGTGATCGGGCGGTTTTGCCAGATCGCGCATGGGGTGCGTTTCATCACGGCATCGGCCAATCATGCCATGGGCGGGATCACGACCTATCCGTTCGGAGTGTTCGACCCCGAGACGCTGGGGCCGTACCGGGACGAGGTGGGGGCGTTGCCGGATACGGAGGTGGGCGATGATGTGTGGATCGGGCATGGCGCGCTGGTCCTGCCGGGCGCGCGGATCGGCAGCGGGGCGATCATCGGGGCGGGGGCTGTGGTGGCGGGGGTGGTGCCGCCCTATGCCGTGGTGGCGGGCAATCCGGCGCGGGTGGTTCGGATGCGGTTTTCCGAGATTGAGGTGGCGCGGTTGCTGGAGACCCGTTGGTGGGACTGGCCTGTGGAGCGGATCCGGGCGGCGCTGCCTGCGCTGATGGCGGAGGATGTGGGCGCGCTGGAGCGGGGGTGAGGGGTGGTGCGGCGCGAAAATCCGTGCGGGCAGTTTTTCGGGGCTGACGCCCCCTTGATTTCCCCCGGCCCATGCCGTAACCCCCTTCGCAGGCCTAGGAGTTTAGCTCAGTTGGTAGAGCATCGGTCTCCAAAACCGAGGGTCGTGGGTTCGAGTCCCCCAACTCCTGCCAAGCCTATCTGGTGATTGCGGCGGTCGCCGGCCCCAGAAAAACCCCGATATTTCCGCAAACCTGACGTGTCATGGCCGTGAGAGCGGCGTGGTGCAGAGCAAGGATGCTGGGCGAAGAGTCTTTCGGGGTACCCGTATGTTTCGTCTTTTCTTCCTGCTTCTTGCGCTGCCATGGCCGGTGATGGCCCTGATCGCAGCGGGCTTGTTCTGGGTGGCGCAGGACAGCCATCGGTCGGCTTTGGAAAATGAGGCGGAAAAGGCGCAGGCCTTGCTGGAACCGGTTCCCGCGCCTGTGGCGTTGGATCAGTTCACCGATGCGGATGTGCATCTGGCCGATGAGGTGCATGTCACGGCCTGGATCAACACGGATCACAACTATGAACTGACCAAGCAACGGAAGGGCACCGATACGGTGCGGCGGATGTTTGTGCTGTTCGGACCGGGGGATGCAGCGGACAGCAAGGTGGCGCGCGGGATCGTCATGCTGCCGCCTGATGAGGTGGATGCGTTCGTCATGCACCTGATGACCAACGTCGCCGATCCGATGGATCCGCGGCTGCCATTTCATCTGAATGGCGCGGTCGATCAGACGCCGGAGCTTTCGGATATGATGCGGGACGCGTTTGAGGAGCGTGGTCTGACAAAGGCCGAGGATTTTGTTGTGCTGACGCCCTTCTTACAGGGGCGAGAGGCTGCGCTGGCCCCTGATCCGGATGCGCCGATGCGGGTAGCGACCGTTTTTGGTGTGCTGGGCGGCGTTGCTGCGCTGTTGGCATTGGGCAAGCTGATGCGCGGCAAACGGCGGCCGAAGGTTCCTCAGGCACCCGTCGTAACGGATTTGGACAGGGCGCGGATGCTGGAGGCGGCGGCGCGGCCTGTGACGGTGGCCGCCCAGGCAGGGCCGACCGGGTTGGGGTATGCCACCGTGCCGACCCCGCAATCAGGGGCATGGTCGCCGCTGGAGGCCGTGCGGGCGCGGCAGGCCGCGCGGGAGGCGACAGGCGCAGCGGCGATGCACAGTGGTGGCTTCGGGCCTTCGTCGGGGGTGGCCACCGGCGGGCTGTCCGGGATGGGCGTGGAGCGATCCCTGCCCGTACGCGACGAGGCCGGGGCGGGCCTGCGGCGGCTGTATCGGATGCCGGCGGGAATTGTGGGGGCGTTGGCGCTTTATGTCGCGATGTATCTTTCCTTTGGGCATTTCACCGGCCCAAGCACCATGAACACCATACCGGAAGGCGGTATGGTGGCAGAGGTGATGGAGGGGCTTATCGGTTTTGATCCGGCCGAGTTCGAGGTCGAGTTCGAACAGGGCGCGACGGTCTTCACGGATGAAACGGCCCAGGTCGCGCCGGTGTTGCCGGTGCAGGTTGGAAGTGCGGCTGGGGTAAATGTGGCAGAAGCCGCGCGGCCGACAGTCCCCGTGCCGCAGGGGATTTCTGGGGTCGACCGGCCCTTGCCGCAGATCGGTGACAAACCTCCCGCTCCAAAGGATCAGGTCAGAGAGGATATCGCGGCGGGCATGCCGCCCGCGGAGGCGATCCGCAAGGCGATCACGGCGGAGTTTCCGGATGAGACCGGGCCAAAAGGGCCGGTCTTCCTGAGCACCGCCGAGGAAGAGCCTGGGACGGAGGCCGGACTGATGCAGCGGTTGCGCGACCTTGTTCCGCAGGGCTGGGACGGAATGGATCCGGCTGCGGTATCGGCCCCGGTGACGGGTGGCGGCCTTTGGAAGGGACCCGTCGGAATTGCGGTTCTGTTGGCGCTGGGATCTGTGCTTGCCACCATCGGGCTGGCCTTCGCGCGCCGATCGCGGCAGCGCGCGGTGGCAGCGCAGACCGATCCATGGTCGCGGATATCCGAACGGTTGCAGTAGCAGGCGGCGGTGGTCTGGCTTTCCCTTGAAATCCCGGCCCATCCGGCGTATCTGCCCAGCAACCCTAATGCGCGGACCTGTTACCATGGCCAAAACGAACCCCATCACCTTTCTTCAGCAGGTGCGAACCGAAGTCGGCAAGGTCGTCTGGCCGACCCGGCGCGAGGTGGTGCTGACCACGATCATGGTGTTCATCATGGCGGCGCTGACGGCGACGTTCTTCAGCCTTGTTGATCTGGGAATCCGGACCGGGCTGCGCGCAATCCTGGGCTGAGGCCCGGATTTGCCTTGAATTCATTGGGGCGCGCTTGTATCTGCGCCCCTGATCAAGGGGCACGGGCGCGCAGCGATTCGAGTTGCGCGCTTTGTTTTGTTCCTGAAAGCATTGAAATTTCAGGGGGTTCGCCCCCGCTGACGCAAGGTGGAAGTGGCATGGCGAAGCGCTGGTATTCGGTGAGCGTTCTCTCGAATTTCGAGAAGAAGGTTGCCGAGCAGATCCGCACGGCCGTGATTGAAGCCGGGTTGCAGGAAGAAATCGACGAAGTGCTGGTGCCGACAGAGGAAGTTCTTGAGGTTCGGCGCGGCAAGAAAGTGACGAGCGAGCGGCGTTTCATGCCCGGCTATGTGCTGGTGCGGATGGAGATGTCGAACAAGGGCTATCACCTGATTTCTTCGATCAACCGGGTGACCGGGTTCCTTGGCCCGCAGGGCAAGCCGATGCCGATGCGGGACGCGGAAGTGAACGCGATCCTGAACCGGGTCGAAGAGGGCGAGGTTGCGCCGCGCAATCTGATCCGCTTCGAGATCGGCGAGAAGGTGAAGGTCACCGATGGCCCGTTCGAGGGCTTTGACGGGATGGTGGAAGAGGTCGACGAGGACCACAGCCGCCTGAAGGTTTCGGTGTCAATCTTTGGCCGGGCGACCCCGGTCGAGCTGGAATTCACGCAGGTCACCAAAGGGGCCTGAGTGTATCGCGTGGGAGGCGAGCGCCCTTTGGGGTGACGGACCGAACCACTAAACCGCGCCATTTGGCGCTGTGACAGAGGAGATGGCCCCATGGCCAAGAAAGTAATCGGCAGCCTGAAGCTGCAGGTCAAGGCTCAGCAAGCCAACCCGTCGCCGCCAGTTGGTCCGGCGCTGGGTCAGCGCGGGCTGAACATCATGGCCTTCGTGAAGGAATTCAACGCGAAGACCGCCGACATCGCGCCGGGCACCCCGACGCCTGTCGTGATCACCTATTATCAGGACAAGTCGTTCAGCCTTGAGCTGAAGACGGCACCTGCGTCCTATCTGCTGAAGACCGCTGCCGGTCTGCCGCAGGTTGGCAAGCGCAACCGTGCGAAGGGTTCGTCGAAGCCGGGCCGTGAAGTGGCTGGGTCGGTGACCGTGGCGCAGGTGCGCCAGATCGCCGAAACGAAGATGAAGGACCTGAACGCCAATTCCGTGGAAGCTGCGATGCAGATCATCCTTGGTTCGGCGAAGTCCTGCGGCATCGAAGTGAAGGGCTGAGATCATGGCAAAGCTCGCTAAGCGCGTTCGCGCAGCACAAGACGTTTTCGGCACCGCGACCAATGTGTCGGTCGAAGATGCGGTCGCCCTGATCAAGAAGGCGGCTTCGGCCAAGTTCGACGAGACGGTTGAAATCGCGATGAACCTGGGTGTTGATCCCCGCCATGCCGACCAGATGGTCCGCGGCGTGGTGCAGCTGCCGAACGGTACGGGCAAGACCGTGCGCGTGGCCGTGTTCGCCCGTGGTGCCAAGGCTGATGAAGCCAAGGCTGCCGGTGCGGATATCGTGGGTGCGGAAGACCTGATGGAAAGCATCCAGTCGGGCAAGATCGAGTTCGACCGTTGCATCGCGACGCCGGACCTGATGCCGCTGGTCGGCCGTCTGGGTAAGATCCTGGGCCCGCGCAACCTGATGCCGAACCCGAAGGTTGGCACTGTGACGATGGACGTGAAAACGGCTGTCGAAGCGGCCAAGGGCGGCGAAGTGCAGTTCAAGGTTGAAAAGGCCGGTGTGGTGCATGCCGGCGTGGGCAAGGTTTCGTTCGACGCCGAGAAGCTGGCGCAGAACGTGCGTGCCTTTGTTGACGCGGTGAACCGCGCCAAGCCCGCCGGTGCGAAGGGTGCCTACCTGAAGAAGGTATCACTGTCTTCGACCATGGGCCCGGGCGTTTCGGTTGACCTGACCTCGGCCACTGCGAACTAAGTGTTGCGCCAAGGCGCGATCTTGTGAGATTTTTGGAAACGGCCGCAGAGATGCGGCCGTTTCTATTGTTTGGTACCCGGTGACCCGTTAGCCTTTTCTGTAAGGGGCACGAGACCCCGGTATGTGTGCAGGAGTAGCGGGATGGACAACCAGGATATGCGGCACTTGAAGCGCCGCCTGGCCAGCGACGATATCAAGAAGCTCGACACGGCATCGGTTTTGGAAACGGGCGAGATGCGCCTGTTCCGCTATGACGGCGGCGATGGGTTTGACCTTGATCTGTATCGCAAGCTGCAGACCGAAGCGAACAAGATGAAGATCGACAACCAATGGGTGCCGGAAGACCATATCCGTATCCTTGCGGACTATATGAAGGCCAAGGGGAGCAAGCCCAAGAAGGGGCTGTGCCACGGGACGCGGCGCGGGAACGAACAGATGTGGTTCCGCCAGCATATCGGCGGCAGCGCGAATGTGATCGGGACTGAGATTTCGGATACCGCGACTGAGTTTCCGCACACGATCCAGTGGGATTTCCATGACGTTGATCCGGCATGGGTCGGCAAGATGGATTTTGTCTATTCGAATTCATGGGACCATTCCTATGATCCGGAACGGGCCTTTACCGGCTGGGTGAGTTGCCTGAAGAAAGGTGGCTTCCTGATGCTGGATCATGGCTGGAACTATCGCCCGGCGAGGGTATCGGCGATGGATCCGTTCGGAATTTCGGAAGCCGGGCTTGTGATGATGCTGAACCGTCTTTGTGAAGGGACGGGTGAGGTTGTGGAAGTGATCGACGGCGGATTTCACAAGCGAAAGCAGATCCGTACGGTGATCTTCCGCGCCAAGGCGTGACGGCATGGAGGACCAGGGGCCGAGGATCACGGTCTATTCGTGCTATTTCGGGGTGTATGAGCCGTTCAACCCCGAAGCCACGTCGCAAGAGGGGGATCATGCACGGGTCGTGTTTACCGATCATCCGGGACTTTCGTCACAGGGTGTGACGGTCCAGCGCGAGGCAGAAGGCGGGGATCCGGGGCGGCTTTCGCGGTTGGCAAAGCTGCGGCCGCATCTGTTCTTTGGTGATCAGGACTGGGTGATCTATATCGACAATGGCGCGCGTCTGACGGTGCCGCCGGGCGAGATCGTGGCGCGGATCGAGGCGGAGTATCCCGGCGGAGCACCCGCCGGACGTTATCTGTTTCGTCACGATCGCAGAACCTGTGCCTATCGCGAGGCGCGATTATGCATGAGGCAAGGCAAAATTCCGCGGGCGGACTATCGGCGGCAGGTGGCGCATTATCAGGCGGCGGGATTCCCGGAGAACTGGGGCCTGTTCGTGAATACGGTGATGATCCAGAAGATGGGCGATCCGGCGACGGATGCGTTCAATGATGCGTGGTTTGATCACTACATGGCCTTTTCGCGACGGGATCAGGTGTCGCTGCCCTTCATGCTGTGGCAGAAAGGGTATCCATTGCGCGTGCTGCCCTTTGCGATGACGGATGTGACGCGTTGGCCGTATTTCCGGCGGTGGAAGCGGCTGAAGTTTCAGGCGGCAGAGGCGCGCAAGGCGGCGAATGCGTCCGGCTGACTGCCAAATCCTTGCGGATGGTCTGCGGGGGCTTGGAAAGCGCGGACGGAATGGATATTGACCCCTGATACCCGGCTTGCGTGATTCGTCGCGCAAGTTGGGTATCCTTTGTCCGAGACGGTGGGTGCAAGGTGCGAGCCTTGCTTAATTTCCCTCCTGAGATGAGTGAACGAGACGGATTTCCGGGGGTTTTCCTCGGGCGATCATAACTCGGGATATCATTCGGACCCGAATGCCCCTGCTTGCAGGGGCTTAAATGAGCCGGGGGGAGACCCCCACACTTGGAGTGAAACTGTGGATAGAGCCCAGAAAGAGAAAGTGGTCGATGAACTCGGCCAGATCTTCGAAAGCTCTGGCGTTGTGGTGGTTGCCCACTACACGGGTATGACGGTTGCACAGATGCAGGACCTGCGCGCGAAAATGCGCGAAGTTGGCGGGTCCGTACGCGTTGCCAAGAACAAGCTCGCCAAGATCGCCCTTGAAGGGAAACCCGGCGCACAGATGGGTGACCTGCTTACGGGCATGACCGTGCTTGCCTATTCGGAAGACCCTGTCGCTGCGGCGAAGGTCACCGAGGCCTACGCCAAGACGAATGAAAAATTCATTATTCTTGGTGGGGCTATGGGCGGCTCGATTCTGGACCAGGCCGGTGTCAAGGCTGTGGCTTCCATGCCGTCGCGCGAAGAGCTTATCGCTCAGATCGTGTCGTGCATCGGGGCACCTGCTTCGGCAATCGCTGGTGCAATTGGCGCGCCTGCTTCGAACATCGCAAGCATCCTGTCCACCATCGAGGAGAAGGCTGCGGCCTGATCCAAGAATACCCGCGTGGTTGAACCCACAGCGTTGGACCCCATCTTAATAGAACGGAATGAGCAAAATGGCTGATCTGAACAAACTCGCCGAAGACATCGTCGGCCTGACCCTGCTACAGGCTCAGGAACTGAAAACCATCCTGAAGGACAAGTATGGCATCGAGCCGGCCGCCGGTGGCGCCGTCATGATGGCTGCTGGTCCGGCTGCGGCTGCTGCTGCCCCGGCAGAAGAGCAGACCGAATTCGACGTCGTCCTGACCGATGCCGGTGCGAACAAGATCAACGTGATCAAAGTCGTGCGCGAAATCACCGGTCTGGGCCTGAAAGAAGCCAAAGACCTGACCGAAGCCGGTGGCAAGATCAAGGAAGGCATCTCGAAGGCTGACGCCGAAGCGATGAAGAAGAAGTTCGAAGAGGCTGGTGCCAAGGCCGAACTGAAGTAATCGGGCGGGATGCGTTTCGCATTCTGACACTGGTTTTGAGGCTGGGTCGGGGATTTCCCCGGCCCAGCCGAACCTGTCTTGAAAGGGGCATCCTGGCCCTTTGGCCCCGATGCGGGTGCCCCTCTCAAGGCGCGGTTAATGGTTCGGGAGCCCCTCCGGTGGGAGGCGGGGCATGAATGGAACCACCCCCCTTATCGCAATAGGCGCGCGTTCGTGGCCCCGACGGACCTGCGCCAGCGACACGAGAAAAAGGTGACGACGCACATGGCGCAAGCTTACGTTGGCCAGAAACGCATCCGCCGCTATTACGGCAAGATCCGCGAAGTCCTGGAGATGCCGAACCTCATCGAGGTTCAGAAATCTTCGTACGACCTGTTCCTGAAATCGGGCGACGGCGACAAGCCGGCCGATGGCGAGGGGATTCAGGGAACCTTCCAGTCGGTTTTCCCGATCAAGGATTTCAATGAGACCGCGGTGCTGGAGTTCGTGAAATACGAACTTGAGAAGCCGAAGTACGACGTGGACGAGTGCCAGTCGCGCGACATGACCTTTGCTGCGCCGCTGAAGGTGACGCTGCGCCTGATCGTGTTTGATGTCGATGAAACCACAGGTGCGCGGTCCGTCAAGGACATCAAGGAACAGGATGTCTACATGGGCGATATGCCCCTGATGACGTCGAACGGCACGTTCATCGTGAACGGCACCGAGCGGGTGATCGTTTCGCAGATGCACCGCAGCCCCGGCGTGTTCTTCGACCACGACAAGGGCAAGACGCATTCGAGCGGCAAACTGCTGTTCACCTGCCGGATCATTCCGTATCGCGGGTCGTGGCTCGATTTCGAATTCGACGCCAAGGACATCGTGTTCGCGCGTATCGACCGCCGCCGCAAGCTGCCGGTGACGACGCTGCTGTATGCGCTGGGCATGGATCAGGAAGGCATCATGGATGCCTACTACGACACCATTTCCTTCAAGCATTTGAAGAACAAGGGCTGGGTGACCAAGTTCTTCCCGAACCGCGTTTCCGGCACGCGCCCGACCTACGATCTGGTCGATGCGGCGACGGGCGAGGTGATCCTGAAGGCGGGCGAAAAGGCCACGCCGCGGATGGTGAAGAAGTGGAAGGATGACGGCGCGATAACGGAACTGCTGGTTCCGTTCGACCATATCCTCGGTCGCTATGTCGCCAAGGACATCATCAACGAGGAAACCGGCGAGATTTGGGTCGAAGCCGGCGACGAGTTGACGATGGAATATGACCGCGACGGCGGCATCAAGGGCGGCAGCCTGAAGGTTCTGCTGGATCAGGGCATCACCGACATTCCGGTGCTGGACATCGACAACATCAATGTCGGACCGTACATCCGCAACACGATGGCGGCGGACAAGAACATGGGCCGGGATACCGCGCTTATGGACATCTACCGCGTGATGCGTCCGGGCGAGCCGCCGACTGTTGAAGCGGCGAGCCAGTTGTTCGACACGCTGTTCTTTGATTCCGAGCGCTATGACCTGTCGGCCGTGGGCCGGGTCAAGATGAACATGCGTCTGGATCTGGGCAAGCCCGATACCCAGCGCACGCTCGACCGTGAAGACATCATCGCCTGCATCAAGGCGCTGACGGAATTGCGTGATGGCAAAGGCGAGATCGACGACATCGACCACCTTGGCAACCGCCGCGTGCGGTCTGTCGGGGAATTGATGGAGAACCAGTATCGCGTCGGCCTGCTGCGGATGGAGCGTGCGATCAAGGAGCGGATGTCGTCGGTGGAAATCGACACGATCATGCCGCAGGACCTGATCAACGCGAAGCCGGCTGCGGCGGCGGTGCGGGAATTCTTTGGGTCTAGCCAGCTTTCGCAGTTCATGGACCAGACCAACCCGCTGTCCGAAGTGACGCACAAGCGCCGCCTGTCGGCCCTTGGGCCGGGCGGTCTGACGCGGGAACGTGCGGGCTTTGAAGTGCGCGACGTTCACCCGACCCACTATGGCCGGATGTGCCCGATTGAAACGCCGGAAGGCCAGAACATCGGTCTGATCAACTCGCTGGCCACATTCGCCCGCGTGAACAAGTATGGCTTCATCGAAACACCGTACCGCAAGGTGATCGACAACAAGGTGACCGATGAGGTCGTCTATATGTCGGCGACCGAGGAAATGCGCCACACCGTGGCGCAGGCCAACGCCGCGCAGGACGAGAATGGCAAGTTCACGGATGATCTGATTTCCAGCCGGAAATCGGGGGAATTCATGCTGAACCCGCCGGACGCGATTGACCTGATCGACGTGTCGCCCAAGCAGTTGGTGTCTGTCGCCGCATCGCTGATCCCGTTCCTTGAGAACGATGACGCGAACCGCGCGCTGATGGGTTCGAACATGCAGCGTCAGGCAGTGCCGTTGCTGCAATCGGATGCGCCTTTCGTGGGTACGGGGATCGAGGCCGTTGTGGCCCGCGATTCCGGGGCTGCGATCATGGCGCGGCGGGCGGGTGTCATCGACCAGGTCGATGCAACCCGTATCGTTGTGCGCGCCACGGAAATGCTGGAACCCGGCGAGCCGGGCGTCGACATCTATCGTCTGCGCAAGTTCAAGCGTTCCAACCAGTCGTCCTGCATCAACCAGCGTCCGCTGGTGAAGGTGGGCGATACGGTCGGCCGGGCCGAAGTGATTGCGGATGGCCCCTGCACCGATCTGGGCGAATTGGCCCTTGGCCGGAACGTGGTCGTCGCGTTCATGCCGTGGAATGGCTACAACTATGAAGACTCGATCCTGATTTCAGAGCGTATCCTGCGGGACGACGTGTTCACCTCGATTCATATCGAGGAATACGAAGTCGCGGCGCGCGATACGAAGCTGGGGCCGGAAGAGATTACGCGCGACATCCCGAACGTTGGCGAGGAAGCCCTGCGCAACCTCGACGAAGCCGGGATCGTCTATATCGGTGCCGAAGTGCAGCCGGGCGATATTCTGGTGGGCAAGATCACGCCCAAGGGCGAAAGCCCGATGACGCCGGAAGAAAAGCTGTTGCGCGCCATCTTTGGCGAAAAGGCATCGGATGTGCGTGACACGTCGCTGCGCCTGCCGCCGGGGGCCTATGGCACCATCGTGGAAGTGCGCGTGTTCAACCGTCATGGTGTGGACAAGGACGAGCGTGCGCTGCAGATCGAACGGGAAGAAGTCGAACGTCTGGCGCGGGACCGCGACGACGAATTGGCGATCCTTGAGCGCAACATCTATTCGCGCCTCAAGACGCTGATCATGGGCAAGACCGCCGTCAAGGGACCGAAGGGCATTCGTGCCGGATCGACCATTGACGACGAACTGCTGGGCACGCTGTCGCGCGGCCAGTGGTGGCAGCTTGCGCTGGCCGAAGAGGCCGAGGCGAAGGATGTCGAGGCACTGCATGACCAGTTCGAGGCGCAGAAGCGCGCCCTGGATCACCGGTTCGACGACAAGGTCGAAAAGGTGCGCCGTGGCGACGATCTGCCCCCGGGCGTGATGAAGATGGTCAAAGTGTTCGTCGCGGTGAAGCGCAAGCTGCAACCGGGCGACAAGATGGCCGGTCGTCATGGCAACAAGGGCGTTATCTCGAAGGTCGTTCCGATCGAAGACATGCCGTTCCTTGCGGATGGCACGCCGGTTGATCTGGTGCTGAACCCGCTGGGTGTGCCGTCGCGGATGAACGTCGGGCAGATTCTGGAAACCCACATGGGCTGGGCCGCGCGCGGCCTTGGCCTGAAGATCGACGATGCCCTGAAAGAGTATCGTCGTTCGGGTGACATGACCCCGGTGCGCGAAGCGATGCGCATTGCCTATGGTGATGAGACCTATGACGAGGTGCTGGCCGACCGGACCGAGGATGAATTCCTTGAACTGGCAGGCAATGTGACCAAGGGCGTGCCAATTGCATCGCCGGTGTTCGACGGGGCCAAGGAAGCGGACGTAAACGACGCGCTGACGCGCGCCGGGTTCGATACCTCGGGTCAGTCGGTGGTGTTCGATGGCCGTTCGGGCGAGCAATTCGCGCGGAAGGTCACCGTGGGCGTGAAATACATGCTCAAGCTGCACCACCTTGTTGACGACAAGCTGCACGCCCGTTCGACGGGGCCGTACTCGCTTGTTACCCAGCAGCCGCTGGGTGGTAAGGCGCAGTTCGGTGGTCAGCGTCTGGGGGAGATGGAGGTCTGGGCTCTGGAAGCCTATGGTGCCGCCTATACCCTTCAGGAAATGCTGACCGTGAAGTCGGACGACGTGGCAGGCCGGACCAAGGTCTATGAATCGATCGTCAAGGGCGAGGACAATTTCGAAGCGGGCGTTCCGGAGAGCTTTAACGTTCTCGTCAAGGAAGTGCGCGGCCTCGGCCTGAATATGGAACTCCTGGATGCGGAGGAGGAGTGACCGAAAGGCGGTGTGAACCGCCCTTTGGCCCCTCGTGGGGCGGGATGACACCCGCCCTGCGCCCCCGCCCCCTTTCAAGGATTTGGAAATGAACCAGGAACTGACCAACAACCCGTTCAACCCGGTTGCCCCGATCAAGACGTTTGACGAGATCAAGATCTCGCTCGCGTCGCCGGAGCGCATCCTTTCGTGGTCGTTCGGCGAGATCAAGAAGCCGGAAACCATCAACTATCGCACGTTCAAGCCGGAACGTGACGGCCTGTTCTGCGCCCGTATCTTCGGGCCGATCAAGGATTACGAATGCCTGTGCGGCAAGTACAAGCGCATGAAGTATCGCGGCGTTGTCTGCGAGAAATGCGGTGTGGAAGTCACGCTGCAAAAGGTGCGGCGCGAGCGGATGGGCCATATCGAACTGGCTGCACCCGTCGCCCACATCTGGTTCCTGAAATCGCTGCCGTCGCGGATCGGGCTGATGCTCGACATGACGCTGCGGGATCTGGAGCGGATTCTGTATTTTGAAAACTATGTCGTCATCGAACCCGGTCTGACGGACCTGACCTATGGTCAGCTGATGACAGAGGAAGAGTTCCTCGACGCGCAGGATCAGTATGGCGCGGATGCCTTCACCGCCAATATCGGCGCGGAAGCGATCCGGGAAATGCTGGCGGCGATCGATCTGGAATCGACGGCGGATCAGCTGCGCGAGGACCTGAAAGAGGCGACGGGCGAGCTGAAGCCGAAGAAGATCATCAAGCGGCTGAAGATCGTCGAGTCGTTCCTTGAGTCGGGCAACCGGCCGGAGTGGATGGTTCTGACGGTGCTGCCGGTCATTCCGCCGGAACTGCGCCCGCTGGTGCCGCTGGATGGTGGCCGTTTCGCGACATCGGACCTGAACGATCTGTATCGCCGGGTCATCAACCGCAACAACCGTCTGAAGCGGCTGATCGAATTGCGTGCGCCCGACATTATCGTCCGCAACGAAAAGCGGATGCTGCAAGAAGCTGTGGACGCGCTGTTCGACAACGGCCGCCGTGGCCGCGTGATCACGGGCACCAACAAGCGCCCGTTGAAATCGCTGTCGGACATGCTGAAGGGCAAGCAGGGCCGGTTCCGCCAGAACCTGCTGGGCAAGCGCGTGGACTTTTCGGGCCGTTCGGTCATCGTGACCGGGCCGGAACTGAAGCTGCACCAGTGCGGTTTGCCGAAGAAGATGGCGCTGGAGCTGTTCAAGCCGTTCATCTATTCGCGGCTTGAGGCGAAGGGGCTGTCAAGCACCGTCAAGCAGGCGAAGAAGCTGGTGGAAAAGGAACGTCCCGAGGTTTGGGATATTCTGGATGAAGTCATCCGCGAACACCCGGTTCTTCTGAACCGTGCACCCACGCTGCACCGGTTGGGGATTCAGGCGTTTGAGCCGATCCTGATCGAAGGCAAGGCGATCCAGCTTCACCCGCTGGTCTGTTCTGCCTTCAACGCCGACTTTGACGGCGACCAGATGGCCGTTCACGTTCCGTTGAGCCTTGAGGCACAGTTGGAAGCGCGCGTCTTGATGATGTCGACCAACAACGTGCTGTCGCCCGCCAACGGCGCGCCTATCATCGTTCCGTCGCAGGACATGGTGCTGGGGCTGTACTACGTCACCATGGAACGCAAGGGCATGGTTGGCGAAGGCATGGCATTCGCCGATATCGAGGAAGTGGAACATGCGCTGGCCGCTGGTGCCGTGCATCTGCACGCCTCGATCACCGCGCGGATCAAGCAGATCGACGAAGAGGGCAACGAGGTCTGGAAGCGATTCAAGACCACGCCGGGCCGTCTGCGGCTGGGCAACCTCTTGCCGCTGAACGCCAAGGCGCCGTTCGAACTGGCCAACCGTTTGCTGCGCAAGAAGGACGTTCAGAACGTCATCGACACCGTCTACCGCTATTGCGGGCAGAAAGAGTCGGTCATTTTCTGTGACCAGATCATGACGCTGGGCTTCCGCGAAGCGTTCCGTGCAGGCATCTCGTTCGGCAAGGACGACATGCTGATCCCGGATTCCAAGTGGACCATCGTGAACGAAGTGCGCGATCAGGTTAAGGAATTCGAACAGCAGTACATGGACGGCCTGATCACTCAGGGCGAAAAGTACAACAAGGTTGTCGATGCCTGGTCGAAGTGTTCCGACAAGGTGGCCGGCGAGATGATGGCGGAAATCTCTGCCGTTCGTTTCGATGATGCTGGCGCTGAGAAGGAACCGAACTCGGTTTACATGATGTCCCACTCTGGGGCGCGTGGTTCGCCTGCCCAGATGAAGCAGCTGGGCGGGATGCGCGGCCTTATGGCCAAGCCGTCGGGTGAGATCATTGAGACGCCGATCATCTCGAACTTCAAGGAAGGTCTGACCGTTCTTGAATACTTCAACTCGACCCACGGCGCGCGGAAAGGTCTGGCCGATACGGCGCTGAAGACCGCGAACTCGGGCTATCTGACGCGGCGTCTGGTGGACGTGGCGCAGGATTGCATCGTGCGCAGCCATGATTGCGGAACCGACCGGGCGATCACCGCAGAAGCCGCCGTGAATGACGGTGAAGTGGTGCAGACCCTGGCCGACCGCGTGCTGGGCCGGGTGTCGGCGGATGACGTGCTGGTGCCGGGAACGGATGAGGTTCTGGTGGCAGCGGGCGAGCTGATCGACGAGCGTCGGGCTGATCTGATCGATCAGGCCGGGGTCGCGGTCATGCGTATCCGCAGCCCGCTGACCTGTGAGGCCGAAGAGGGCGTTTGCGCCATGTGCTATGGCCGTGACCTTGCGCGCGGCACGCTGGTGAACCAGGGGGAAGCTGTCGGCATCATCGCCGCGCAGTCCATCGGGGAACCCGGCACGCAGCTTACGATGCGGACGTTCCACATCGGCGGTATCGCGCAGGGTGGACAGCAGTCGTTCCTCGAAGCCAGCCAGGAAGGCCGGATCGAGTTCCGCAACGCCAACCTTCTGTCCAACGCCAATGGCGAACAGATTGTTGTCGGGCGGAACATGTCGATCGCTATCGTGGACGAGGCCGGTCAGGACCGGGCGGTTCACAAGGTAAGCTATGGTGCCAAGATCCATGCCAAGGACGGCATGGCGGTGAAGCGCGGCACCAAGCTGTTCGAATGGGACCCCTATACCCTGCCGATCATCGCCGAAAAGGGCGGTGTGGCGAAGTTCGTGGACCTTGTTTCAGGCATTTCGGTGCGCGAGGACACGGATGATGCGACGGGCATGACGCAGAAGATCGTGTCGGACTGGCGGTCGGCGCCCAAGGGGAATGACCTGAAGCCCGAGATCATCATCATGGACCCGGCGACGGGTGAGCCGGTGCGTGCCGACAATGGCAACCCGATCACCTATCCGATGTCGGTGGACGCGATCCTTTCGGTCGAAGACCAGCAGGAAGTGCGTCCGGGCGATGTGGTGGCGCGTATCCCGCGCGAAGGTGCCAAGACCAAGGACATCACCGGGGGTCTTCCCCGCGTGGCGGAACTGTTCGAAGCCCGTCGCCCGAAGGACCACGCGATCATCGCGGAAACCGATGGGTATGTGCGGTTTGGCAAGGACTACAAGAACAAGCGCCGCATCACGGTTGAACCCGTTGATGAGACGCTGCAGGCGGTTGAGTACATGATCCCCAAGGGCAAGCACATTCCGGTTCAGGAAGGTGATTTCGTCCAGAAGGGTGACTACATCATGGACGGCAACCCGGCTCCGCATGACATCCTGCGGATCATGGGAGTCGAGGCGCTTGCCAACTACATGATCGACGAAGTGCAGGACGTGTATCGACTGCAGGGCGTGAAGATCAACGACAAGCATATCGAAGTGATCGTGCGTCAGATGCTTCAGAAGCTTGAGATCCTGGATGGTGGCGATACGACGCTGCTGAAGGGTGAACAGGTCGAGAAGATCGAGTTGGACGAAGAGAACGCCAAGGCGCGCAACCGCGGGCTGCGCGAGGCGAAGGCCGAGCCGGTTCTGTTGGGGATCACCAAGGCAAGCTTGCAGACACGGTCCTTCATCTCGGCCGCGTCCTTCCAGGAAACCACCCGCGTGCTGACCGAGGCTTCGGTTCAGGGCAAGCGCGACAAGCTGGTGGGTCTGAAGGAGAACGTGATCGTGGGCCGTCTGATCCCGGCAGGGACGGGCGGGGCGACGAGCCGCGTCAAGAAGATCGCCGCGGATCGCGACCAGAACGTGATCGAGGCTCGCCGGTCCGAGGCCGAAACGGCTGCGGCTTTGGCGGCACCGGTCGACATGAAGGCCAGCGATCTGGATCTGGGCATGTCGGATGCGATCGACAGCCGCGATTGATCTTTGAGACAGATTTGGAAAGGGGCCGTCGCAGCGATGCGGCGGCCCTTTTCCTTTGGCGGTGGCGCTGATAGCGATACGGGCCAAGAGGACATGATGCCGATATCCGACAATCTGCGCGGTGCGATCTATATGATGGTCGCCATGGCCGCCTTTACCCTGAATGACAGCGCGATGAAGGCCGCGACGCAGACCTTGCCGCTGTGGCAGGCGATTGCGATGCGGGGATTGCTGACGCTGGGGCCGCTGGCACTGATCGGGGTGGCGACCGGGGGGCTGCGGTTCCGCATGGCGCGGCGGGATGCGGGGATCATTGCCATTCGGTCAGTGGCAGAGGTGGCATCCACGCTGCTGTTTCTGGCGGCGCTGGTCCATATGCCCTTGGCGAACCTGTCGGCCATTCTGCAAGCGCTGCCGCTGGCGGTTGCATTGGCGGCCTGGGCGGTGTTCGGCGACAGGATCGGCTGGCGGCGCATCACGGCCATTCTGGTGGGATTTGTGGGGGTTTTGATTATCATCCGCCCCGGACCGCAGGGGTTTGACCATTGGTCGCTGATGGGGTTGGCGTCGGTGGCCTTTGTGGTGGTGCGCGATCTTTCCACCCGGCAGCTATCAATGGCGGTGCCATCCTCAACCGTGGCGGTGCTTGGGTCGCTGGCGGTGACGGTCACCGCGCTGACCCTGTCACTGCCGGCCGGATGGCAGGCGGTCAGCCTGCGCGAGGGGCTGCTGATCGCGGCGGCGGCGGCGGCGCTGGTGGTTGGTTATAATTTTGTGATCATGGTGATGCGGGTGGGCGATATCGGGTTCATCGCGCCGTTCCGATATACCGCGCTGTTATGGGCAATCTTTCTGGGCTGGGTTGTGTTCGGGACGCTGCCCGATGCGTTGACGCTGATGGGGGCGGGGCTGGTTGTTGGGTCGGGCATCTTTACCCTGTGGCGCGAGCGCAAGGTGAAGGCGGTCAAGCTGGATGTAGGGCAGGGCTGATGATCCCGGCCACCGGGGCGGTTGTTGACATCCCCTGCGACTCCCCCTATACGCCCGCTACCTGAGTGCTGGCCCCTATGGGGAGTCGGCCAAAGGATATCGAAAAGTGAGTGGTCATGATCCGGGCGCAGGCCCCGATCCTCTGGAATTCCACCGCGTCGTCCCCGCGAAGGGGGCGCATGCGGTTTTGGCGTTTTGCGATCCGCGCAAGCGTCAGTCGAGAAGCAGCGCGCCGGGAGATTGGCGCGAGTATTGACAACGCCCGTGAGGGCAATTCGAGGTAGTTGAATGCCAACGATCCAACAGCTGATCCGCAAGCCGCGGGAAGCAAAAGTCAGAAGGTCCAAGTCGCAGCACTTGGAATCCTGCCCCCAGAAGCGCGGCGTTTGCACCCGCGTCTACACCACCACCCCGAAGAAGCCGAACTCGGCCATGCGGAAAGTCGCCAAGGTGCGTCTGACCAACGGCTTTGAAGTGATCAGCTACATTCCGGGTGAAAAGCACAACCTTCAGGAACACTCTGTGGTTCTGATCCGTGGCGGCCGGGTGAAAGACCTTCCCGGTGTGCGTTACCACATCCTCCGCGGCGTTCTGGATACCCAGGGCGTGAAAGATCGTCGTCAGCGTCGTTCGAAATACGGCGCCAAGCGTCCGAAGTGAGGAGATAGAGCATGTCACGTCGTCACGCCGCCGAGAAGCGCGAGATCCTGCCCGATGCCAAGTATGGCGACCGGGTTCTGACCAAGTTCATGAACAACCTGATGCTGGACGGAAAGAAATCCGTTGCAGAATCCATCGTCTACGGCGCGCTTGAGCGCGTTCAGACGCGCCTGAAGCGCGAACCGATCCAGTGCTTCCACGAAGCGCTGGAGAACGTGAAGCCGTCGGTCGAAGTGCGTTCGCGCCGCGTCGGTGGTGCGACCTATCAGGTTCCCGTCGAAGTGCGTACCGAGCGTCGTGAAGCGCTGGCAATCCGCTGGCTGATCATCGCGGCCCGCAAGCGCAACGAAAACACCATGGAAGAGCGTCTGGCTGCCGAGCTTTCGGATGCCGTGAACAACCGTGGCACCGCCGTCAAAAAGCGGGAAGACACCCACAAGATGGCGGATGCGAACAAAGCATTCAGCCATTACCGCTGGTAAGGGGTCATCATGGCACGCGAATTTCCGCTGACGCGCTACCGCAACTTTGGCATCATCGCGCATATCGATGCCGGCAAGACCACCACGTCTGAGCGTATCCTGTATTACACAGGCAAGTCGCACAAGATCGGTGAAGTGCATGATGGCGCCGCCACCATGGACTGGATGGAGCAAGAGCAAGAGCGTGGCATCACGATCACCTCGGCTGCGACCACCACGTTCTGGGAACGCACCATTGATCCGGGTCTGGAGCATGCGCGTTCCGACAAGTACCGTTTCAACATCATCGACACCCCCGGCCACGTCGACTTCACCATTGAAGTCGAACGTTCGCTGGCCGTGCTGGATGGTGCTGTCGTTCTGCTGGACGGCAACGCCGGTGTGGAACCGCAGACCGAAACCGTGTGGCGTCAGGCTGACCGATACAAGGTTCCGCGGATCGTGTTCGTCAACAAGATGGACAAGACCGGCGCGGACTATTTCAACTGCGTCCGCATGATCAAGGACCGGACCGGCGCGAATGCGATGCCGGTGGCCCTGCCGATCGGCGCCGAGGATAAGCTGGAAGGCATCATCGACCTCGTGACGATGGAAGAGTGGGTTTATCAGGGTGAAGATCTGGGCGCGTCCTGGGTTCGTCAGCCGATCCGCGCCGACCTGAAGGACGTGGCCGATGAATGGCGCCTGAACCTGCTGGAAACGGCAGTCGGTCAGGACGATGCGGCGATGGAAGCCTATCTGGAAGGCAACGAGCCGACCCCGGAAGAACTGCGCGCGCTGATCCGGAAGGGGACGCTGGCGATTGACTTCATCCCGGTTTTTGCAGGCTCGGCCTTCAAGAACAAGGGTGTGCAGCCGCTGCTGAACGCCGTGATCGACTATCTGCCTTCGCCGCTGGACGTGCCGCCCTATATGGGCTTTGCGCCGGGTGACGAGACGGAAACGCGTGACATCGCCCGTTCAGCCGATGACGACCAGCCCTTCTCGGGTTTGGCGTTCAAGATCATGAACGACCCCTTCGTCGGTTCGCTGACCTTTACCCGGATCTATTCGGGCAAGCTGGGCAAGGGCGATGCGATGCTGAACGCGACCAAGCAGCGCAAAGAGCGCGTTGGCCGCATGATGATGATGCACGCCATCGACCGTGAAGAAATCACCGAAGCGTTTGCTGGTGACATCATCGCGCTGGGCGGTCTGAAGGAAACCACCACCGGGGACACGCTCTGTGATCCGGCGGCACCCGTTGTTCTGGAAACCATGACCTTCCCGGTCCCGGTTATCGAGATCGCGGTGGAACCCAAGACCAAGGCCGACCAGGAAAAGATGGGCATCGCTTTGGCCCGTCTGGCTGCCGAAGACCCGTCCTTCCGGGTGGAGACCGATATCGAATCCGGTCAGACCATCATGAAGGGCATGGGGGAACTTCACCTCGACATCCTCGTCGACCGTATGCGTCGCGAGTTCAAGGTCGAGGCGAATATCGGTGCGCCGCAGGTGGCTTATCGTGAGACGATCTCGCGCGAGCATGAGATCGACTACACGCACAAGAAGCAGACCGGTGGTACGGGTCAGTTCGCGCGCGTGAAGCTGGTGATCTCGCCGACCGAGCCGGGCGAAGGCTATTCGTTCGAGTCGAAGATCGTTGGTGGTGCGGTGCCGAAGGAATACATCCCCGGTGTCGAAAAGGGCATCAAGTCGGTGATGGATTCGGGCCCGCTGGCCGGCTTCCCAGTGATCGACTTCAAGGTGCAGCTGATCGACGGCGCTTTCCACGATGTTGACTCGTCGGTTCTGGCCTTTGAAATCGCGGCCCGTGCCGCGATGCGCGAAGGTCTGAAGAAGGCGGGCGCCAAGCTGCTGGAACCGATCATGAAGGTCGAAGTGGTGACGCCGGAGGAATACACCGGCGGCGTCATCGGCGACCTGACCTCGCGTCGGGGCATGATCAACGGGCAGGACAGCCGCGGCAACGCGAATGTCATCGCCTCGATGGTTCCGCTGGCGAACATGTTCGGCTACATCAACCAGCTTCGGTCCATGACTTCGGGCCGCGCTGTGTTCTCGATGGAGTTCGACCATTACGAGGCCGTGCCGCAGAACATCTCGGACGAGATCCAGAAGAAATACGCTTAACCGGTGTGGCGGGGTGAACCCCGCCCTACCACCCCGTAGGCCGGGGATACCCCGGCAACACCGACACACGCATGAGGAGTGACCCTGATGGGCAAGGCAAAGTTTGAACGGAACAAACCGCACGTCAACATTGGCACGATTGGCCACGTTGACCATGGCAAGACGACGCTGACGGCGGCGATCACGAAGTATTTCGGCGAATTCCGCGCCTATGACCAGATCGACGGTGCGCCGGAAGAGCGGGCTCGTGGGATCACGATCTCGACCGCCCACGTGGAATACGAGACGGAAGCCCGTCACTATGCCCACGTGGACTGCCCCGGCCACGCCGACTATGTGAAGAACATGATCACCGGTGCTGCCCAGATGGACGGCGCGATCCTGGTTTGCGCCGCATCCGACGGCCCGATGCCGCAGACGCGCGAGCACATCCTGCTGGGTCGCCAGGTCGGCATTCCCTACATGGTCTGCTACATGAACAAGGTCGACCTTGTGGATGACGAAGAGCTGATCGAACTGGTCGAGATGGAAATCCGCGAGCTGTTCTCCAGCTACGAATATCCGGGCGACGACATTCCGATCGTCAAGGGTTCGGCTCACCAGGCCATGATCGGCGAGCGCAAGGACATCGGCGAGGATTCCATCCGCGCGCTGATGAAGGCCGTGGATGAGTACATCCCGACCCCGGCCCGTGCGATCGACCAGCCCTTCCTGATGCCGATCGAAGACGTGTTCTCGATCTCGGGCCGCGGCACGGTTGTGACCGGTCGTGTGGAGCGTGGCGTGATCAACGTCGGCGACGAAGTGGAAATCGTGGGTATCCGCGACACCAAGAAGTCGGTCTGCACCGGTGTGGAAATGTTCCGCAAGCTGCTGGACCGTGGTGAGGCTGGCGACAACGTCGGCGTTCTGCTGCGCGGCATCGACCGTGAGGGCGTGGAGCGTGGTCAGGTTCTGTGCA
>JAESGA010000061.1_pt1 | contig 36709 bp, 28 predicted proteins | sample 9269521 | NCBI WGS metagenome assembly JAESGA01 (sample SAMN14514842, study PRJNA621658) | algae metagenome | isolation source: Aphanothece saxicola GSE-SYN-MK-01-06B and co-occurring heterotrophs from... | place: USA: Grand Staircase Escalante National Monument, Utah | collected 2006-04-15 | reverse complement strand
TTCTACAACCCCACCAGGCGCCACTCCGCCCTGGGCTACCTGTCGCCCATCGAATTCGAAGCGAGGAAAATGCTCATGAAGGAGTGACCACTACCCACAAACCGTCCACGGAAGCGGGGCAACTTCACAGGGGCCTCGTCGCTGCGCTTACCCAGGATGGGTGGCCGAGTGGCTCTAGCGCAGCGCACTTGAGAACCGCCGTGGCGGGCAACCCCACCGTGAGTTCAAATCCCACGCCACCTCACGCCATAGCGAACCCTCTCCCTCACAGAAGTAGACGGCCTGAGTCGCCGGCTCTCAACCGTTTTCGCGCACACGCGGGCAGAGCGAAGCCGGCAGAGCCGTCTCTCCGGCGCTTTCTTCTCCGAACCTGGCGATTTGGGCGATTTACCCGCCGGGCTGAAAGCCTCGGAAATCCTCGGATTTCTGCGGCGGAAAGGTGGCGGGGTTGGAGAAAGCCATCGGGGCCGAAGGGTACCGCAGCCGAATCGTTGATCGGCAAGCCAGCGCCATGCTCAGGCCGCAAGGCTAGCGGCAGTTTCGCAGCACCGGTTCGAGCCTCACGGAGGATGGGCGCTCGCGGCGGCGGAACAACGGAATGGCCACGACCATCAAACCGCTACTGGCGCCGGTGCGCGTCTGTCATCAGCATCGTCCTCAGGATCAGCCCCACCACCAGCGCGTTGAACATGTGCCAAAGGAAGTGCGTTCCAAGCGGAAACGCAGCGCAAACCCTCATGTCGATCGATCGGAAGAAGAGCGCCGCGAGAAACGCCAGTGTCGCCGCCAGCAACAGGCCACGGGTTGGCAGTTGCTTAACCCAAGCGACGCCGGCAAGAATCCCCAGCACGACGAGGGCCGGCGCATACTGGCCAGATCCGTTCAGGAGATCGGTCCGCGACGCCGCAGCAGGCTCGGGATCGGTCGCGGTCACGAACAGCACGATGAACAGCACTACCGCCACCAGCCCGATGACGACGCCGGGTCCCGGCCGCAGCCCGGTGATCCGTTTCGCGGCGACAGCGACGGTGGTGGCCACGAATGTCCAGATCGGGATGGTGTCGGCATACTCGGCCCAGACATTCGCGAAGGTGTGGAACAGGAAGGAGCCCACACCGACGAGCGCACCCAGGACCACGAGCGCCCAGTACTCTGGCGTCGCACCGCCGCGCCGCCACGCCGCCATCGCCGCCCAGGCAGCGGCGACCGGGAAGCCAAGGTTGCTCCAGGCATTGACCGGTTCCGCCCAGAAGCTTGCCGAGGTTCGCTCGCAGTAGATGTCGATCGCGGCCGTCCAGTCCATGACGCGCCTCCCTGTCGCCGCGGGCAGACAGCCGCAGACACATTGCGGCCGTCTCCCCGGGTGCACGCACATCCACTTCCTGGCCGCAGCACCGCGACGATCGTCACGTCTTCCATACCGGATACATGACCGCTGTGGATTGATATGGATCATGGGCTGCAAGGCCCGCGAAGGCGCAGTCTCGTACCGCTCGACAAGCTTCGCGGGACCCGGACAAGCATGCGAAAGGGGAGGATCGGGGTTCTCGAACTGATCGCGGCGACAGCCGCGGTGCACAGCCGGCTGAGGCCGAGCTTCTGGATCGAGCTTGCCGTCAAGCAGCAGCACTACAGCATCATGCCCCAGGCGGTTTCGGCCTGGTCGCGGGCGCGCGGGTGCCAAACCCACTACGCCACCTTCTATGGGCTTGGGCAGCCAGAGGATTTGCTCCCAGCGGATCTCGACATCGTCTTCCTCGCCACGCCAACCCAGCACAGCCTTCTGGCCTATGCGCTCGCGGCCGTGTTCCGCGCCCGCGGAGCCCGCGTGGTGCTCGCCGGCTCGCACGCCCGCGCCTACCCCGAGGACTGCGCGCGCCATGCCGATATCGTGGTCACCGACTGCGACAGGCAACTCGTGGAGGACATCCTTGCCGGACACATCGACCGTGGCATCGCCACCAGCAGCAAGCGGCTGGCCGACCTGCCGATGGTGGAAGAGCGCGAGACGGAAATCCGCACTGCAGCCTTCGTCGGTGGGAGGCAGCGACGCACCACCACCATTGCGCTGCTCTCGAGCCTCGGGTGTCCCTACACCTGCGATTTCTGCTCGGAATGGGCGACCCCCTACGCCGCCTTCGGCACCGATCGGATGGCACGCGAGCTCGACGTCATCGCCGAACGCTATCCTGGCGCGCTCATCGCCTTCCACGATCCGAACTTCGGCGTCCGCTTCGACCAGACGCTTGCCGCTTTCGAAGGGCGCGACCGGCTGGGGCGCAACCCCTTCGTCATGGAGTCCTCGCTCTCGCTGCTCGATCCCGGCCGACTCGCAAGGCTCCGGGCGGCGGGTTGCGTGGCGGTGGCGCCAGGGATCGAATCCTTCGCCGACTATTCGTCGAAGTCGCGCACCACCCGCGTCACCGGTGAAGCGAAATGCGCCGCCGTCTCGGCGCGGATGCGCGAGATCGAAGCGGCGATCCCGCACGTGCAGGCCAACCTCATCCTCGGTGTCGACGCCGATGCGGGCGACGAGCCCTTCCGCCTTGCCCGCCGCTTCATCGCCGAGCATCCGATGGTCTGGACGAACGTCAACATCCCGATCCCCTTCGGACGCACGCCCTTCGCCGAGCGCGTACGCAGTGAGGGGCGGCTCGTCGAAGCCTTGCCCTTCGCCTTCTATACCGCGCCCTATCTTGCCATGCGTCCGCTGCACTACGAGGTCGAGGACTATCTGTCGCGTCTCTCCGAGGTCTATGCCGACCTGGTGTCGCTGCGGCTGCTTGGCCGTCGAATGCGTCTGCTGCGCTCGTCCTTGGCGCGCGCCGTGTTCCTGGCCCGCACGGCCGCGCTGAGGGTCGAGCGGCAGGAGCTGGACAGATTCCGCTCTGAACTCCGCGAGCAGCCCGACATGCGCCGCTTCTATGCCGGACAGTCACGGCAACTGCCGGCCTTCCTGGCCGGCCGCCTGCGGGACAGGCTGGGCCGCCTTGCCGACGCGCTGCCAGACGACTGCACGCGAGACTGGGCGCCGTATCTCGGCGGAGAGCCGGCCGTGGCGCGGGAGCCGGCGGCGCTGGACCTGGCGACGTGATCACGCCAACGGACGCCCTGGTTTCCGAGCTCCTCGACTGGTTCGATACCTGGCCGCGCGACGCCCCGGATTCGCCTGCGGATTGGACAATGAGCGCCAACCTGCACCCCTACGAGCACCTCTTCGCGCCGCTGACCGTCAACCGCCTGACGCTCGCCAACCGCATCATCATGGGGCCCATGGGCAATCTGTCGATGGCGGATCCCTCGGGACGGCCAAGCGAACAGATGATCGCTTATTTCGAGGCGCGCGCGCGCGGTGGGGCGGGCCTGCTCATCTCCGGCCTTGTTCCCGCCTCGCCCGCCTCCGACCCGTCGGTGATCCAGCCCGGCGGCTTTGCCTGGTTTCCACGGATCGACGGCTCGCGCGCCGTGCTGGCCGGCTGGCGCGACCTGGCCGAGGCGGTGCATGCGCACGGATCGCGGTTCTTCATCCAGCTCACGCCCGGGCTCGGCCGCGTGGGTTCGCCGGAATGCGTGATGCAGCGCTGGAAACTGCCCGTCTCGGCATCTTGGAATCCGAACTTCTACGTGCCCCAGGTACCCTGCCGTCCGCTGCTCGCCATGGAGATCAGGCGCATCCTGCGCGATACCGGGCAAGCGGCGGTCGACGCGATGGCGGCGGGCATCGACGGCGTGCAACTGCATGGCCATGAGGGCTACCTGCTCGAACAGTTCGCAAATCCCGCCTTCAACCGCCGTCGCTTCGGCCGCTACGCCGATCCCGATCAGCTGGGGCTGGACCTGGTAGCCGAAATCCGACGGCGCTGCGGACCAGCCTTCCCGATCATGTACCGCATAGACCTGTCGCTGGCGCTGCGCGCGGCCTTCGGCGAGAGGCTGGAGACCGAGCCGGCACTGCGCCGGTTCCGCGCCGAACGCTCGGTCGCGCGGACGCTGGCATATCTCGGTCGCCTCGTCGCGGCCGGCGTGGACATGATCGACGTGGACCTCGGCTGCTACGAGACCTGGTGGCTGCCGCATCCGCCGGGGCCGATGCCGCCGGGCGCCTTCCTGCGCGTCGCGCGCTGCGTGAAGGATCACTTCGCGACGCAGGGCATCATGGCCGCGAACGGCGCGCCGGTGCCGGTCGCCGCCATCGGCAAGCTCGGCTATCCCGATATCGCCGAAGGCGCGCTGCGGGATGGCATGTGCGACGCGGTGCTGCTCGCACGGCCGCTGCTCGCAGATCCGGATTGGCCCCGCAAGGCACGCGCCGGCAAGGCACGGGCGATCATTCCCTGCATCGGCGACCATGAGGGCTGCCTCAACGAGATCATCCGTGGCGGGCACATCCAATGCAGCGTCAATCCGCGCAGTGGCTTCGAGACGACTTACCCCGTCGAGCCGGTGCCGGCGCGGCGTCAGCGCCGGATCGCCGTGATCGGCGCCGGGCCCGCCGGGATCACGGCCGCCTGCCTGGCCAGCGCACGTGGCCACGCGGTGACGCTGTTCGAGGCCGAGGCGCGGATCGGCGGCTGGCTGCGCGCCGGATCGGTGCCGGCAATCAAGTTCGACGTGGCCAACTACCTCGTGCATCTCGAACATCGGCTGGCCGAAGCCATGCGCGAGAACGGCCTGGTGTTCCGCCCCGGCACCACCGCGACGGCGGAGGGCCTCAAGGCCGAGGGCTTCGACGCGATCTTCTGCTGCACGGGTTCCAGGCCGCTGCTGCCTTCGCTTGCGCGCAATGCACCCCTGCCGACGGCGCTGGCGGTGGAGGTGCTGCTCGACCCGCATCGTGTCGCCGGCGCGCACCGCATCGTCGTGGTCGGCGGCGGCGACGTGGGCTGCGAGACGGCGCACATGCTCGCGTTCGAGCACGGCAAGGCGGTGACCATCATCGAGCAGGCCGACACCTTCATGACCGGAAGCTGCACCGCCAACCGCGGCTACCTGCTGCGTGCCCTCGCGCGGCAGGGAACGCGGCTGCTGCCTGCCGCGCGGGTGACGGGGATGCGGCCGGACGGCGTGGACGTGACGCTCAACACCTCCGCCACCGTGCCGGATCCGCTCGCCGTCTGGCGCCCCGTGCTGCCGCGCAACGTCCACAACCCCTTCGCGCGGCAACCCGTGCTGACCGAGACAACCGCCTTCATTGCGGCCGAGATGGTGGTGTTCGCCACCGGGGTGACCCCCAATGCCGATCTGCAGCGCGCCTGCCTCGAGCAGCGGGTGGCAGACGAGGTCCTCGGCATCGGGGACTGCTTCCGGGTAGGCCGCATCTTCGATGCGACCAAGGCCGCCTACGCCGCCGCCTCGGCGCTTTGACAGCCTGCCCTGCAAGGGCGCGCCGCCTGCGCGATTGATGTCCATCAATGTTTGAAAGCTAGCGTTCTCGTATTCTTCTTGCGGGACAGAGGCGAGAGGCTCCGCAGCAGATGCGTGCAAAGGAGAGCAAGCTGCCGATCTGCATGCCGAAGCTGGCGGCAGCTTCTGGCCTTCCGAGAGCCACGCGCCATCGCCACCGCCGCGCCGTCACGACCCGGTGACCGCCATGCCCAGGGCCTTCGTCACCGGCGCCAACGGTTTCCTCGGCCTTAATCTCGTGGAGCAGCTCTGCGCCGCGGGCTGGCAGATCGATGCGTTGGTGCAGCCGGGAACAGACACGGCGCTGCTCGAGCGCTTTCCGGTCCGGGTGCTGACCGGCAGCGTCACGGATGCCGCAAGCCTGTCCGCCGCCGTCCAGCCCGGCCTCGACACCGTGTTCCACCTGGCGGCCTCCACCTCTGTCTGGCGACGGCGGAACGCCGAGCAGGCGCAGGTGAATGTCGAGGGAACGCGCAACGTCGCGAGCGCCGCGCTCGCAGCCGGCGCCAAGCGTCTCGTCGCGACCTCGACCTGGAACACCTACGGCGTCGGGCGGGCCGAGATCTCGGAGGAGTCGGACCAGCGTGGCGGCGCATCCGACATCAGCTACGTGCGAACGAAATACCTCGCTGAAGAGGAACTGCGCGCGGCAGGCCGCAAGGGCCTGGAGGTCGTTATCCTCAATCCCGGCCACATGATCGGCCGCTACGACACGCGCAACTGGGGGCGGATCATCCGCATGGTGGACACCGGCACGCTGCCCGGCGTGCCGCGCCTGCGCGGCTCCTTCTGCCACGGCGCCGCTGTGGCGGCCGCCCACATCGCCGCAGCCGAACGCGGCCGACCGGGGTGCAACTACCTGCTGCCCGGCGTCGAGGCGAGCTTCGCCGAGGTCATCGGCCTGGCGGCGGAACTGCTGGGGCGCCCTGTCCCGGCGCGCACCATCCCGACCTGGCTCCTGATGCTGATGGCACGCGCCAAGGTGCTGCGCGCCGCCATGACGGGGCAGGAGCCCGACATGACGCCCGACGGCGTGGCGCTGATGTCGAATGATCCCCGCATCACCTCGGACCGGGCGCGCCAGGAACTGGGATACGAGCCTGCGCCGTTGCGGGACATGCTGGAGGACGCCTGCCACTGGCTGGGCGACCAGGGCCTGCTGCAGTCGCTGCAACCCAGGGGAGGGCAGACGAGATGACGAGCAGGACCGGCGCCGAGCTCGTCGTCGCAGCGCTGGAGGACGAAGGCATCCCCTTCACCTTTGGGATTCCCGGCGCCCAGAACCTTGAACTGTATGACGCGCTCGACCGCTCCGGCCGGGTGCGGCCCATCCTCGTCACCGATGAGCAGGCTGGAGCCTTCATGGCCGATGGCGTGTCCCGCGCCTCCGGCCGCCTCGGCTGCCTGAACCTGGTGCCCGGGGCCGGGCTGACGCATGCCCTTTCGGGCATCGCCGAGGCCTTCATGGATGGCGTGCCGCTGCTGGTGCTGGCCAGCGGCGTCCGCTCGGACATCGGCAAGGCCTTCCAGCTGCACGACGTGCCCCAGATCGAGATTGCGCGCCCCGTGACGAAGGGGCAGTTCCACGTCGCCGACGGCCGCGACCTCTACCGCGTGGTGCGCGAGGCGTCCCGGCTTGCGCGCACTCCGCCCTGCGGCCCCGTGATCGTGGAAATTCCCGCCAACCTCTTCATCTTCCGGCATGAGGCGAAACTCGAAATGCGGGCGGAGGCAGCAGCGCCGACGCTGGATCCCGCGGCCGTGGCAGCACTCGCCGCGCGGCTCTCGGCGGCGAAGCGCCCGTTGCTGTACCTCGGCGCCGGCGCCGCCGCCGCCGGGCAGGATCTGGTCAGGCTGGCCGAGGCGCTGCAGGCGCCGGTCGCTACCACGATCCAGGGCAAGGGCGTCTTCCCCGAGAGCCATCCCCTCTGGCTGTGGTGCGGCTTCGGCCCCACCGCGCCGGAGTTCGCGCGCGCGATCGCGGCGGGCTGCGACACGACCCTTGCCATCGGCTGTCGCTTCGCGGAGGTGGGCACCGGCAGCTACGGGCTCGAGCCGCCCCGCCCGCTGCTGCATGTGGACATCGACCCGCAAGTGCCGGGGCGGAACTATGCGACCGACCTGGCGGTCTGCGCCGACGCGCGGGAGGTGGTGGCGGCCCTCTTGCCGCGCCTTGCGCCGCGCCCGGCAGATGACGGCATCCGCAGTGCCATCGCGACGGGTCATCGCGAGGTGCGGGCCGCGTGGGATTCGCTTGAAGCGCGGCATGGCGTGCCAGGGCCGCAGCTTGTTGCTGCCGTGCAGCAGGCTGCCGGACCGGATGCGGTGTTCGTCGTCGACAGTGGCAACGGCCTGTTCGTCGCCGCGGAGGTCCTGCGGCTCGATGCGCCGGGGCGGTTCCTCGCCCCGGTGGATTTCTCGGCCATGGGCTATGCGCTGCCCGCGGCGATCGGGGCGGCGCTCAGCCTGCATGATCGCCGCGTCGTCGCCTTCATGGGCGACGGGGCCTTCCTGATGACGGGGCTCGAGCTGATGACAGCCACGCAGCAGAAGGCGCGGCTGGTGCTCTTCGTGCTGCGCGACCGCGAGCTGACGCAGATCGCGCAGTTCCAGGATACCGCCTTCGCCCGGCGCACGGCGAGCGACCTGCCAGACTTCAACTTGCCGGTCCTCTGCAGCGCGCTCGGCGTTCCCTGCATTCAGTTGGAATCGGCAGACGCCATGCCGGAGGCGCTTCGCAAGGCCTTCGCCGCCGCCGAACGAGGGCCCGTGGTGGTCGAGGTTGCCCTCGACAACCATCACCGCAGCTACTTCACCCGGGGCGTGGTGAAGACGAATTTCGGACGCCTGCCTTGGCTGGACCGCCTGCGCTTCGTAGCTCGCGCCGTCGCCCGCCGCGTGCTGACGCATTGAGGCGAGTGGCACGCCGTTCGCAGCGCCGCGACAGGCTGGCGTCCGGAACGCTTGGGTTGCTTGCGGTGGCAACCTGCGTCGCGATGCCGGAACAAGCGACCGCGTGCAGCGCAGCATTTCGTGACCGGAAGGGCGCAACCATGGCGATGGCACACTGTTGAGCCGCGACAATCAGCATGATCCCCATCGGCGGTGCGATGCCGCAGTCAACTGCCCACATTGTTCAGGACGAAGCCAAGCCCCTCTCCAATCCGACCATTGGCTTGCTTGCTGCGCGCGGCGCGTTGCCGATCACCCTGACGTTGCAGGGCGGCGGGTCGCGCTGACCCTGGACGAACCCTTCGCTGTCGGCCTCGATACCGGCACGCCGGTCGAGGACAACGACTATCAGGTGCCCTTCGCCTTCACCGGCCGCTTGGTCCGGCTGACGGTCGATCGCGGTCCGAGCACGGTCACGCGAGAATCGCTGGCCGACCTGCAAAGGCTGCTAGCCGCGCGGTCGCTTCCGCTCGTCGGCGGCCTGATCGGCGACATGGAGGACTTCGTGCAGCGCATGCAGGCCGGCAACCGGCCCTGACAGGTCATGCGCGCGATGCCGGTCGTCGCCGTCGCGGCCAGCCTGGAGGTTTTGACGGCCAGTCTGCTGCTGGTCACACCCGTGGTGCTCGCCCGCCTGGTGCTTGGGGCGGAGCTTTCCGGCGGGGGGGCAGACCCTCGGCCGCCTCGTCGGCATATCGCTGCTGGCGCCCCCATTCAGTGAAGCCAGCCACTGCGCGGCGCTCACCGGCTCAGCGGGCGCTGGGTGTCGGGCGTCGGCGCCGATCAGGGGTTTGGTGCGCCGCTACGGCGTGAACCCAAAGACGATCGCCAGATGGCGAAAGCGGCCCTTGATCGCCACTCACCAGCCTCGCCGACATGCAAACAAGCTCACTATCCGTCCTGTAGTTGGAACGGCCATTTCGGTAGCATCCAATCGCGCGGTTTCTCAAAACGTGGTGGTGCCGGTAGACGAATACCCGGCGATACGTTCCGCCGCCCCCGATCCGCACGGGGGTCGCCCTTCAGCGAAGCCAACCGGCGCGCCTGGCGTTGACGTCTCGCGCGGTGTCGAGGCGGCGAAGGGGTGAAGGGCCACGCGCGCGTCGCGGCCTTCGTCGCCGCGGCGGCGGGCGCCCAATGCAAAGGGCGGCCTCCCGGTTAGGAGAAGCCGCCCTGTCTTGGTTGCGGCGGGTCCGCCGGCTCAGCTGTCGAGGCTGATCCCGAGCTCGCGGATCAGCGGCTGCCAGGTGGCGATTTCCTGGCGCACCAGCGCGGCCATCGCGTCGGTGCCAAGATTGTTCGGCTCAAGCGCCAGGCCCCGCAGGCGGGCGATGAAGTCGTCGCTCTGCACAACGCGCCGCACCTCCGCCTCGAGTCGGCGAACGATCGGCTCCGGCGTCGAGGAATGCACGGCCACGCTGTTCCAGGCGTAGATTTCCGCGTTCTGCACGCCCTGCTCGGCAAAGGTCGGCACATTCGGGAAGGTGCCGACGCGCGCCGGCATCGAGGTGCCGAGCGCCTTCACCTGACCCGTCTGGATCGCCTGGACCGCGACCGCGACATCGCTGAAGCAGGCGTTCACGACGCCCGCGATGGTGTCCTGCAGCGCCGGCGCGCCACCGCGATAAGAGACCTGGTTCACCTCGATCCGCGCCGCGCGGACCAGTCGCTCGATGCCGAGATGGTTCGGAGAGCCCACGCCCGCATGGGAGACCGACACCTGGCCCGGCCGCGCGCGCGCCTGCGCGATGAACTCCTGCAGCGTGTTCGCCGGGAAGGAGGGGTGCACGATCAGCATGTAGGGGAAGCGCCCCATGCCGTGCACGATGCGGATGTCGCGCTGCGGGTCGTAGGGAATGCGCTGCGACATGGCCGGGATAAAGACGAGGCCCGTCAGGTCTGCCGAGAACAGCGTATAGCCATCGGCCGGCGCGCGCACGAAGGCCTCGGTCGCCGGGATGGTCGCGCCGCCGGCGCGGTTCTCCACCACGATCTGCTGGCCGAGCGGGCCGCTGATCCCCTGTGCGACGAGGCGCGCCACGAAATCCGAGGAGCCGCCAGCGGCCCAGGGTACGATCCAGCGCGGCGGCCGGTTCGGATAGGTGCCTTGCGCGAAGGCGGGCGCGGCGAGGCCGGCGAGTGGCAGGGCCGCGAGGCTGCGGCGGGTGAAGTTCGGCACGGAAGTGTCTCCCTGATTCCGGAATGAGAGTTTTTGCGGAATGGGTTCGCAGAGCAAGCCCCATCAACGAAGTCAGCCATTGCGAGGCGCGAGCCAGCCACGCGGGCGCCGGCTGTCGGCTGGTGGCGCCGACGCGGCCTGCGATGGCGGCGATGGGTTGGCGACATGCCCGGCGGCGGCAGGTTCGCTGGGCAAGACCGATGTATCGGCGATCTGGTCCCGCCGTTTCTGCGAGAAGCGATCGCCGTAGCGGTCGGCGCCGAGCAGCCAGAGCCGCGTTACGCTCCCGCAGCTGGGCCGATTCCTGCCGGGCAAAGCCACGGCGACCCTTGGTGGTGCGAAAATGCTCGGCGACCAGCTGCTTGACCGACTCCACATCGATCCCGCGCGGCCGATGCACCCAGCTGGGCGGCCATTCCTCCGCGTCGCCGCGACCTAGCCGGAGCCGGCGATAGAGATCCCCTTGCCAGGTTGAGACCGACACGGTCCAGGGCTCGAGGCCGCGCCGCAGCTTCTGGCCGTTGACCAGCGCATCCACAGGCGTTGTGCCCTGAACGGATTGCGCCCTCTTCCAGCCGTCAATGCCCTTCGCGGGAGCGATGCGGGGATCCCGCCGCTGCCGCAGATGGCCATGGACCGCGGCGGCATCCCAGCCGCCTGTGTCGACGCAGAGGCACTCCAACAGGGTGCGTGCAGCGGCAAGCGCGCGCTCTCTCTTGCGGTGTTGGCGTCGTAGCCTTGCCTTGCGACGGCGCCGGCCGTGATCGATCATCGCGTGCTGGGCTTCCTGTCAACGATGCCAGGGACGCGCCGCCTCGCCGGACCCGCCTCCAACGCGCGGCCGATGCGACGGATGCGAGATCGACGCTCGCCCGGAGAGAAGGGACACGCTGATGTCGGACCCCGATGAAGCCTGGCACGTGGCGCCGTCGCCGAACGATTTCACCTGTCGTTTTGGGCCGCTCCAGCGCCGCTGGGCCGGCGATCGATGGATCTACGCGCTTCGCGTCGACGCCGGCCATCGCAACGAGGCTGGCCTTATGCATGGCGGCGCGATGACTGCCCTCATCGACGAGGTGGTCGGCACCTTCGTCGCGGAAACCGTCGGCCGGCCGCATGTCACCGTCCAGCTCTCGACGACCTTCCTGTACCCGGTCCGCGTCGGCGATCTTGTCGAACCCAGCTGCGAGATCGTCAAGGTGACCCGCTCGATGACCTTCGTCGAGGCGAAGCTTCGCGTTGGCGCCAACGTCGTCGCCACCGCGAGCCTGATCTTCAAGGCCCCGCGCACCGCCGCCACGCCGCGCGACACGCCGGCGGCGTGACGCCGTGCTCAGTCGTCGAGCAGCGCGAAGACCGCACCCTCGATCGGCCTGACCGAGACCGTCGTCCCGTCGTCATGCCGCTCCTCCGAGAAGGATTCGAGCACGATGGCGGTGCCGCCGACATCGATCATGTGGATCGTGCTGGTCCCCTGGAACACGCTGCGGATCACGCGCCCCGATGGCGTCTCAGCCGGCCCGCCGACCGAGGCCGTCAGCAGCGTCGGGCGCAGCGCGACGGTGCAGCGCTCGCCGATGCCGCGATCGCTGCGCCAGCCCCGCGCCCGCAGCGGGCCGAGCACGGTGTCCACCACGAACCCATCCGGCCCGGCCGCGCGCAGGGTGCCGTCGATGAGGTTGGGGATCCCCATGAAGTCGGCGGCGAAGCGCGTGCGCGGCCGCTTGTAGACCTCCTCCGGCGTGCCGACCTGCTCGATCCGTCCCGCCCGCATAACGACGACCCTGTCGCCCAGCGTCATCGCCTCCAGTTGGTCATGCGTGACATAGATCGAGGTGAACGGCTGGCGCTGCCGCAGGCCGAGCAGTTCTATGCGCATCCGCTCGCGCAGACGCGCATCGAGGTTGGAGAGCGGCTCGTCGAACAGGATCGCGCGGGGATTAGCGACGACGGCACGGCCGAGCGAAACCCGCTGCTGCTGCCCGCCCGAGAGTTCGTGCACATAGCGCGCGCCCATGCCGCCCAGCCCGACCCAGTCGAGCATCGCCTCGACGCGCGAGCGGATCTGCGCCTTCGCGACACCCGACGCCGCGAGGGGATAGCCGACATTCTCCGCGACGCTGAGATGAGGCCACAGCGCATAGCTCTGGAACACCATGCCGAGCCGGCGCTTCTCGGGCGGCTCGCAGCGGCCCGAGGCCGCATCGAAGGCCACCGTCGCCCCGATGGTGATGCGCCCGCTGTCGGGCGTGATCAGCCCGGCGATCGAGCGCAACACGGTGGTCTTGCCGCATCCGCTGGGGCCGAGGAGAACGGTGCACTGGCCGGCGGGAAACTCCAGCGTGAAGTCATCGAGCGCGCGCACCGTCTGGTCCGCGCCATACGCCTTGCTCAGGCCCGTGACGGAGACGCTGCTCGTTTCGCTCGCCGGCGCACCGGCCGCTTCCGTCAGTCGTTGCCAGTCAGCCATCCGCCCGGTCCATCTCCATCAGTCAGCCGTGAACTTCGCGAACCGACCGAACAGCAGCACCGGAAGCAGGCCGAGCACGAGGAGCAGCAGCGAGTAGACAGCCAGCTCCGGGTAGAAGCCACTGCCCCAGATGTCCATCAGGCCGACGGAAAGCACAATGGTGCTCGGGTTGTAGAGGAGGATGACGAGCGAGACTTCCCGCAGAATGACCACATAGATCAGCAGCCAGCAGCCGATCATCGCAGGGCGCATCAGTGGCAGGTTGATGCGCCGCAGCGTCCCCAGCAGCGATCGCCCGGAGATGCGCGACGCATCCTCCAGGTCGTTGTGGATGCGGTGCAGCGCGCTGCCGATGAACTGCAGCGCGACCGGGATGTGCGCGGTGACGTAGGCCAGCAGCAGGATCCACAGCGTCCCATAGATGCCGCCAGGCACCAGGATCCACAGGCTGAGGATGCCGACGCCAAGCGCGATGCCCGGCACGCCCAGCGGAATCACCATCGCGTATTCGACGAGGCCCGCAAGCCGACCGCGCATCCGAATGGTGTACCAGGCCAGCACAATGGCGAGCAGCACGCAGAGCGTCGCGCCGAGCACCGCCAGCAGCACGCTGTTCTGGGCCGAAGGCCAGACCTGCGGGTATTCGAACAGCACGTAGCGGAAGTTGCGGAGCGTCAGGTTCTCCGGCGTCATCGCGTAGGGTGCCCAGAAGCGCATGAACGCCATCATGCTGACTGACACCACCGGCAGCAGCGACGAGCACAGCGCGAAGACGAAGGCGAGCACCCCGAGCGGATAGCGCAGCCGCCCCAGCGGGAAGGTCGTGATGCCCGCGCCTTTCCCCCCGAGCAGCGTATAGCGCCCGCCTCGCGCCAGGGCGCGGCGCTGGAAGAAGATGCAGACGAGCCCGATCACGACGAGCAGCATGGACTGTGCGGCGGCGAGGCCCGGCCGGGCGGGAAACGTGCTCGAATTCTGCCAGATCAGGCTCGGCAGCAGGTAGATGCGCGCCTTGAGGCCGACCGTGGAGGGGATGACGAAGTCGCCCGCGCTCATGATGACGACGAGCAGCAGCGCGGCCAGCAGGGCCGGGCGCTGCAGCGGCAGGATCACGGTCCGCAGCAGTCGCAGCCGGCTCGCCCCCGCGACGCGCGCGGCCTCCTCCATCGCGGGATCGCTGTTCCTGAACCCGGCCGCGACGAGAAGATAGACATAGGGCGACAGGAACAGCCCCGTCATCCAGATCAGGCCGGCCATGGTGTTGATGTCAACCGCCACCGTCCGTCCGCCAAGCAGCATGGACGCGGCGATGTTGATCAACCCGGCATTGGGATCCGCTAGCGCCACCCAGCCCACCACCAGGATGAAGGGGGGCACCAGGATCGGCAGGATCGCTAGCAGGCCGAGCCACCGGGCGCCAGGAATGTCGGTGCGCGTCGAGAGGAACGCCAGCCCGACGCCAAGCATCATCGCCAGCACCGACGACCCGGCGGCATAGATCGCCGTATTGACCAGTGCCTCGCGGCTGCGGCTCGAATCGACCAGGGCGCGCAGCCACTCGAAAGTCAGCGGGCTGCCGATGTCCTCCGTCGAGACGCTCCGCAGGAATACCAGCACGGCAGGATAGCTGACCATGACCGCCGCGAGCGCGGCGATCAGGGCGAACACTACATGGTCCGAACCGAGCGGGATGCGTCGGGGTCGCCCCCCCGCACCCGCCGGTGGAGCCATGCTCATCTGACGTGCCGCTCCCACTCCGCCAGCAGCCGCGGCGTGTCGGCGATGATCTGCGCGTAGTCGGGCTGCACAAAGGTGTGCAGCCGGCTCAGCTCGGCGAGGTTACCGGCCTTCGGCGCCGAGGCGCCGGGATGCGTGGGGATCGTCGCACCAGCCACGTTGATGATCGTCTGGCCTTCGGCCGAGCAGGCGAAGTCGCAGAACAGCCGTGCCGCATTGGGCCGCGGCGCCTTGGCGAAGACCGCGACGTTGCCGCCGAACAGCACCGTGTTCCGCGGCGTCATGCCCGCCATCGGGGCGCCCGTCTCCGCCATCTGGATGACGCCGAAGGAATTGGTGAGGCCGAGGTCGATCTCGCCCGAAACGATCGCCTGCGACATCGCGTTGGTGCTCGCGTAGAGCTTCGGCTGGTTGGCGCCGAAACGCTGAAGGAAGGTCGGACCATAGAGGTTGCCCACCATCACCTGCCAGGCCAGCGTCGTCGCGGTGACACGCGGATCCAGCGAGCCGAAGCGCCCCCGCCACTTCCGGTCCAGCAGGTCCGCCCAGTCCTTCGGCGCGTTCGCGGCCGTCACCGCCCGGCTGTTCCAGCCGATCTGCGCCATGTACATGCGGATCAGCGTTGCCTCGGGCGCCTTGTACTCGGCGGGAATCGCCACGCGTTCCGGCGAATCGTAGTTCGCGAGGAAGGGCCGCACGAGGCTCAGCGCCGGCTCCTCGATGATCAGCGCGTCGGCCTGCGGGCGCCCGGCCGATTCCTCGCTCTGCACACGCGTGGCGATGTCGGCAGAGCCGGCGCGATAGACCGTGACGGCGATGCCGTATTTCCGCCGGAACGCCTCGGCGATCGCGTTGGACGGCCCTGTCGAGGCCGAGGTGTAGAGGCTCACCGTGCCTTCGCGCCGCGCCGCCGCGATCACCGCCGGATCGCTCGTGGCGGCGGCCGGGGAGGCCCGCAGCACGGGTGCGGCCACTGCGATGGCAGCGCCCATCACAAGGGACCGCCGGCGCAGGGATGTCTGTGCAGGGAGCTTCGTTGTCATGGATCTTTTCCTTTCCCGGTGATGTGCGGCCAGTCGATTGTCGTCTCGAGCCTTCGCGGCGTCGTCCTCGCCGTCACTGGCCCTTGAACGGGCCTGGTTTGCGTTTCTCCGCGAAGGCGCGCGCGCTTTCCTTGAAGTCCTCGGTCAGGTGGAGCTTCAGGGGATTGGTCTGCAGGTAGGCCTCGCGCTCGGCCTGCTCCATGTACCAGCGCCGCGTGCGCACCGTGGCGCGGACGCTCAGCGGCGGGTTCGCAGCGATCGACGCGGCCATCGCATAGGCCTGCTCCAGGTGCTGCCCTGCCGGCGCGACGCGATCGACCACGCCGGCCAGCTGGGCTTCCTCCGCCGTGAAGAAGCGGCCGGTGATCGTGACCTCCGTCGCGAAGGAGCGGATGCCTCGATAGGACAGCAGCGCCCAATGCCGGGATCCCGAGAGGCCGCGGACCGTTTCAGCGACCTGGAAGCGCGTGCCGGCCTCCGCGACGATGATGTCGCTCTCGAGCACCATCGCCAGCCCCAGCCCGACCGCGAAGCCGTGCGGCGCGGTGATGACCGGCTTCCAGTTGATTGCGCGGGTGAAGAGGTCCGCGCTGTGCGCGCCCCATCCCTGCGGCCCGCCATGCTTCTTCATCTCCGCCTCGGTGCGGAGCTGCCGCTGGTGTACGTCGGCACCGCTGCAGAAGGCCCGCCCCTCGCCGCGGATCACCGCGACATCGGCGTCGGGGTCGATGTCGAAGGCGTGCAGCACCTCCGCCAGGCGCATCACCATGCCGTCGTCAAAGGCGTTCAGCTTCTCCGGCCGGTTGAAGGTGATGGTCGCGATCCGATCGCGGCAATCGTACCGGATGAGGTCGCTTCGGGCGTCGTCGGGCAAGGTGCCTCCACGAAGATGGTGAGCCATTCTCATCCCCTCGTAGCAGATCCAACGAACGGGCCAGGCTTCGACGCGCGTCCAGATTCGATTGAGAAGATGTCTATGCAGACGCTAGTATCGGTATGGGATACTTGGGCTCGAAGGATGTCGAAACAGACAGGCGCTTGTCAACAGGAATGCGCCGCCCGCCCCGTCCCCGCGCTACCCACCCTGCCGCAGCCGCGCGCGCAACTCCGCCATCGCACGATACGCCGCGTCGAAGCCCGACATCGAGAAGCCTGCAGCGAGGTCCGGGCTGATCGTCCGAAGCGCGGCCTCGACCCGCCCGACATAGCGCACCGCGCCGTCAGCCTGGACGACGATCCCGTTCGCCGCTTCGAACCCCCGGTTCCACGCGATCGCCTCCGCATCCGTCACGCCGTCCGGCAGGTCGAGCGTGATCCGCCCGCCAGCCAAGCGCACCGGATACCCGCCGGTCAGGCCGTTCGGCCCGGGCACGTGCCCCCGCCACTCCCGTCCGGCAGCAAGCGCAAGCAGCAGCGGCACGCCGGAGGCGCCCGAGACGTCGATCACCGGCTCCGGCGCCAGCTTCACCGCGGCGAAGCGCCCGAAGACATCCATCACCTCCGCCCCGTCGATCCAGAGCCGCAGCGGCGCGACGCCACTGCGCTGGTCCGCAGGCCGCCGGAACGCGGACAGCGCGGCGTGCTGCGCGAGGAGTTGCAGCCGCCCATGACCCGGGCCCAGCAACCCCGCGAAGGCATGCGCGAGGATCGCGACATTCCCGATACCGCAGGCGATCGGCAGCCCGGCGCCGGCCAGCATCGGGTTCACGACATCGGGGTAGCAGCAGTTCACGAAGGCCGCGCCGGGCGCGACCTGCGCGACGGCCGAGGCGACGTCATAGGAAATGCGCGCCTGCAGCAGTGCCGTGCAGGCGAGGCCCACCTCCTGCACCAGCCTTCCCCACGCATCCGGCCGGTCCGTCGCCACGCGGCCTCCCTGCACTGAGGCCGTGTTCGCAACAACGGCAGGATTGAGCCCGGCGACGAGCGCGCCGACGGCCTCCGCCGAGAGATCGTCGAGCCCGTATTCGGTGACGCGCGCCGCGGTGCCGAACAGCGCCGCGCGCGCATTGGCCGCGGTCCGCAGCCAGGCGAGCCGGTCCCGGTTACGCCCGACCACCGCGATCGACACCGGATGGGGCGCTGTCGCGGCCAGGTCGAACAGGATGCGGGCGGCGAAGCTGCCTGTCCCGCAGATGACGATATCGGCCCTTGCCGCCATGCCGCGCCCTCCCCCCAATGCCGCCCGCATCGGCAGAATGCATTCATGCCAGCTTCTGTTACCACGATGCGATAGAGAAGTTGACATAAAGACCCGATCCGCCAACATCCAACATGGTCTGGACGCCGCGCGGGTTCGGCGCGCACGCACCGAGGGTGGCAAAGCTGAGCACCAGGTTCGAATGGCTGGCTCCCGCCCGCGAGCGATTTCTTCAGGTTGGGCGCGAACCGCTCCCCGGCAGCGTCATCGCGCTGCTCGAGGCCGCTGCGGCGGCGACACCGGATGCCCTCGCGCTGCATTTCATCGAAGGCGGCGAGCAGCTTTCCTACGCCGGCCTGCTCGACCGGGTGCGGCGGCTGGCCGGCGGGTTGTCGGCGCTCGGCGTCGGTCCGGCGAGCCATGTCGGCGTCATGCTGCCCAACCTGCCGGAGATGCCCATCACCTGGCTGGCGCTGGCAGCGATCGGCGCGGTGATGGTGCCGATCAACATCCGCTACACGTCGCATGAGCTGCATTACGTGCTGTCGGACAGCGGCGCGCGGCATCTCGTGATCCACCGCGACCTGGTGCCGCTGCTGGACGGCATGGAGCCCCTGGAGACCCCGCTCGCTGCCACCATCGTCGTCGGCACGCCGACCCCCGATGGCCGCCACGCCTGGCAGCAGTTGGTCGATCGCAACGGGCCGGATTTCCGCCCCGCCATCCCGCCTGGCCTCGATGATGTGCTGAACATTCAGTACACCTCGGGCACCACCGGCTGGCCGAAGGGCTGCCTCCTCACCCAGCGCTACTGGCTGACCTGCGCGAAGGCCTATGCCGATTGCGACGGCATGCGCTACCGGCGGATCCTCTCGTCGAACCCGTTCTTCTACATGACGCCGCAATGGCTGATGCTGATGGCCTTCTTCCACGGCGCCGCACTGTATGTCGCACCCTATCTCAGCCTCACGCGGCTCGGTGACTGGCTGCGGGACTACGGGATCGACTACTGCTGGTTTCCGATGGATGCGATGACGCAGGTCCCGCCGCGCCCCGTCGACGCGCTGCCGCAGCTCCGGCGCGGCAACCTCGCCATCCACCGCGGCGAACTGCACGCCGAGCTCGAGCGCCGCTTCCGCTTCCCCGCCCGCGCCGCCTTCGGCATGACCGAGATAGGCGTCGGTCTCATCATGCCGATCGAGGCCGCGGAGATGGTCGGCTCCGGCTCCTGCGGGATTGCCGGGCCGTTCCGCGAGACACGGATCGCCGACCCCGAGGGGCGGGCCCTGCCGCCCGGCGTGAGCGGCGAGCTGCTCATCCGCGGGCCCGGCATCCTCCGCGGCTACCACAACAAGCCCGAGGCCACGGCCGCCGCCTTCCACGGCGATTGGTTCCGCACCGGCGACCTCGCCGTGCAGGACGCCGATGGCTTCGTCATCATCCAGGGCCGCATCAAGGAGATGATCCGCCGCGCCGGCGAGAACATCTCGGCCACCGAGGTCGAGGCGGCGCTACTGGCGATACCGGGCATCGCGGAGGCCGCGGCGCTGCCGGTGCCTGACGCCCTGCGCGGCGAGGAGGTGAAGGCCTACATCGTCCTGGCGGATGGCCACGGCATAGCGGATCTTCCGCCCGAGCAGATCATCGCGCAATGCAGCCGCCGCCTCGCGGCCTTCAAGGTTCCGCGCCTCATCGAGTATCGCACGGAGCCCCTGCCGCGCTCGACCAGCGGCAAGGTCCGCAAGCCAGAGCTCGTCGCCGGCAAGGCGGACCTACGCGCCGGCAGTTGGGACCGCGTCGCCGGCGGCTGGGTCTAGAGCAGTTCCACCTTTGCAGCCCACGGCTGCACGGGGGCTATCCTGCCCGCCCCTGTGGCAGGACATCGGGCAGGAACTCCTCCGCAAGCGGGCGCGTGCGCGCTTGCGTCTGGTCGTAGAAGCGCCGAATGTCGAAGGGGCCGATCGGCATCGTGGTTGCCCCATCGACGATCAGCTCAGCGATCGCCACCGCGGCGGCGGGGCCAAGCTGAAGGCCGTGCCCGCTGAAGGCACAGGCATGGAACAGCCCGGGCGTCGTCAGGCTCGGCCCGAGCACGGGCATCATGTCCTCGACATAGCCCTCGATCCCCGTCCAGCTTCTGATCACGTGATAGGCCCGCAGCCACGGCACGACCTCCACCAGCCGCGCGAGGTTCGTCAGGATCTTGTCCGGTGGAACCCGCGCCCGTCGCGTCTCGGCATCGACGCGCATCCGTGGATGCCCGCCGATCACGACGTTGCCGCGGCTCGTCTGGCGAAACAGGATGCTGCCGTCGACGACATGCATCACCGGCGACGCGAAGGGCGGCACCGGCTCCGTCACCAGCTCGGCCGGCCCGGCGGCGAAGAGCGGGATCGTCTCGCCGAACAGCGCCGACAGCGTGCCGGACCACGCGCCGGCTGCGTTCACCAGCGTCCCGGCGGTGACGATCCGCTGCGCCCCGTCGCGCATCCTGCCGGCCAGGCGGAAGCGCCCGCCGCCCTGCTCGGCACCCACGATCTCCACGCCTTCCTCGATCGTGGCGCCGAGCCGGCGCGCCGCGCGGGCGAAGGCGGGCGCGACGAGCCGCGGATTCACCACCGCATCGCGCGTCGAGAACGATGCCCCGACGACCGTCCCGCCCAGGAACGGCCACCGGCCGATGGTCGCGTCGCGGTCCAGCAGGACGATGTCGAGCCCCGCAGCGCGGCCATGGCTCGCATTGCGCTCGAGCCGCGCCTGGTGCTCGGCATTGAGAGCGAGATGCACGTGGCCATGGCGCACGAACTCGATGCTCTCGCCCAGCTCCGCCTCGATCGTCTCCCAGATCGCCTGTGCACGCAGCGCGAGCGGCAACTCGACATCGTGCTGGCCCTGCAGACGCAGGCTGCCGAAGCTGACGCCACTGGACTCGCCGCCGACATGCCCGCGCTCCAGCACAGCGACGCTGCGGCCACGCCGGCGCAGCGCGTAGGCCGTCATGCAGCCGACCAGCCCCCCGCCGACGATCGCGACATCCACGTCCAGCCCGCTCATGGGGCGGTGATTCCATCGAGCATCATGGGAAGCGGCTTGAGCGGCGCCTGCACACGCAGCCGGTCGGGTTCGAGCCCGTCCTGTGCCGCGACCTCCGCCAGCGCGGCGCCGCAGAACCGTCCCTGGCAGCGGCCCATGCCGCAGCGGCTCGCGGCCTTGATGCGGTTGACATCGGCCGCGCCATCCTGACGCGCCAGGGCGACGCGCACCTCGCCGACGGTGACATTCTCGCACCGACACAGGATCACCGCGTCGTCTAGCGCGGCGGCCCTTTCGCCGGGCCAGCGGAACGCCCTCGCCAGGCCGTGCTGGAACCGGCGCAGCCGCGCCAAACTCCTCCGCTCGGCCACGACATCGACACCAACGCCAGCCAGGCCGAGATCAGCGAGCACCGCGGCCGCGGCCAGGCGGCCCGACACCGCAGCAGCCTGCCCGCCTCCGATCGTGCCGCCATCGCCCGCCACATAGATGCCCTGTCCCGCACGGCCATCCGCGTCGGTCTCGGGCACATGGGTGCGCTGCACGGCGTCGAAGCGCAGGGGGCAGCCCGCCAGTTCGGCGAGCTGCGTCTCCGGCCGCAACCCATGCCCATAGGCCACCGCGTCGCAGTCGATGCGCAGCGGTGCCGCGCCCGGCGGGGTGCAGACCACCGCGGCAACGCGCCCGTCACCCTCGAAGGCGTCGATTGTCGCGCCGTGCAGGATCCGCACCCCGCGGCTCCGCAACGCCGCCATCTGCCGCAGCCCCGCCCCCAGCACGCCGGGTGCCGCGAGCAGGCCAGGCAGGGCACGCAGCTTCTCCGCGAAGCGCGTGGTGTCGATCACCGCCGCGACCTCGCCGCCCGCGCGCAGATACTGCACGGCCGCGAGATACAGCAGCGGCGAACTGCCGCAGAAGACGACGCGCCGCCCGATCAGGCACCCCTGGTCCTTGAGCAGCGCCTGCGCGCCCCCGAGGCTGAAGACCCCCGGCCGCGTCCAGCCGGCCACCGGCATGATGCGGTCGGTCGCACCCGTGGCGAGCACCAGCGCGTCGTAGCCGAGTGACTGCGCGGCGCCGGCGGCGGCGAGGTGAACCTGCCCCCGATGAACCCCCCAGGCGAGCGTGCCCGGCCGATACGCCACCTGTCCGCACACCGCCGCCGCCCGCGCGTGGAACGCCACATGCGCGGCGTGCGCCTCACCCAGCAGCCGCCGCATGTCGAGCCGCAGCCCGGGGGCGGGCGCGCGGTGATACTGCCCCCCCGGCTGACGTGCCTCGTCGACCAGCGCGACCTCGACGGCGGCACGCGACAGCACCTCAGCCGCCGCGATGCCGGCCGGCCCCGCTCCGATGACGACGACCCTAGCCAAACTGCGGATCCGCCGAGGTGGACACCTGCATCCCCTCCGCCACCGGCGTCGTGCAGGCGCGGCCCCGCTCGGCCGGGCCGAGCCACACCCAACAATCCTGGCACGCGCCCATCAGGCAGAAGCCACCGCGCGGTTCGCCATTGGTCTCATGTAGCCGCACATGGCCGCCATGGCAGAGCATCGCCGCCAGCACGCTCTCTCCTTGCCGCGCCTGCATCGGCCGACCATCGACAGTGAAGCGCAGCAACGGCGTGTCGAAGGATGCGACGCGATGCAGGATCGGCGGCGCCACCACCGCCTCCGAGTCCTCCGCGGACCCTGCGCTCGCGCCGGTCATGCCGCGGCGCGCTGCACCGCCCGCGTGACCGCGGCGGCGACCTCCGTCGCGCGCCCCACGGCCTCGCAACCGGCCGCACGGAAGGCCGTGAGCTTGGCGGCGGCCGAAGTGTCGCCGCTGTCGTAGATCGCGCCGGCATGGCCCATCCGCTTCTCCGGCGGCGCGTTCTGCGCGGCGATATAGGCCACCACCGGCTTCGTCATGGCCTGCAGCGCCGCGATCGCCTGGTATTCCAGCCGCCCCCCGGGCTCGCCAATCAGAATGACGAGGTCGGTCTCCGCATCGGCTTCGAACAGCGGCAGCACATCCGCATAGGTCGTCCCGAGGATCGGGTCGCCACCGAGGCAGACGACGCTGCTCTGGCCGAAGCCGCTGGCCAGCAGGTCGTCGACCACCTCGTAGGTCAGCGTGCCGCTCTTCGAGACGATGCCGATGCGCCCCGGCCGCAGGTTGCTGGCGTTGAGGTCGGCGAGGTTCGCCTTGCCCGGGCTGATGACGCCCGCCGAGTTCGGACCCAGCAGGCGCGCCCCCCGCGCCCTGGCATAGGCGCGCATCCGGATGGCATCGTGCAACGGCACGTTCTCGGTGTACACGACGAGCGTGCCGATGCCCGCCGACAGCGCCTCGAGCGCGGCTCCCATGGCAAGCGAACTGCGCACGGCGCTGAGCGCGGCATTCGCACCGGTCGCGGCGACGGCATCCTCCATGTTGTCGAACACCGGTACGCCGGCGACCGTCTGTCCCTGCCGGCCCGGCGCCACGCCGCCGACGAGTGGCGTGCCGTCCCGGAGCATTCGCTCGGCATAGCTGCGCCCCGTGGGCCCGGTGATGCCCTGGATCAGGATGCGCGAGGTTTCGTCGACGATGATGGCCAAGGGTCTGGTCCTCAGGCGGCGGTCGTCTTGCGGGCCAGTCCTACTGCCTCGACACAGGCCGGGCCGAAGTCACGGATCACGGTCAGGCCGCGGCCGGCGAGCCGGGCGCGCGCCTCCGCCTCCTTCTCGCCGCGCAGCCGCAGCACCAGTCGGTCGGGCGTCAGCTTCGGCAAGCGGTCCATCGCCTCCAGGATGCCGTCGGCTATCGTCTCGAGGCTGCGGAACTGGAAGTGGATGTTCACCATGACCACCGCCGGCTCCAGGTGCTCGATGACGCAGGCGATCACGTCGGCGATGCGCCCGGCCCCGTGCATGGTTGCGCCATGCAGTTCGACGACACCGCAAACGCGGCCTTCGAGCGCGATGATCTCGTCAAGCGTCGCCATCGTGAGCCCCGCGCCGTTCATGATCGCCGCGACGCCGCCCGGCGGGGCGATCTCGACGCCGATCACCTCGAGCGCGCGGGCTGCGTGCTCGAACGCGGTGCCCTCCGGCTGCGCGCGGCGGCCGGGGTGGCGGAAGGCTGCATCCTCGTCGAGCGCGACCTTGGCATCGGCCGCGACGAAGGCGCCGTTCTTGGTCAGGACGAGCGGGTTGATCTCGATTAGTTCGGCATCATGCGCGATCAGCCCGCGATGGATCTGCTCGACAAGCCGCGCGAAGGCGCTCGCCTGTTCCCCCACCAAGCCGAGCCCCCGCACCAGCCGCTCGACCATGAAGGGTTCAAGTCCGAGCAGGGGATCGACAGCCTGCCGCAGCAGGCGCTCGCGCGGCACCGCCTCGATGTCCACGCCGCCATCGGCCGAGGCCACCAGGACGGGCATGCCAAGATCCCGATCCACCAGGGCCGCGAGGTAATACTCACGCTCGATCTCGAGCTTCCGCTCGATATAGACATCTTCGACATGCGCACCGGCCAACGGGCGCGCGGCGATCTCCTCGGCGATGCGCAGCGCCTCGGCCCGCCCGTTCGCGATCCGGATCCCGCCCGCCTTCCCGCGCCCGCCGGCGAAGACCTGCGCCTTGACGACAAGGTCGCCGTCCAGCGCCTCCGGCAGCGCGCGATACAGGCCGCCCTGGGGAACGGGGATCCCGCAGGAGGCCAGGATCCCCTTCCCCTCATGCTCGAGCAACATGATCATGCCGCCTGCGTCCCACCGCGATGGTGAACCGCCAACACAGGCTGGCTAGCGATAATCGGCATCGAATGAATCGTACTGGAGGTCGATCCACTCGGCGGTGAAGTTCGGCTCCCGCCGCTCCAGGAAGGCGCGGGGCCCCTCGCGGGCGTCGCGGTGGAACATCAGTTCGACATTGCAGAGGATCTGCGCCTCCAGGCCCTTGACCGGATCGAGCCCAAGCCCCTGGTTGCGCGCGTTCTTGATCGCGCCGATCGCCTGTGTCGGCCCTTTCGCAAGCTTCGCCGCGAGCGCGTAGGTCTCGGCTTCCAACTGCTCCTCGGGCACCACCCGCGTCAGCAGGTGCAGCCGCAGCGCCTCCTCGGCTTCGATCCAGCCGCCCAGCAGCAGCAGCTCGGTTGCCTTCCCCAGCCCGACGAAGCGCGGCAGCAGATAGGTCGCGCCGCCACCGAGCCCGCGCCGCACATAGATCGCGGCCATGCGCGTATCGGGCGCGGCGATGCGGAAATCGCAGGCCAGAGCGAGGTCGAACCCCGCGCCCGCGGCATAGCCGCGCATCATGGCGATGACCGGCTTGCGCAGTTGCATGATGTCGTTCACCAGGCGCGGATAGCCCATCTTGAGCCGCGTATGCATGTCGGGCGGCCCGTATTTGAAGCGATCCTCGGGATGGAGGTCGTCGCCGGCGCAGAAGCTGGTGCCGTCGCCCCGCAGCACCACCGCCCGGACCTTCGCGTCGCGTCGCGCCGTCTCGATCAGGTCCGCCATGCCGAGGATCATGTCGGGCAGCAGCGCGTTCAGCTTCTCGGCGCGGCGGATGGTGATGGTGGCGATGCCCTCCGACACCGCGTAGCCCAGCCGATCATCGACCGCTTGCCCGATCTGGGCGCCAGCATTACCGGGTACGGAGGGCGGGGCTGTCTGGCTCATGCTGTGTCCCATCTGCAAAGGCTTGCCGGTAGTTATTGCAAGTCGCTTTATCGGTATTCAATATCATTCGGAGCTTGGCGGTCCTGTCAAGCGCATAGTTGAACGCACGGGGGGTGTTGCCTCGGTGACCAGCGCGCTGTGAAGGTTTGATGTGACGATGGACGATATCCTCAACGCGAAGGCCGCAGCGACCGAGCCAGCATGGTTCGTCTCCTCGGTGGAAAAGGCGTTCCGGATCCTGCGCGCCTTCGAGGTCGGCGGGCGCAGCCTGAGCCTCACCGAGATCTCCGAGGTGACCGGCCTCGACAAGAGCGCCGTGCAGCGCTTCACCTACACCCTCGCCGCGCTCGGCTACCTGCATAAGGACGGCAAGGCGCGGCGCTATACCATCTCGCCCAAGGTGATGAGCCTCGGGATGATCTACCTGCGCACCGACCCCATCGTCGCGCGTGCGCGCCACCAACTCTATGAGCTTAACAAGTCGCTGGACGCCACGGTCAACATGACCGTGCTCGACGACACCGACATCATCTACGTCGTCCGCTATCCGGGACGCCGTGCGGTGACGGTGGACGTCGTGCTCGGCATGCGCCGCCCCGCCTTCTGCTCGGCCAGCGGCCGAGCGATCCTGTCCACCTTCACCGACGACGAGGTCATGGCGATCCTCGACCGCTCGAAGCTCGTCGCCTACACCGAACACACCAAGACCGCGCCCGAGGCGATCATGGCCGAGGTCCGCAAGGCCCGCGCGCAGGGCTTCGCCCTGACCGAGCAGGAATCCTCGATCGGCGACATCTCCCTCGCCGCGCCCGTGCGCAACGCTGAGGGCCGCGGAGCGGCCTCGATCAACATCTCGGTCTCCGTGGCCGACTGGACCGGCGCGGAACTCGCCCTGAAGCTCGGCCCGACCATCGTGGACGCAGCAAGGGCGATCTCAGGCACTGGCGACTTCCACCCGATGCCGATGGCGTAGAACGATCCGCCAAGCCAGACGGCGGATGGCGCGCCGTGCCGGGGCGAGACGGGCCTTCTCGACCTCCGTGCTGGACCTGGAGCGACGGCATGGAGGTGCCGCGCGAGAGGGTGGAGGGGAATCTCGCTGTGGCGCTGGCGCTGGTCCCGCCGCTGGGGACGATGAGGCTGCGCCGGCGCTAGGGCGAGGACATCCATCGCGTGCCGGGCATCTGTCCCGTTCTTGGGCCGACCTCGGCCAGCCCGGGGTTCTTCTCGGCCGTCACTATCCCCAACGGCTATATGCTGGTGCCGCTCCGCGCCGAGATCTCGGCCGCCCTGGTGCAGGCGGAATCGCAACCGCCGTTTCACGAAGGGCTGCCGCCGGACCGCTGCCCGCCCGACATCCGCGCGCCGCAGCCGCGCAACCCCGCCATCAGGTCTTGTAGGCAGGATCCTCGCGCTCGAGCTTCCGCAGCATGGCCTGGAAGCCGACATCGCCGAAGCTGCGGTCGCCCACGCCCTGTGCCGTCGCGACGGTGGTGTCGATGACCGCCTGAGCGGGCAGGGCAAGCGCGGCGCCACCGGATTGCGCCGCGACCTGGATCTCGCAGGTCCGCTCCAGGTAGTGCATCAGGGTGAACGCCTCGGCGATGCTGCGGCCTTGCGTCAGCGTGCCGTGGTTGCGCAGGAACATCATCGGCCTGCCGCCGAGATCGGCGATGAACTGCGTCTGCTCCTCCGGGCGCAGCCCGGGACCATCATAATCGTGGTAGCCGATCTTGCCGCTGTAGGTGACGGCGAACTGGTTGATGGGCAGCAGGCCGGCGGCCTGCGCCGACACCGCGGTACCGCAAATGGTGTGCAGGTGCATCACGGACTGCGCCGAAGGAACGGCTTCGTACACGACGCGGTGCACGATCCACCCGGCGGGGTTGACCGCCCGCCCGCTGTTCGCGACGTCTCGGCCTTCGATGTCCACCTCCATGAGGTTGGACGCCGTCACCTCCTCGAACAGCATCCCGAAGGGGATGAACAGGAATCGGCCCTCGCGGCCCGGGATGCGGGCAGACAGATGCGTGTAGATCAGGTCGTCCATGTCGCGCCTGCCGAAGATTCGGTAGCAGGCCGCCAACTGGCGGCGCGCCTCCAGCTCCGCTGGATCGGCGCAGGTGAAGACGGCATCGGTCTGCTGAGTGGCGATATCCACGGTCATCACCCTGGCGATTGTGGTTGGAGCATCGTCGCTGGAACCCCGCCCTGCAAGCCGACCGCCCTGGCCGATCGATGTTGGGGCCACCGCTCCCTGCACGATCGGCACATCGCGCGGCCGCATCTTCAGCCCGGGGCGGACAGATCCGATCCTGGCGGCCATGGCTGCGTCCGCCCGGCTTCGAGGCAGGATGCCAGGTCGAGCAAACCATCCTCGCCATGCCAGGGGCCGATGAGCTGCAGCCCGACCGGCAAGCGGCCATCGGCGAAGCCGGCCGGGACCGAGATGGCCGGATGGCCCGTCAGGTTGAAGGGGTAGAGGCAGGCGGCCCATGCGGCATACATCTCGCTGGCCACCGAGCCCCCGGCATCCACCAGGGGCGGAGGCGCCGTCATGGTCGGGGTGGCGAGGACGTCGAACCGTGTGAACAGCCGCTGTACCGCACGGAACAGGGCTGTCCGCCGGTCTGCGGCACGTTGCCAATCCACCGCGGACCAGCCCGCAGCGCGAGCGATGCTGGCCTGGAGCGACTCGGTGATCTCGGTCGGAAAGCGCTCTGCCTGGGCGCCAAGACGCGTGGCGTGGGCGGTGCTCGCGATGATGGCGTAGGTGGCGTAGACGTCGTCGAAGCAGGGATCCTGCAGCGGCTCGACGATCGCGCCCTGTTCCGCAAGCGTCGCGACCGTCGCGGCCGTGATCCTGGCGACGTCGGGGGCGGTCCGATACCGCCCGAAATGCTCGATCCAGCCGATGCGCACGCCCCTGGCCGTCGGGTTCGGCATACGCGCGGGACGCTTCGGGAGCGCCAGCGACCAGGGATCCACCTGATGCGGCCCGGCCAGGACCGAGAGCAGCAGGGCGGTGTCGGCCGCATTGCGCGCCATCGGCCCGGTGAAGGAGTAGTTGGAGAAGCCGTCGGGCGTCGAATCGTTGGGAACCCTGCCGAGCGTCGCCTTGAGCCCGACGATGCCGGTGCAGGACGCCGGGCAGCGGATCGAGCCGCCGCCATCGGTCCCAATGGCGAGCGGCGCGACGCCGGCCGCCAGCGCCGCGCTGGCGCCGCCGCTGGACCCGCCCGGCGTGTGCGCGGGATTCCAAGGATTACGGGTGATGCCGTGCAGCGGCGAATCGGTCAGCACCTTGTGGGCGAATTCCGGCAGCGTCGTCTTGCCGATGATGACGGCGCCGGCCGCCTTCACGCGCGCGACGGTGACGGCATCGGCCGCGGCGACGACCCCCTTCGTCATCAGCGAGCCCTGCCGCAGCGGCTTGCCGCCCAGCGCCAGGTTGTCCTTGACCGTGACCGGCACGCCGTGGAGCGGCCCGAGCGCCGCGCCCTGCATGACGGCATCTTCCGCCGCCCTGGCGTCGCGCCGGGCATCCTCCTCGGTCAGCAATTGGAACATGTTGAGCCGGGGCTGCAGCCGCTCGGCGCGGTCGAGCACCGCATCGATCAGCTCCACCGGCGAAAGCCTGCGCTGGGCGATCAAGCCTGCAGCTTCGGTCGCGGACAGGCGGCAAAGCTCGTCATTCGACATGGCGCTTACATCCTTGCGCTGGGGCTTCAGGACGGGAAGGCGCCGGAACCGTTGGCGCGCGGCCAACGCAAGGCTGGCGCGTTCCGCTTTCGCCCATGCGGCCCGGCCAAGCCTACTCCTTGCGGACGTTCCAGAAGTAGCTGACCGAACCGTCCAGCACGCCCTTCACCTGATCGCGGAAGGCCGTGCGCACGAAGAACTGTCCCAACGGCACGGTGGGAACCCGATCCAGCGCATGGCGATGCACGGCGTCGAACAAGGCCTGCTGCTGCGCTGGCTCCTCCGCAAACAGCCATTCCGCGGTCAGCCGTTCGGTCTCGGCATCGGTGAAGAAGCCGGGCCAGGCGCCATCGCCGCGAATAGCCGTGTTCAGCGCGGGGTTGGCGATCGCCACGCCGGGCAGGTTGGTGTGATAGAAACTCCAGCCGCCGCGCTCGACAGGCTCCCGCGAGATCCGGCGCTGCAGCACGCTGCCCCAATCCATCTCCTGCAGGTCCACGTTGAGGCCCAGCGAGCGGAAAAGCTGGGCGGTCACATGCCCGTGCGGCCCGATGATCGGCAGGTCCGTCGGATTGATGATCACCACCCGCTCGCCGGCGTAGCCCGATGCCCGCACGGCTTCGCGCGCCCTATCCAGGTCACGCGGTCGGCCGAGAATGGCTGCCGCCTCCTCCTTCACGCCCGGCATGCCGCAGGTGAACAGCGCAAAGCAGCGGCGCCAGGCGTCGGGAGCCTCGGGGCCCACCGTTGCCTGCATGTAGTCCTCCTGCCTGATGGCGGCGAGGACGGCCCGGCGCAGCTGGACATTGTTGAAGGGCGGGTGGAGCACGTTGAAACGCCCAAGGCCGACGAAGCCATACTGATCCTTGGGCTGGACGCGGATGCCCGGCCGTCGCCGCAGCAGCGGGATCAGGTCCGGCAGCGCCTGCTCCCACCAATCGATTTCGCCACGCTGCAGCGCGGCGGCGGCGGTCGCCGGATCCGGCATCACCTGCCATTCCACCCGATCGAGATGCACCCGCTTGCCGCCGGAGGTCCACTCGGCCGGCTCGTCGCGCGGCACATATTCCGCGAAACGCTCGTACACCATGCGGGACCCGGAGACGTATTCGGACGCCCTGAACCGGAAGGGGCCGGAGCCGATCATCTCCGTCACCTGCCGCATCGGATCGGTGCGCGCCAGATGCTCGGGCATGATGAAGGCCGGCGAGGAATGCGGCTTGCCGATCGCGTCCAGGAAGCGCGGAAAGGCGCGCTTCAACGTCACGCGTATGGTGCGGTCGTCCGCGACACCGAAACTGTCGGCCACGGCGCCGAGGGTCTGCCCGAAGGTGTCGCGCTTGCTCCAGCGATCGAGGCTCGCGGCGCAGTCCTGCGCACGTACCGGCTCTCCGTTGTGGAACCGCAGGCCGTCCCTCAACGTGAGCAGCCAGGTTCGGCCATCGTCCGACACGGTTGCGCCCGCTGCCATCTGCGGCCGCGGCCTCAACTGCGCGTCCACGCCATAAAGCGTGTCGAAGACGCAGTAGCCGTGGGCGATGGTGACGGCGGCGGTGTTCCAGACGGGATCGAACACTGACAGGTTCGCCTGCGGCACGAAGCGCAGAAGCCGCAGATCGGAGGCCCGGCCGATGGACGGAGCGGCGAAGGGAAGCATCGCGGTTCCGGAGGCCTGCAACAGGGTACGACGCGATACCGCCATGCTCATCGGCTCCGCTTCTGTCGGCTCGCCAGGCGAGCGCTGATGAAGGTGAAGTGAGACTCCACCGCTGCTTTCCTGCCGCGGGTCGGCCTGCACCTCAGAACGCTGGCTTGCTGCACCATGCTGAGGTGAGTCACCCCAGGATCGACGCCGCATCACAAAAGGCTAGGGCAGCGGCCCGACGGCATCAAGCGACAAAGGGCGGTGAACGGCGCCAGGCTTGCTGGAGGCTGTTTGGTTTCGTTTGCGCCGCGAGGGGCAGGTTCTCGCGGGCCGCGTCGCAGAGTGCTTCGGCTACCGCCTCGGCCGGCGGGATCGTGCTCGACTGCCGCATATGGTCGAACAACGGTGTGCGCATGATGGCGTCGTCGCACCGGCAAACCTTATCCCCATCGCAGCATCACCGCGGCGACCGCCCAGGCGGCCAGCATGGAGAGCACGACCCCGGGAACGATGCGCACGGCGAATCCCCGCGTCCCCAAGGTGACGGCCATCGCGATCTTGGCGGCTGCATTGGTCGTCATTGCGGCAAGGATCGGCACAATGGCGGCTTCGGCCGAGAGGCCACCGGTGGCCACCAGGGATGCCACGGATATGCCAGCAGAGTGCGTGTCAACGATCCCGGCGACGGCCGCTCCGGCGATGACGCCCGTCTCGCCGAACCAGTCCTTCATCGCGGCCGAGACCACAAGCATCAGCGCCATCATGCCGGCCAGTCCCAGTGCCGCAGCCGGGCTGAATGCTCGACCAGGCTCGGCCCCCTGGATGTCCCGCGAAGCCGACGGACGCAGCGCGAAGACAAGCGCATAGACCGCTGCGACAACCGTTCCTGCGACAAGCATGGGCGCCATCGCAAGCAGCGTTGCCTGGCTCGTGGTGAACAGCAGCAGGGCCATCTGCAGGAAAGTCGCACAGGTCGAGAACGCCGCCCCAGCGACGGCCGGACCCATGCTGGCCGGGTCTTTGGCCACCCGCGACGCCATCGCGCCGATGGTCGCCGTGCTGGAAACGAAGCCGGCCGCAAATCCCGCCACTGGCAGGCCGTACCGCGCGCCGAGGAGACGGGTGGCGGCATGCCCCGCCGCGCCGATCGCCAGCATGAGAATGACCAGCAACCAGACATTGTGCGGGTTGATCGCGTCGAAGGGCCCAAGCTGCCGATCAGGGACGAGCGGCCAGATGACGAGGGTGGCAATCGCGAAGACGAGGCCGTCCTTGACCTCGGCATCGGTCAGCGCGCCCTTCACGAAACCATGCAGCGGCGCCTTCGCGGCAAAGACCACTGCGACAGCCGCCGCCAGCCCTGCGGCGAGCAGCGGTTCGGCCATGGCCAAGGCACCGAGCAGCGGCGCGATCAACAGGCCGATCTCGGTCGTCAGCCCACGATCCGAGTCATGGCTCCAGGCGTAGGAAAGGGCGGTCAGCGCAATAACCCCGGCCAAGGCAACGGCCAACAGCACTGTCCCACCCAGGTGAGTGGACACAGCGCCGAGCAGGCTGGCCAGGGCGAATGTTCGAATGCCGGCCGGGCGCCTTGTCGGGCCGTCACCTTTGCTGCGTTCCCGCTCCAGGCCGATCAGCAGCCCGATGCCCAGCGCGACCGCGAGATTGTACCAGGGCATCATTAGGTCATCAGACGCTTGCGCCAATGCGGCTTCAGGAATTCGAGGACGAGGACGGTTGCCAGCCCGGCCGCAAGCGTCACCGCCAGATCGTCGGCGTGCAGGGGTCCGAAGCGGAACATGCGCTGCGCGAAGGGCAGCGCCAAGGTGACGCCCAGCATCACCGTCACCGCCAGCATCACCCAGCGCAGCGCGGCGTTGCGCCGCCTGAAAGCCGTGATGATGGAAGCGCTGAAGGAGCGATTCACGAAGATCAGCCCGACGATGTTGAGCACCAGGGCGAAGAAGGTCAGCGACCGCACCTCGGCCTCCGGCATGCCGGCACCGAGCGCCACCAGGTAGATGCCCGCGGTCAGCGCCAGCACGACGGCGCCCTGCAGCACGCTCCAGCCCAGCAGCGAGGCGGAGAACAGCGGCGCAGCCGGATCGCGCGGCGGGCGCTGCATGATGCCCTCCTCCTCCGTCTCGGCCTCGAAGACCAGGGTGCAGACAGGGTCGATCACCATCTCCAGGAAGGCAATGTGCATGGGCCAGAGCAGGATGGGCAGCCCGAACACGAGTGGCAGCAATGCAAGGCCCGCGATGGGCACGTGGATCGCGATGATGAAGCTCATGGATTTGCGCAGATTGTCGAAGACGCGCCGGCCAAGACGTATGGCTGCGACGATGGAGCCAAAATCATCGTCGAGGAGCACCAGTGACGACGCCTCGCGCGCGACGTCGGTGCCGCGCCCGCCCATGGCAATGCCGATATGCGCGGCCTTGAGCGATGGCGCGTCGTTCACGCCATCGCCGGTCATCGCGACGATCTCGCCAGCCGCTTTCAGGGCGGCCACGATGCGCAGCTTCTGCTCAGGCATGATCCGCGCGAACACCGTGGTGCTGCGCACCTGCGCCGCCAGGGCCGCGTCGTCCATCGCGGCAAGCTCCTCGCCGGTCACGATGGTCTCGGCGTCCAGCCCTGCCTCGTGCGCGATGGCGGCGGCGGTAGTCGGATAGTCGCCGGTGATCATGACGACACGGATGCCGGCCGTGCGGCATTCCGCCACCGCCTCCAACACCCCCGGCCGCAGCGGGTCGGCCAGGCCCACAAGGCCGAGCAGACGGAAGGCAAAGCCATCCTGCGTCTCCGGCCACACATCCCCGCTGTGCGTGGCTTGGGCCACGGCGAGCACGCGCATGCCTTTCGCAGCCAATGCCTCGGTCTTCGCGGTCAGCGCCGCGCGCGCCTCGGCATCGAGGTGGCACAGCAGGGCAATGGCCTCGGGCGCGCCCTTCGCGGCAACGATGGTCTCGCTGCCGGATCGCCAGGCATTCGTCATCGCCAGCAGATCGGGGCGAAGGCCGTAGGTGCGGACGAGGTCGAGCGCAGGCTGGGGCATCCCTGCGGCAACCGCGTGAAACGCTTTCTCCATCGGGTCGAAGGGGAGCGGCGCGCTGGCAAGCCGGCCCGCCTCCACCAGCAGGTCGAACGACTGCGGCAGCGCGCCATCCTGCGGCCGGCCGGCTGTGCCATCGGGCAGGTTCAGCTCGGCCACCGTCATGCGGTTCTGGGTCAGCGTGCCCGTCTTGTCGGTGCACAGCACCGTGGCAGAGCCGAGTGTCTCGATCGCCGCCGCGCGCCGCGTCAGCACGCGCGCCTTGGAGATGCGCCAGGCGCCCATCGCCATGAAGACGGTGAGCACCACCGGCAGTTCCTCCGGCAGCATCGACATGCCGATGGCGATGCCGGCCAGCAGCGCGTCCAGCCAGCCGCCCCGCAAGGTGCCGTAGAGCACCACCGCCAGCACGCTGACGACGCCACCGAAGATCGCGCAGAGCTTCACCAGCCGGCGCATCTGCGCCTGCAATCGTGGCGGCTCCGTCTCCAGCGCGTTCAGCGACTGACCGATCCGACCGATCTCACTGTGCGGGCCAGTCGCCGTCACCTCCGCGATGCCACTGCCACGGACCACCAGCGAGCCCGAGAAGACATGCGGCAGATCATCGCCGCCAGGGCGCGCCGGGGGCGATGCCGCGCTCGCCACCTTCCGGACCGGCACCGACTCTCCCGTCAGCAGCGATTCATCGGTCTGGAGGTCTCCGGCCTCAATCAGCCTGGCGTCCGCCGGCACGCGGTCGCCCTCCGCCAGCACAACCAGGTCGCCGCGCACGACCTCGCGACCGGCGATGCGCCTTCGCTCGCCGCCGCGGATCACCAAGGCGCGAGGGCTTGTCAGGTCGCGCAGCGCCTCCAGCACGCGCTCGGTGCGGCTCTCCTGCACGACGGTGATGACGATGGAGAATAGCGCGAAGGCGAGCAGGATCAGCGCTTCCTCCGGACTGCCGAGCAGCAGGTAGAGCAGCCCGCCGCCCAACAGGAGCGCCAGCATGGGCTCCCGCAGTACCTCGAGCACGATCCGATAGGGCGTTCGCCGGCCCGTGCGCGCCAGCTCATTCGGGCCATCGGCCTTCAGTCGGGCCGCGGCCTCCTGCTCGCTGAGGCCGCTGCCGGTTGCATGGGCCGTTGGTGCATCCAGCATGGTGATCTTCCTTTGGGGCACCTGGTGCCGAATGCCCGCGGACCGAAGAAGGGCGGGGACGCACGGGTAGAACGCGCGGCCGGCAGGATCGGCCGAGGGATGATCCTCGATAGTTCACGCCACGGCGCCCAACAGCCAGACGAAATAGTTTTCCACGATGGTCAGCCTTGTCCGCGCCTGCCGCGTTGATCTGAAGCAAGGACGTTGGCCACAGGCCGCGCATATGTTGGGCCCGTGGGATGGCGACACCGGCCGGGCGGGCAAATGGCCGCGCCCGGAGCCATACGCGATGGGGTGACCATGACGATCAGGGACATTGGCCCGAAGCCGCAATCCTTCGACATCGAGAACGCGACAAAGGAAAACCTGGACTATCGCGCCGTCGCTTGGAGCGGGCGGTATTTGCAGGTGACGCTGATGTCGATCCCCGTCGGCGGGGACATCGGCCTCGAGGCGCATCCGGAGACCGATCAGTTCCTGCGCCTCGATGCCGGCCATGGCCACGTGCAAATGGGACCTGCTAAGGATCGCATGCCCTTCGAGAGGGACGTGTCAGACGGCTGGTGCGTCCTCGTTCCGGCCGGCACCTGGCACAACATCACCAACATCGGAATGACACCGATGCAGGTCTACGCCATCTACGCGCCCGCCCATCACAAGCCCGGCAAGGTGCAGACGACGTCGGCGACGGCCGAGGCAGACAAGGACGACGCGCCGGCCGACTGGTCGGTACAAGGAAGCGCTGTGCTCGACAAACACGGGTGACGGCGCTCCAACTCCTTTCCTATATCTGCGCAGCGCTACTGTTTCAGCTCGCGATCGGAATCGGCGTGGCGGCTTGGCGCTGGCGGCGCACCGGCATATCGCCGGCGTTGCCGCCGATCGAGGTAGGGGCAAACGTCCAGGCACCTGCCTGGCCAGGCCTTCGTGACTTCCGCGTGCTGCGGCGCCAGTTCGAGGATGTGCTGCGGACGCAATGCTCCTTCCATCTGGTGCCTGTGGACGGGGTGGCACTGCCACCATTCCTGGCGGGCCAGTTCCTCACCTTCGCACTCGACGTCCCGCAGCCCGCGGGCGGCGCAAGCCGGCCGATCACGCGCTGCTACTCCATCTCCGACGCGCCGCGGCCGGATGGCTACCGCATCACCGTCAAGCGGGTGCCATCGCCACCCAACCGGCCAGACCTGCCACCCGGCATCGCCTCCAACCACCTGCATGAGCAGGTGTAGGCCGGCGACCTGCTCCGGGTGCGGGCGCCATCCGGCCGCTTCTTCATCGATGCCGATACCGAGGTCCCTGCGGTCTTCATCGCCGGCGGCATCGGCATCACGCCCATGATGAGCATGCTGGGCTGGTGCCTGGCGCGGCAGCCCGAACGCGTCCTGCACCTCTACTACGGGCTGCGACACGGCGGCGAACACGCTGACCTGCCCCCGATTGGGGATCCACGGGCTATGAGAGACGTGGCCCGTGTTCTGGCCTGGCCGTCTGGCCCTGCCGGAGCGGAGCGTAGGCGGGGCCAGACGGCCAGGGCAACGCCGCTTCCGGCG
>JAESGA010000060.1_pt1 | contig 36727 bp, 32 predicted proteins | sample 9269521 | NCBI WGS metagenome assembly JAESGA01 (sample SAMN14514842, study PRJNA621658) | algae metagenome | isolation source: Aphanothece saxicola GSE-SYN-MK-01-06B and co-occurring heterotrophs from... | place: USA: Grand Staircase Escalante National Monument, Utah | collected 2006-04-15 | reverse complement strand
CGCCCCGACCGGACCAATTCAACCATCTGCCGCCGGAACTCCGGCGGGTAGGGCACTCTGAATCTCGGCATCTCAGACACCTCCGTCTCAAGCCTCGGGGTGTCCACAGAAGCGGGTCAACTTCACCTCATACGCCTGGAGGAGGTCCGCCGCGCGGGCGTCCTCGTCGAAGGCGCCGGCCTCGTACTTCTCCACCCAGACCCGGATCAGGTTGCGCAAGATGTCGTGGCGCTTGGCCAGCCTGTGCAGGGTCTCGCCGCCCAGGTATTCCTGGGCGACCTGACGCTTGAACTCGACGCTGTGGGATCGGTATTTCGCCTTCGGCTTCCATCCTTCGGAAGCCCGCCACCCCGGTCAAATCCCAACCGCCCGCCTGTCCGGCTCCAGAAGCCCACTCCAGATCGGCGCGCAAAAGGGACCCCTTTTGGTGTGCATGGACGCGCCCGGCTTAGCCGGCGCGGAGCCGTGGGCGCAGCGGCGGGCAACCCGGGCGCGAGGGCGCCGTCAGTCGGGGATCAGGCGCGGTTCTTGAACCGCCAGCTGTTGTTGCCGGTCTCGACGATGTCGCAGTGATGCGTCAGGCGATCCAGCAGCGCGGTCGTCATCTTGGCGTCGCCGAACACGCTCGGCCATTCGCCAAAGGCCAGATTCGTCGTCACCAGGATCGAGGTCTGCTCGTACATCCGACCGCGCGATTACCTCGGTTACGCTCGCACCGCAACATCGCAGTGCTCAGGAAGCTCGGCACCCGGAGACTTCGGATACCCGTCGCGTGGCGAACACCATCACAAACAGATGTGAGGCCGAACAGGGGACTGGCCCGTCTTGACGAGGATGCGCGGCAAGATGATATTTGATGCATCTAATTATGCCGGCCCCGCGCGGCTTTTGCGCCGGGTCGGATCGACAGCAGATCGCCGCAGGAGTGCTTGGGATGGCTGCTCCTCGATGCCTGCTCGTCACCGGTGCCAGTCGGGGCATTGGCCATGCGACAGTCAAGCTGTTTCAGTCGCGCGGCTGGCGGGTGTTCTCCGTCTCGCGGCAGCCCTTCGACCCCGCCTGCGGCTGGCCCGGGGCGCGGGAAGCGCATCTGCAGGCCGACCTCGAGAATCTGGGCGCGATCGACCGGCTGGTTGCCGAACTGCGCCAGCGCCTGCCGGGCGGGATGCTGCACGCGCTGGTGAACAATGCCGGCATATCGCCGAAGCAGCCCGGCGGCGGCCGGCTTGGGGTGCTCGACACCGATGCGGCGAATTGGTGCGCCGTGCTGAACGTGAACCTGGTGGCAACCGCCCTGCTCAGCCGCGCGCTGTTCCCTGAGCTGCGCGCGGCGCGCGGGTGCATTGTTAATGTCACCTCCATCGCCGGCTCGCGCGTGCACCCCTTCGCGGGCACGGCCTATGCCGCCTCGAAGGCCGCGCTGGCGGCGCTGACGCGGGAGATGGCGCGCGAGCTCGGCCCGCATGGGGTGCGCGCCAACGCCATCGCCCCGGGCGAGATCGACACCTCCATCCTCTCCCCCGGGACGGAGGAGATCGTGCAGCGCAGCATCCCGCTGCAACGCCTGGGCGAGCCGATGGAGGTGGCGGAGACCATCTGGTTCCTGTGCAGCGAGGCTGCAGCCTACACCAACGGCGCCGAGATCCATGTCAATGGCGGCCAGCATGTCTGACGCCCGCGCCGCATTGACGATGATCCGAAGCCGCCACGAAAATGCATCGACAACACCGGGAAGGCAGGCCATGTCCCTCATGCGTCGCGCGCTGCTTGGCGCCACCATCCTTGCATCACCATCGCTGGCGCGCGCGCAATCCGCACGGCCGCTGCGCTTCGTCGTGCCCTATGCGCCGGGTGGCCAGGCGGATGGCCACACGCGGCTGATCGCGCAGCATCTGCGCGGCGTGCTGGGGCGGGAGGTGGTGGTGGACAACCGCCCCGGCGGCTCCGCCGTTATCGGCACCGATGCCGTGGTGCGCGCGCCGGCGGATGGCACGACGGTGCTGTTCGCCGCCAAGACCGTGCTGTTCCACGAAATGCTGGTGGCACAGCCGACCTTCCGCATGGCGCAGCTTGCGCCGCTGATAATCATCGGCGAGTTCCCCTCGCTCTGGACCGTCAGCGCGCAGATGGGCGTGAACGACTGGGCCGGCTTCGTCGCCCGCGCGAAGGACGCGCCGGGGCGCCTCACCTACGCCACGCTCGGGCGCGGCTCGCTCACGCATCTCAACGGCGAGTTGCTCGAAGCCACCGCCGGCATCGACATGACCGACGTGCCCTATCGCGGCGCCGCGCCGGCGATGCTCGACCTTCTTGCGGGCCGCGTCGATGCGTATTTCGACACGCCGACCTGGGTGGCGGCGGATGCCTACACCTCCGGCGGTGTGCGGCCGTTGGCCATCACGAGCGCGGCGCGCTCGCCCATGGCGCCCGCCGTGCCGACCTTCGCCGAGCTCGGCCTGCCCGGCATGACGGCGAATGCCTGGAACGGCTTCATGCTGCCCGCCGCGACGCCGCCCGAGATCGTCGCCCAGCTCAACGCCGCCATCGCCCAGGTGCTGGCGATGCCGGAGGTGAACGAACGCCTGACGCGCGATGGGCTGTCGGGCATGGGCGGCCCGCCCGAGCGCTTCGCCGCCCTGCTGCGGCAGGAGAGCGAAACCTGGAGCGCGCTGATCCGCCGCCTCGGCCTCCGGCTCGATTGAGCCGCATGGACGGCAAGCCGATCCGCCTGCGCGTGAACGGCGCCGATCACCGGCTTGAGGTCGCCGGCGCCGAGACACTGGCGGATATCCTGCGCGACCGGCTTGGCCTCACCGGCACCAAGATCGGCTGCAACGCCGGCGAGTGCGGCGCCTGCACGGTGGTGATGGCGGGCCGCGCCGTCTGCGCCTGCCTGGTGCCGGCGGCTCGGGCCGATGGCGCCGCAATCCGCACCATCGAGGGCGTGACTCCGCCCGAGGGGCTATCGCCCCTGCAACAGGCGCTGGTCGATCACGGGGCCTTCCAATGCGGCTTCTGCACGCCCGGCGTCGTGATGTCCCTGACCGTGCTGTTCGAACGTGTGCCGGGCGCGGAGGAGCATGAAATTCGCGTGGCGTTGCAGGGCAATGTCTGCCGTTGCAGCGGCTATGTGCGCCTCATCGAGGCCGCGAAAGCCGCCGCGAGGATCACCCGATGACGCCGCGCGGCCGTACCGTCGGCCAGCCCGTGCCGTTGAAGGAGGGCCCCGCGAAGGTCACGGGCCGCGCCATCTACACGCAGGATTTCGCGCTGCCCGGCATGCTCTGGGGCGCCATTCTGCGCAGCCCGCACGCGCATGCCGAAATCCGCAGCATAGACCTCGCCGCCGCCGCGGCCATGCCCGGCGTGGTGGCGACGCTGATGGGGGCCGAGACGCCGGAGAAATACCTCAACTACGGCCCCGCCTATTCGGACCGCTACCCGTTGGCGCGCGGCCGCGTGCGCTTCGTGGGTGAGGAGGTCGCCGCGGTGGCGGCGGAGACGCGCGCGCAGGCCCTGGCCGCGATCGACGCCATCCGCGTCGACTACGCGCCGCTGCCGGCGGTGTTCGACCCGCGCGACGCCGTGGCGGAAGGCGCTGCGGAAGTGCAGCGCGGCCCGGGTCTCGCGGCGAATGTCGCGCAGCACAGCAAGGCGGATTGGGGCGATGTCGCTTCCGGGTTCGCAGCCTCGGTGCATATTGTCGAGGGACAGTTCGACCATGGGCTGACCGCGCCGATCTGCCTGGAGACCAATGGCGTGGTCGCCGCCTGGGACGAATCCAGCGCGAGCATGCAGATCTGGGCCGGCACGCAAGCACCCTTCTTCGTGCGCAAGGAGGTTGCGCATCTGCTCGGCGTCGCGCGGGATGCGGTGCGCGTGCGCTCCATCGAGATCGGCGGCGGCTTCGGCGGCAAGTCGCAATCGCCCGAGCCCATCGGCATCGCCGCGTTGCTCTCCCGCAAGGCCGGGCGGCCGGTGAAGATTCTGCTGAGCCGGCGCGAGGAATTCCTCGGCGGCAAGACCGACCACGGCAAGACGATGGTGGTGCGCAGCGGCGCCGCCGAAGACGGCACGCTGCTCGCGCGGCAGACGGATTTTCTCGTGGACAATGGTGCCTTCACGCATATGGGCCCGGCCTATGTCTCGGCGGTTCGGCAGCGCACGGCGAATTTGTATCGCGTGCAGGCGGCGGGCTTCGATGGGCGCCTCGTCTACACCAACAAGGTGCCGGGCGGTTCCTATCGCGGCATGGGCGCGCCGCAGATCATCTGGGCGATCGAGACGCAGATCGACGAGCTGGCCGAGCGGCTGGGCAAGGATCCTCTCGAGTACCGAAGGGAAATCGCGAACCGCCCCGGCGATGTGACGCCGCAGGGCTACCGCATTTCCACCTGCCCGTTGAGCGAATGCCTCGCCGAGGCAGGCCGGCGCATCGGCTGGGCGGAGAAGCGCGCAAAGCCCGTGCCCTGGCGCGGCGTGGGCGTGGCGGCGATGATCAACCCCTCAGTCGGCGTGCTCTACCCCGAGGGCAATTTCGCCAATGTCGCGCTGACGCTGCGCGAGGACGGCACCTTCCTGCTCGCCACCCAGGCGGCGGATTGCGGCACCTCGCAGAACACCGTGCTGGCGCAATTCGCCGCGGAGGAGCTCGATGTCTCGGTGGAGCGCATCGACGTGCTGCACATGGACACGGAGGAAGCGCCCGACGATCTCGGCAGCGCAGCCTCGCGCGTCACCTTCGTGACCGGCGCGGCGGCGATCGATGCCGGTATCGCGATGAAGGCGGAGGTCGCCGCCCGCCTCGCCGCGATCTGGAACGTGCCGCCCGAGGCTATCGGTTTCGAGGCCGATGCGGTGGCCGTGCAGGGCGACAATGCGCGCCGCATGGATTGGCCGGAGGTCGCGCGGCACGTCGCACCGCTCCGCGTGCAGGGCCACCACAACATCGACCTGCCGCGCGCCGACCCCAAGACCGGCTATGGCCACTACGCCGCCACCTATGGCTTCGGCGCGCAGGCGGCGGAGGTGGAGGTCGATCCCGAGACCGGCCAGGTGCGCGTGCTTAAGGTGGTGGTGGTGCAGGATATGGGCCGCGTCATAAACCCCGCAGCACTTGAGGGGCAGATGCAGGGCGGCATCGTGCAGGGCATTGGCATGGCCTTGACCGAGGAGCTGGTGCTGGACCGCGGCATGCCGGTGAACGCCTCGCTCATCACCTACCGCGTGCCGCGCATCTTCGAGGCAACCGAGATCGAATGCGCCTTCATCGAGCAGCCCGACGCGGCCGGCCCCTATGGCGCCAAGGCCGGCGGCGAGCATTCGGTGAACCCCACCATTGCCGCCATCGCCAACGCCGTGGCGCATGCCACCGGCATACGCTTCCGCCGCATCCCGATGACGCCGCACCGCGTGCTCGACGCGCTGCGCAAGCGCGACGTGCGGCGCTTCGATCTGCAACCATGGCGCCGGCCCTACAATCTTGAAGTGGCGGCGGTGCGGCGCGCCTATCCGAAACTTGTTTTTCCCGCGCTGCAAAAGCTCGGCGCGCGCTTCAGGCAGGAACGCCCGCGCGTCGCCGAATTCGACCATGAGCGCGTGCCCGACCTTGCCGCCGCTTTCGCCGCGCTCAACCGGCCCGGGCGGCGCAGCAAGCTGATCGCGGGCGGCACGGATGTGCTGGTCGGCATCCGCCAGGGCATCTATGGCCCCGACCTCGTCGTCGATATCGCGGCGCTGGAGGAGCTTCGCGGAATCGCCGTCTCCGACACGCATGTGCGCATCGGCGCCGCGACGACGCTCGCGGAGATCACCGAGCATGCCGGGCTGCGCAGCGCGCTGCCGGGGCTGTGCGCGGCGATGGAGTTGGTGGCGACGCAGCAGATCCGCAACGTCGCCACGCTGGCGGGTGATCTTTGCCAGGAGAAGCGCTGCTGGTTCTTCCGCTCCGCGCTGCCCTGCTACAAATTCGGCGGCGCCACCTGCCCCTGCTACGCCATCACCGGCGACAATCGCCACCACGCCATCATGGGGGCCGGTCGCTGCGCCGCGCCGTGCGTCGCCGATGCCGCGCCTGTGCTGACCGCGCTCGACGCCACGATCATCGCGCAGGATGGCGTGAGCGAAAGGCGCATCCCGATCGAGGCCTTCTATCGCTGGTCCGGCGAGACGGTGCTCAATCCGGGCGAGATCATGATCGCGGTCGAGATTCCACGCCTGGCGGATGCCGTGCAGGTCTATGAGAAATTCGCCCAGTGGCGCGGCGATTTCGCGGAAGCCTCGGCGGCCGTTCGCCTGCGCTGGGAAGGCACCCGCCTGGTGGATGTGCGGATTTCGCTCGGCGCCGTGGCGCCCTTGCCGATGCGCCCCAGATCCGCCGAGCAGGCGGTGCTTGCTGAAGGGCTCGGCGATTCGGCAATTCGTGCTGCTGCTGAAAAGGTGGTGCGCGGTGCCTTGCCGCTGCGTGACAACGCCGCGAAGCTCGACATGATCGTCGCGGTCACGGCGCGCGCATTGCGCCGGGCGCGAGACCAGCCCTGACCCAACAAACAATGAGAGGAGAACAGGAATGAACCGCTTCGTGTCGAGCCTTCTGGCCGCCGCGGCCATCGGCTTTGCAACGCTGGGTGCCGCGCAGGCCCAGCCGCGCGACCGTTTCGTCTATGGCGTACCCTCCACCATCTCCTCCGCCATCGCGAATTTCTCCTTTGCGGAGGAGCTTGGCTATTTCGATGAGGCGCGCATCAACCTCGAACTCATCGCCTTGCCGGGATCGGGCGTCACCATCCCGCAGCTTCTGTCGAACCAGCTGCAATCCACGGGCGCGAGCCTGGAGCCGCAGGTGATCGCGCGCGCGCCGGGCGGGCAGAATTTTCCACTGATCTTCACCTACAACTACCTGCGCAACTCGGTGTGGGAATTCGCCGTGATGGCGGACAGCGAAATCCGCACCATCGCCGATCTGCGCGCGCGCACCATCGGCATCACTTCGCTCAGCGCGGGCAACATCTTCATGACGCGCGCCATGGTGCAGGCGCAGGGCGTGCCCTGGAACGAGGTGCGCGTGCTGGCCGTGGGCTTCGGCGTGCAGGCCTTCGAAGCGCTTCGCACGAACCAGGTGCAGGTGCTGAACCTTTGGGATTCGATGCATGAGGCGATGGAGCAGGGCGGCATGCGCATCCGCCGCCTGCCGATCCCGCCGCAATTCGACGGCATGTCGAGCCACGGCTTCCTGTTCACGCAGCGCATGCTGCGCGAGAATCCGGACCTGATCGTTCGCTTCAGCCGCGCGGTGACCAAGGGATCGGTGGCCTGCCAGGCGAATCCCGAAGGCTGCCTCGCCGCCTTCTGGCGCCGCAACCCGGCCCGCCGCCCGGCCAACGCCGACACGCCGGACGTGCACCGCCGCGAGATGGCTATCATGACATCGCGCATGAACAACGTGGTGGCCTTCCGCCCTGGCGAGCCGCGCGAATGGGGCCGCTTCCCGGAGCGCGACTGGACCGCGCTGATCGATGCGCTGAAGCTCGGCGGCCAGATTCCGCAGGATGCCAACATCCCGCACGACCAGCTCTACACCAACGCGCTGGTGCCGGAGATCAACCGCTTCGACAACGACGCCGTGGTCGCGCAAGCCCGCGCCTACCGTTAATCCGCGCTTCGAACGGAGAGAGAAGATGCTGCAAGAGATTCTCGATATCCTCGACTTCATGACGACGCCGCGGGCGAGCGTGGCGGATTTCGCGAAGTTGCTGCCGGCCGGCACGCATTCCCTGCGCAGCGACGAGCTGGTGGTGGAGGGGCGCGAGATGACCTTCGTGAAGATTCTCTTCCCCGGACGGCGCGGCAAATCCACCGGCGGCAACACGCGCACGCTCGGCGTCATCGGCTCGCTCGGCGCGCTGCGCGTGCCGGGCGAGAACCTGGCACTCGTCTCCGATGCCGATGGTTGCCTCGTCGCACTCGCCCTCGCGCTGCGCCTCGCGCGCATGGCGGCGAAGGGGCAGGTGCTGGCGAACGACGTGCTGATCTCGACCCAGCTCTGCCATGACGGCCGCGCCGAGCCGCACGACCCCTACCCCTTCGTCATGTCGCCCATCCCGTCGCGCCTCAAGCACCCGCGGCTGGTCGATCCGAGCATGGACGGGCTTGTGGTGGTGGAGACCTGCAAGAGCAACAAGCTCGTCAGCCACAAGGGTTTCGCGATCACGCATGTGGCGAAGGAAGGCATGCTGCTGCGCCTGCACGCCAACCTCATCCACATCCAGGAGATGGTGACGGGCCGCCTGCCGGTGATCTTCCCGGTCTCGCAACAGGACCTCACGCCCTACGAGACCGGCATCCACCATGTCTGCGGCATGATGCTGCCGGGCCTCTACACCGATGCGCCCGTCCTCGGCGTGCCGCTGACGACCGAGGCACAGACCTGGCCCGCCTGGACCAACGTGGCGCACGCGCCCGAGCTCGACCAGGCCGGGCGCTTCTGCCTCGAAGTCGCGACGCGCTTCGGCCTGGGTGAGTGCGAGTTCTTCTACGAGGACGACTACCAGGCGATGAAGCGTTTCTACGGCACGCTGCCGCGCGCGGTGGCGGGCTAGATGGAATTCTCCTTCTCCCTTGTTCCCACAACGGATCTCCGGAGCTACACGCGCATCGTCGAGCGCGCGGAGGCCTGGGGCTTCGACCATGTCTGGTGCCCCGACCAGGGTTTCATGCGCGACCCCTTCGTCGCCCTCGCCTGCGCCGGCGCGACCACGACCATCCCGCTCGGCCTCGCGGTGACGAACCCCTTCTCGCGCCACCCGGTGCAGGTGGCGCGCGCCGCCGGCACGCTCGCCGATCTTCGCGATGGGCGCTTCATCCTCGGCTATGGCGCGGGTGAACTGGAACGCCAGCGCCGCCGCATGGGCGCGCCCGAAGGCCCGCTAATTCCCGCGATGCGCGACGCCATCACCACCGTCCGTCGCCTGCTCAATGGTGAGCGCGTGAGCATCGACACGCCGGTGTTTCGCCTCGTCGATGTGGGTCTGGAATTCGTGCCGACCGCGCCGGTGCCGATCTACATCGCCACCGCCGGGCCGGCCGCGTTTGCGCTTTCCGGCGAGGTCGCGGATGGCGTGATCGTCGGCGATGTCGCCTGCCCCGTCGCGATGCGCGAGATTGTGCGCGTGGTGCGTGAGGCTGCGGCGAAGGCCGGCCGCGCTCCCGGTGCGGTGAAGGTTGTCGCCTGGGTCTCCACCATCGTCACCGATGACCCCGCGCCGCTGCGCGAGATGCTGCGCCTTCCGGTGATCGGCCGCGCCGCCTCCAACACCGCGGCCTGGACGCGCGGGCTGCTCGGCGTCGATGACGCAACGGTCGCGACGTTGAAGGCCGCGCTGTCCTCCGGCGCGCGCAGCATCGGGCAGGAGGTGGTGCCGGACAGCCTGATCGAGGCGATGACGCTGGTCGGCAGCGCCGATCACGTCGTCTCGCGCATCCGCGCTCTCGGTGAGGCCGGCGTGGACATGATCGGCTGCCGCATGCCGGTGGCGCTGGCCGGCCAGGTGGATTTCGAGGGCAACCTCACGCGGATTTCGGAATCCGTGATTCCCCAATTCCGCCAGGGCAAAGCCGCATGACCCTCCCGGGCCTGATCGAACGCGGCGAGGCCGCCACACCGCTCTGGCCGGTGACGCCGGCCACCCTCGCCGAATTCCGCGCAGCACGCCCCGCCATGGCGGCCGCACTCGACCTCTCGCGCTTCGAGGGCCGGGTCGGCCAGGTCGTTGTGCTGCCGGAAGGCATCGCGGTCGGAGTTGGGGCCGCGCCGGGGCGCTGGGACTGGGCGCAGATCGCTGCCGCGCTGCCGCTCGGCACCTATGCGCTCGCCACGGCCTTGCCGGCGGCGGAGGCGACCGCGGCCTCCATCGCCTGGTCGCTGGCAAGCTACCGCTTCACGCTGCGCCGGGCGGGGCCGCCGGAGGTCTCACGCCTCGTGATGCCGGATGGCGCCGATGCCGCCGCGGTGGCGCGCGTGGTGCAGGCCGTGGTCGCGGCGCGAAACCTCGTGAACATGCCCGCCAACCGGCTCGGCCCGGCTGAACTCGAAGCCCATGTCGCCGCAATGGCGGTGCGGCATGGCGCCGCGCTGCGCAGCATCGAGGGTGATGCGTTGCGGGAACAGAACTATCCGGCCATCCATGTCGTCGGTGCCTCGAGCCACCGCGCGCCGCGCCTGCTCGACCTGACATGGGGCGCGCCGGATGCGCCGAAGGTCACGCTGGTCGGCAAGGGCGTGTGCTTCGACACGGGCGGGCTCAACCTGAAATCCATGGCCGACATGCGCCAGATGAAGCGTGACATGGGCGGCGCCGCCGTGGCGATCGCGGTGGCCGAGATGGTGATGGAGGCCGGGTTGCCGGTGCGCCTGCGCCTTTTGGTCCCGGCGGTGGACAACGCCGTCGCCGAGGATTCGTTTCGCCCAGGCGACATTCTCGCCACGCGCAGCGGCCTGACGGTGGAGGTCGCGAACACCGATTGCGAGGGACGCCTGGTGCTGGCGGATGCGCTGTCGGAGGCCGATGCGGAATCGCCCGCGCTGCTCATCGATTTCGGCACGCTCACCGGTTCCGCGCGCGTGGCGCTGGGCGGCGAGATCTGTTGCATGTTCAGCAATGACGACGCCACGGCCGCCGACCTCCAGCGGCTTTCGCTGCGCGAGGATGATCCGATCTGGGCGCTGCCGCTGTGGCAGCCCTATCGCGCGCGCATCGAGAGCGGTGTGGCGGATCTGCTCAACATGGCCGATGGCGCTTATGCCGGCGCGATCACGGCGGCGGTGTTCCTGCAGGCCTTCGTGCGGCAATCGCCGGCCTGGGTGCATCTCGACCTCAGCGCCTGGAATGATCGCGCGCGGCCCGGGCGGCCGGTGGGCGGTGAGGCCACGGGCGCGCGCGCCGTCTTCGCGCTGATCGCGGAACGCTACAGGGTTTGACGCCGCGCCTCGACCCGGTCGAGGATCACGCGGCCGCCAAGCAGGATGTCGTCGCGCATCGCGGCACCCGCCGCGGCGGCGTCTCGCTCGCGCAGCGCATCGAGCAGCCGGTAATGATGTTCGATCATGCCGCGGCCGCCGGTTTCGTAGATCTCCGCAATCACCGGCCCCATCTGCAACCATAGCCGCCGCAGGATGCCTTGCAGCACCGGCATACCGGCGATGGCAGCGACCTTGAAGTGGAAGATCTGGTTCAACTCGGTGGCGCGCGTGAAGTCGCGCGCGGCGATCGCGGCCTCGTTGTGGCGCAGGATCTCCTCCACCGCCGCGATGTCCTCGGGGCTGGCGAGGCTCGCCGCCTTCTCACCGGCAAGGCCTTCAAGGTTGGCGCGGATGTCGCGAATCTCGATGTAGGTCGCCGCGTCGAGGATCGGCACACGGATGTCGCGCGGCGAACGCGGCACAAGCGCCTCATCCTGGATCAGCCGGAGGATGGCGTCGCGCACCGGGGTCACGCTGGTGTGCAATTGGTGCGCGATGTCGCGGATCTTGAGCCGGTCATCGGGCTTGAAGCGGCCCTTGATGAGCGAATCGCACAGCGTCGCATAGACGGCGTCGCCAAGATTCGCGTGGTCGATCGGGGCAAGATCGCCAACGCCGGCCGCGATGTCGGGCGGCGAGGGATCGGACAGGGGCATGCAGCCGCGGCGCCCGTTGCGGGTTGAAGGTCGATGTTTGATACATCCAGCATCATCGCCTGTCGAGGTGATCGAGCCGCGCGAGGAAGGCGGCCGCCACCCCGGCCGGGTTCGTGCGGCGAAAGGCAGCGAGATCCTCCGGACCATCGACATCCAGCGCGACGCCGGGCAATTCGAGGATTCGCGGCGTGATTCCAGCCTGCCGCGCGGCCTCCAGATGCGGCAGGAAGCTGTCATTGCCATAGCGCAGCGGCAGCACATCCGGCGGCGAGCAGATGACGAGGTTGGAGCCGCGCCGGTCATGCGCCGGTGCGATGGTGAAGGCGGGTGCGGCGCCATGCGCGGCCAGCGCGGCCTCGATCTCCTGTGGTTGCAGAAGTGGAATATCGCCCGGCACGGCGAGCATTCCTTCCGCACCCTGCGCGACCAGCCAGCGCGCCGCGGCCATCACCGCGGCGCTGTGCCCATCCTCCGCCCCCTCGGTCAGGATTCGCGCGCGCATGCGCGTGGCCAGCGCCTGCACTTCGGGATCGGCCGTGAGCACCAGCACACCGGCGAGGCCGCGCGCGGATGTCAGCGCGGTGAGCGAATCGGTTAGCATCGCCAGCGCGAAGCCGCGCCGCTGCGCCGGGTCGAGCGCCGGCGAGAGGCGCTGCTTGGCCCCCGCCAGCGCCTTGGCCGGCAGCACGCCCCAGATGCGGTTCATCGCGCGGCGCCCAGCGCATCGGCCAGCGCCAGCACCGCCTCGGCCAGGGCGCGCTTGCGTGCCAGGTCGGTCATGAGCGTCGGCGTGATGGCGGTGCGCATCGGCAGGCCCGGCGCCAGCGCGGCATCGGCCTCGTCCAGCACATAGCCATCGAGGAAGTCTTCGTAGTGCTGCGCGACGGTGGCGGCGGAAACCGTAAGGCCGAGCTCCGCCATCATCTTCGCCGTCGGCCCCTTCACCGCCTTGCCGCCGATGATGGGCGAGACGGCGACAACCGGCGCCGCCGAGGCGCGCAGCGCCTCCCGCAGGCATGGCACGGCCAGGATCGGCTCCACGCTGATGAAGGGGTTCGACGGGCAAATCACCACTGCCCGCAGCGCGGGGTCGCGCAGCGCCGCGAGCAGCGCGGGCTGTGGGCGTGCGCGCGTCGCACCCTCGAACACGATCCGCTGCACGACCGGCGCGGCGCGGCGCGCGACGAAGTAATCCTGGAAGTCCAGCCAGCCGGCATCGGTCAGCAACCGCGTTCGCACCGGGTCGTCGCTCATCGGCAGCAGGCGCGCCGGCACGCCGAGCCGCCGCGCGAAATCCTCCGTGATGGCCGAGAGTGTGTCGCCACCGCGCAGCCGGTGCGTGCGCTCGATATGCATGGCGAGGTCGCGGTCGCCGAGGCGGAACCATGTCTCGCCGCCGAGGCTCTCAAGCGCGGCCATGAAGTTCCAGCTCTCGTCGCGCCGCCCCCAGCCGAGCTCCTGGTTGTCGAGCCCCGCCAGCGTGTAGGCTAGCGTGTCGAGATCGGGCGAAACGGTGAGGCCGAGATGCTCGAAATCATCGCCTGTATTGCCGATCAGCAACAAATCCTCCGGCGCCACGATCTGCGCCAGGCCGAGGGCGAGGCGCGCGCCGCCGATGCCGCCCGACAGTGCGACCACGCGGCTCATCGGAACATGTCCTCGGACTCGGGGCGAAGCAGGTCGCGCGCCGGGCGCGCGGGCGCGGTGAGGGCGAGGCCGCGCAGCAGCACCGCCGGCCGCGCCTCATCCGCCTGGCCCATCAGCAGCGAGGCTGCTGCGGCGATCTCATCGGCATGGCCGATCTCCGTCACCTGCAAGGCGCGGCCGAACAGATCCGGTGCGCCACGTCGGTCGATCAGCGCCGGCAGCCCCGCGGCGCCAAGGGCCACGCCCACCGTGCCGCGCCGCCAGGCCCGGCCGAAGCTGTCATTGATCACCACCGCGAGCGTCACGCCGAGCAGCGATTGCAGCGCACTCCGCAACGATTTCGCCGCGGCGTCGGGGTCGGCAGGCAGCAGCAGCACATGCTCATGCCCCTCACCGTCGGGCGGCAGGTTCGAGCGGTCGATGCCGGCATTGGCCATGACGTAGCCGAGCCGGTGCTCCACGATCAGCACGCCGGGCCGGCAGCGCACCACGCGGCGTGATTCGCGCAGCACCACTTCGACGAAGCGCGGATCCTTCTGCGCCGTCGCCGCGAGCTCATGCGCCGTCGGGGAAGGCTCTACCACTGCCAGATCGACATAGCGGCCCTCGGCCTTCGAGACGATCTTCTGGGCCACGACGAGAACATCGCCCTCGCGCGGCGTTATGCCGGCGCGCGCGATGGCTTCGGCCAGCAGCGCGGGGAGGTCATCGCCCGGCTGCACCATGGGCAGGCCGGGCAGGGCGAGCAGTTCCAGCATCACCCAAAGCGCGCGCGGAGCCGCGGCATCACCTGCTCGGCGTAGAGCCGCATGAAGCGAAGCTGGTCCGGCCCCGGCGCGTGGAAGACGAGATGCGTGAAGCCGAGCGCGACATAGGCGCCGATGCGCTCCACATGCTCCTCCGCATCGGTCGAGACGATCCAGCGGCTAGCAGCCTTCTCCACCGGCAGCGCATCGGCGAGGCGCTCCATCTCCAGCGGGTCCTTGACGCTGGTCTTGGTCTCGGCCGGCAGGGCGAGGGCGGCCCAGTGGCGCGTGTCCTCCATCGCGCGTGCGCGATCCGTGTCGAAGGAGACCTTCACCTCGATCATACGCTCGATGGCGTTGCCGGCGCGGCCCGCCGCCTGCAAGCCGGCGGCGACGCTGGGCAACAGGGACTCCGTGTAGAGCTCGGGCGCCTTGCCGCTGGTGCAGATGAAGCCATCCGCCACCTCGCCCGCGAGTGTCGCCGCGGTGGGGCCGGAGGCGCCGATCCAGATCGGCACGGGCGGGTCCGGCCGGTCATAGATGGTAGCGTTTTCGGTTCGGTAGTAGCTGCCATCGAAGCTAACGCGCTCCTCCGTCCAGAGCCGGCGCATCAGCCCGATGGATTCGCGCAAACGGCCGAGGCGTTCCTTGAAGCCGGGCCATTTCATGCCGGTGGCGGGCACGTCGTTCAACGACTCGCCCGTTCCGACGCCGAGCACGATGCGATTCGGAAACAGCGCGCCGAGCGTCGCCACGGCCTGCGCGACGACCGAAGGGTGGTAGCGGAAGGTCGGCGTCACCACGCTCGTGCCGATGGTCACGCGCCGCGTGCTGGCGCCGAGTGCGCCGAGCCAGGCGAACGAATAGGGCGCGTGCCCATCGGTGTGCCGCCAGGGCTGGAAATGGTCGCTGACGAAGACGGAATCGAAGCCCGATTCCTCCGCCGCCACGCCGAGTTCCAGCAGCGCGCGGGGCGCGAATTGCTCGGCCGAAGCCTTGTATCCAAGCTTGAGCATCGGGTGTTTCCTTGCAGCGGCGCTGCGATGGTCAAAGGGCGTTCAGGCTGCGCGCGGCCTTGCGCAGCGGCGTCTGCACCGGGGGCGTAAGTTCGGCGGCGCGGAAGCTGGCAGAACGTTGTGAATCAGGCACGGTTCCGTAGAGCGTGTTGCGCTGCGCCGGCATGCGCCCGGCACGGCGGATCACCTGCTCCATCGCCACCGGCGGCAATTCCTGGCCGTGCTGCGTGCCCGCGGCACGCGAGATGCTCTCATTCATCAGCGTGCCACCCATGTCGTTGGCGCCGACACGCAACGCCTCCGCCGCACCTTGCGGGCCAAGCTTCACCCAGCTCACCTGAATGTTGGGAATCAGCGGATGCAGCACCAGCCGTGCGACGGCGTGCATCAGGAGAGTCTCGCGCCAGCTGGGTCCGCGTCGCGCGCGACCGGTGCGGTAGATCGGTGCCTCATGGTGCACGAAGGGAAGTGGGACGAATTCCGTGAAGCCGCCGGTGCGCGCCTGCAGGTCGCGCAGGTTCAGCAGATGCGTGGCCCAGGAATCGATGCCCTCCAGATGCCCAAACATGATGGTGGAGGTGGTGCGAAGCCCCTGGCGATGCGCGGCCTCCACCACATCGAGCCAGCCTTGCGTGCTGAGTTTGTCCGGGCAGATTTCGGCGCGCACGGCATCGTCGAGAATCTCGGCCGCCGTGCCGGGAAGGCTGCCGAGGCCGGCCTCGCGCAGCTCTTCGAGGAAGGCGCTGACGCTAAGGCCGAGCGTCTGCGCCCCATGCGCGACTTCGAGCGGCGAGAAGGCGTGCACATGCATCGCCGGCACCGCCTGCTTCACGGCGCGCAGCAGCGCGAGGTAGGTTTCGCCGGTGTAGTGCGGGTGGATGCCGCCCTGCATGCACACCTCGGTCGCGCCGCGATCCCAGGCCTCGGCCGCGCGCCGCGCTACCTCATCGAGTGAAAGATCATAGGGCGTGCCGCGCAGCGTGTCGCCGAGCTTGCCCTTGGAGAAGGCGCAGAAATGGCAGTGGTAGGCACAGAGATTGGTGTAGTTGATGTTGCGCGTGACGACGTAGCGGACCGTCTCGCCGCTTACCGTTGCGCGCAGCGCATCGGCCGCGGCGAAGACCATTTCGGCGGCACCGCCGCGCGCCATGAACAGCAGCGAAACCTGGCCTGGCTCCAGCCTCTCGCCCGCTGCGGCACGATCGAGCAGTTGGGTCAGCGTCGGGTCACGCGGGCCGCTGCGCAGCGTAGGGGGGGACACCGCCTCGCCGGGTGACCACGCATCGTCGCGCGCCAATCCCGTGCTGTCCGTGCCGTGCAGCACCGCCGCGCGCAGGCCCTTGTCGATCCATCGTGCCGGGTCACGCGCGTGTTCGGGGTAGACGGCGAGGCGTTCCACCAGTTCGAGACCCGCATGCGCGGTGGCATCGCGCAGCTTCTCAAGATGCGGCCAGGGCGCTTCGGGATTCACATGGTCGGCGGTGACAGGCGATATGCCGCCCCAATCATTGATCCCGGCTTCGAGCAGTCGCGGAAAGGCGGCGTAGCTGAGATTCGGCGGCACCTGGATGTTCATCGCACCGCCCAGCACCATCCGCGCGACGGCGGCGGTCCAGAGCAGATCCTCAAGCGGCGGCTCGGCGCATCCGGCCATGCGCGTGCCGGCCTTCGCGCGGAAATTCTGCACAATCACTTCCTGGATATGCCCGTGCCGGCGATCCAGATTCCGCAGCGCCAGCAGGGAACGAATCCGTTCCTCCCGCGTCTCGCCGATGCCGATCAGGATGCCGCTGGTGAAGGGAATGGCGAGCGCACCGGCCTCCTCCATCATGGCGAGGCGCAGCGCCGGGTCCTTGTCCGGTGAGCCGAAATGCGGGCCGCCACGCGCCATCAGGCGCGGCGAGACATTCTCCAGCATGATGCCCTGCGAGACGCTGACTGTGCGCAGCTCGGCCATCTCGTCGCGGGTCATCACGCCGCCATTCACGTGCGGCAGCAATCCGGTTTCGCGCCACACCAGCGCGCAGACATGCGCGAGATAGGCGACGGTGCTCTCGAATCCCAGCGCGGCGAGGGCTGCGCGCGCCGTGGCGTAGCGCGTTTCCGGCCGGTCGCCGAGGGTGAACAGTGCCTCCTTGCACCCGGCGTCGCGCCCAGCGCGCGCGATTGCCAGCACCTCCGCCGGCGAGAGATAGGGCGCGGCGACGGCCGCGGGCGAGGCTGCGAAAGTGCAATAGGCGCAGACGTCGCGGCACAGGCGCGTCAGCGGAATGAACACCTTGCGCGAATGGCCGATATGCGGGCCATGCGCCGCGAGGGCCAGGGCGCGCGCCTGGGCCATCAGCGCCTCAAGCGGTTGCGCCTCGAAGAGCGTGAGCAGCGCACTGGCCTCGGCCAGATCATCGGGAGTCTCGATGCCCGCAACCACGCTCAACCCTCCGCCACGCCGGGCGCGCCGAGGCGGTGAGAGATGGCCTGCCCGGTCTGGGCGACGGCGCCGATGATCGCCTCCAGCCGCTTCTTCGTCATGCCAGTGCTCGCCGCCGCTCCGCTGATCGCACCGACGACACGGCCGCGCGAATCATGCAGCGGCGCACCGACGGAGATGATGCCGAAAAGATTCTCGTCGCGCGACACCGCGTGGCCGTCGCGCCGCGCCTTGCGGATTTCCGTCATCAGCGCGGCGACGCCGATCTTCGTCGCCTGGGTCAGCCGCGGCAGGGGGGCGGCCTCCAGCAGGGCCCTCGCGGCCTCGTCGCTCTGCCCGGCGAGCAGCACCTTGCCGAGCGAGGTGGTGTGAAGGTGACCGCGCGTGCCGGGATTGACGCGGAAGAAGATCGGCTCCTCCGTCTGCACCGCGGCGAGGTAGAGCACGCCGGCATCGACCAAGGTGCCGAGATAGGCGTTCAGCCGATGCTGCTCCGAGAGGTTGCGCAGCAGCGGCAGGGCGGCGTCGTAGAGCCCGTTCGATTCCGTGTAGCGCTGGCCGACCTCGAAGGCCTTGGGGCCGATGCGGAAGCGCTGCGTCGTCAGGCTGCGTTCGAGGAAGCCGGCGGCCGCGAGGGTGCGGATCAGGCGATGCGCGATAGTGCGGTCAATGTCGAGCAGCCGCGCCACATCCGCCACGCCGAGCTCCGGGCGGTCCCGACCGAACAATTGCAGAATGCCAAGGCCGCGCGCCAGGGACTGGTTCTGCCCCTGTCCTACCGTGACCGATTCGGCGCCACGTTCGGGCAGGCGCAGCAGCGTGCCGCGGCCGCTCATGCATTCTCTCCGACGATGGTCGTGGTGGTGCTGCGTCGCGCTGCACCCTCCCAGAACACCAGGCGGCGGTGCAGCACCCGCACGATCGTGCTGCCGATGACGCCGATTAGTGCCAGGGTGAAGATGCTGGCGAACATCGTCGCGACATCGAAGTTCAGCGATGACGCCTGGATCAAATTGCCGAGGCCGCGCTGCGAAGCGACGAACTCGCCCACCACCGCGCCCAGCAGCGACAACACCAGCGCCACCTGGAGCCCGGCGAAAATTGGCCCGGCGGCGGAGGGCAGCTTCACGTTCATGAACAGATGCACGCGCGAGGCGGAGCAGGCGCGGTACAGGTCCACGAGGTCCGGATTCGCCGAGCGCAGACCGACGACCACGTTCACGAACATCGGGAAGAAGCAGATCAGCGCCACCAGCACGACTTTCGAGGCCATGCCGAAGCCGAGCCAGACGATGAGAAGCGGCGCCAGTGCGACCTTCGGCATGGATTGCAGCGCGATAATGTAGGGATAGACAAAGCGTTCCAGAGTGCGCGATTCCGCGACGAGACCGCCGGCTACCAGCGCGAAGCTGCACCCGATGGCAAAGCCGCCCAGCATCGCCTGGAGTGTCGCCCACAGATGCGGCCAGATCGTGCCGCCGACATAGGCCGCCTGCAAGGCGACCAGCACTGCGCCCGGGCGGGGCAGCAGATAGGCGGGAATCTCGAACCAGACCAGGCTCGCCTCCCAGAAGCCGATCAGCAGGACGAAGGTGATCAGCGGAAAGCCGTAGGTCTTCAGGCGTTCGGCCATGGCGGTTTCATCCGTTCCGGGTTGCGGCGTTCAAAGCCCGTGCGCATCGATGTTGAAATGGCTGCGCAGATGCGCGCAGAGCGCGCCGAAGCGCGGGTCCGCCAGCGTCTGCGCGCGGCGCGGACGGGGCAGGTCGATCGTCACCGTCTCCAGGAGTCGGCCCGGGCGCTCGGACAGGACGGCGACGCGGTCGGCGAGGAAGACAGCCTCAGGTATCGAGTGGGTGATGAACACGACCGACTTTCCCGTCTTCATCCAGATCGACTGCAATTCGGCTGTCATGTGCTCGCGCGTCATCGCATCGAGCGCGGCGAAGGGCTCATCCATCAGCAGCAGCGCGGGGTCGTGTACCAGGCCGCGAGCGACACCGACACGTTGCTGCATGCCGCCCGAGAGTTCGTTCGGATAGTGCTTCGCGAATTTCTCGAGCCCCGTCAGGCGCAGCAGGTCCATCGCCTTTTCGCGATAGCCCGCTGCCGGGCGGCCCAGCGCGCGGATCGGCACGAGCACATTGTCGAGCACCGTCTTCCACGGCAGCAGCGTCGGCTGCTGGAAGACGATCCCGACATCGGGCCGCGGTCCCGTGACGGGCTTACCGCCCAGCACGACCGAGCCCGAGGAGGGTTGCAGAAGACCCGAGACGATCTTCAACAGGGTCGATTTGCCGGAGCCGGAAGGCCCGAGCACCGCCACGAATTCCCCATCCGCCACCGACAGCGACAGCCGGTCGAGCGCCTTGAGATTGCCCTGCCGCGACGCATAGACGACGGAGAGATCTGTAATGGCGAGCCGAACCGGCCTGTCGCTCATCGCGCGGCCCTCGCCTGGGCAATGATCGATGCGTGATCGAAGCGGTTGAATTCCGGCACCAGAGCGTTGGTGAACAGCGTGGCGAGCGGCACATCCGTGTTCTGGATTTCGCCGCCGCTGCGAAGCGCCTCGATCAGCAGGGTCCAGTCGCTGTCGGCGAATGCGCCAAATTCGCGGGACTCGCCGGGGCGGAAGAACATAAGATTCTCCAGGCGCGGCGTGAGGATCGCCACCTCGCGCCGCAGATTTTCTTCCTCCGTCCCCGTGCTCGGCCGCAGCGCCGGATAGGCGCGCCAGTAGGAGCGGATGCAGGATTGGAGGTTGGCGTGGCAGGCGATGGTGGATTTGGTGATGGCGCGACCGAAGCGCGCGATCAGGTCGGGGTTGCTCGCCAGCAGCCGTTCCGTGACGGGGAAGCCGTGGCTCGACAGACCCTCGAACTGCGGCGGCAGCGCGAGGCGACGGATAGGAATGCCGTTAAGTTCGATCGCGACATGCATCGTATCCCACAGATTCAGCGCCTGGATCTGGTTGGTGCGCAGCGCCTCGAAGGCCGGTACGCCGGAACCCACGGCCTGCACGCGCACCTCACCCCATGGCACGCCGACATTGTTGAGGATCGCGCGCGTCATGAGAATATTGCCGGAGGTGTTGGAAATGACGCCGATGGTCCGCCCGCGCAGATCGGTGAGGCCGCGCACCGGCCCATTCTCCAGCACCGCGAATTCCCAGATCGAGCGGCGCATGAAATTGTAGGCGAAGCGCAGCGGGAAGTTGGGGCGGCCCGGCTGCCGCGCGATCACCAGCGGCTCGAGGCTCGCATAGGCGGTGTGGATCGTGCCGGCGAGGAGCTGAGGGATGATGACGCCCGATCCCGCGAGCACCTGAATCTCAAGGTCCAGATTCTCGGCCTCGAAATAGCCGAGCTCCCGCGCGAAGGTCAGCGGCGCGATGCCCGAATTGATGGCTGACGGCCAGGCGAAGATGAAGCGGTCGCGCGCCACGGCCGGCGCGGTGGCGGCGAAGACCGCGACGGCGAGGCCGAGCACGGCGCGAACAAGCCAGCGCCCAAGGCCTGTCTTGTAATCGGATCCGATGGCGGGCATGCTGTCGTCCTCTGTGTGCGGGGTCATACGCTGAAGCGATCCGAAAGCCGGCAGTAATTGCGCCCGGCGATGCGGCCAAGCGGTGCATAGGCGTCCGGGTCCACCTTGCCATCGCGCTGGATCAGCCCGGCCGCATGATGCACCAGCACCACCTCACCCACCACAAGCGTCGCGGTGCGGCGGCCGAAGGTGATGCGCTGGTGCAGCCGGCACTCGAACTGCACCTTGGCGGCGGCGAGCCGCGGCGTGCGGATGATGGTCGAGGCCGCGAGGGAGAGGCCGGCCATCTCCGGCTCGCTGATCTCGGGCGGAACATCCTCGGCGCAGAGCTGCACGGCGGCGGCCATGTCTTCCGGCACCGTGTTGATGACGAATTCTTTCTCGCGCAACGCGTTCACCAGCGTGTCCTTCGGCCCGGTGTCGCGCTCGCCCACCACGAAGCCGAGCAGGGGCGGGTCCACCGCGATGATGACGAATTGGCTGAAGGGCGCGGCGTTCACCACGCCGCCGAGGCCGAGCGTGGTGACGAAGGCGATCGGGCGCGGAATCACCGTGCCGGTGAGCATGCGATAGCGCTCCGCATGCGAAAGCGTTTCGGGGGCGAAGCTGTGGCTTGCGATCGGTTCGACGAAGGCCATGGCCATCACGATCCTCGCGCCGCGGCACTTTGCCAGGCGCGCAGAAGCGCGCGCTCGGTCAGGTTGACCAGGAGGTCGGCCTTGTAGCGATTGTCGGAGAGCGGCAGCGCGCCCTGCAACGTTGCCTCGGCCGCGGCGCGGAAGGTGGCCGCACTCGGCGTGGGGCCGGCTTCGGCCAAGATCGCCTCCGTTTGCGGCGCGCGCATCGGCAGCGGTGCGACGCCGCCCAGTGCGATGCGTGGTGCGTAACCGCGCGCCGCGCGGCGCAACTGCACCGCGACGGAGGCTTCGGCGAAATCGCCGCGCCAGCGCGCCTGCTTCTCATACAACTCCGCCACCGAATCGCTCTGCGGCACGAGGATCGCGAGCATCAATTCCGTCGGCGCCAGATGCGTCTCGCCGGACCAGCGGTAGAACTTGACCATCGGCAGGTGCCGCACACCGTGCGGGCCGGCGATTTCGATTCGTGCATCGAGCGCGGTGAGGATGGGCGCCGCATCCGCAACGCAGGGTGCTGCGCAGCGGCCCGCGCCCATGATCGCGTGGTGCCGGTTGTCGCCCGTGATCGCGTAGCAGGGGCAGGCGGCGCCGCCATTCATGTAGCAGGGCACGGCGCTGCGGAAAAACCAGCAGCGCTTTTGCTGGCACAGATCACCGGCGAGTGTCGCCATGTTACGGATCTGCTGTGTCGCGACCATCGCCAGCCCTTCGGCGAGTGCGGGATGCCGCGCGCGCACGAGCGGCGATGCGACGATCTCCGCAAGCGTCGTGGCGCTGCCGATCCGCAACCCATCGACCGTTGCGGTGATGCCGCTGAGCTCGCGGAGTGCGCCGATATCCACCAGCCGCGATGCGACATGCACACCCTGCCGCAGACCCGGCAAAAGATCCGTGCCGCCCGCGAGTATCTTTGCGTCGCCTCCTGCCAATGCGGCGAGTGCCTGCGCGACATCGGTCGGATAGTGACGCTCCGGTGTTGCGATGCGCTTCCGACGACCAAATGCCGCGCCCGTTTTCCGCAGCGCCGGAAACAGGATGCCGGGGTAGAGCGCGCGCACCGCCGCGACCTCGATATTGGCAGGGCGCTTCCAGCTTCGCAGCGCCGGGCGCGCTTCCAGGCGGCGCGCCGACAGCGCCTCCAGCACGCGTTCGGGCGTGATCGGCAGGCGTGTGAAACGCACGCCGGTCGCATGCGCCACGGCATTCGCCACCGCCGCCACGGTCGCGTTGATCGAGGGTTCGCCGGCGGCCTTCGCCCCAAGCGGCCCGAGCGCCTCATTCGTTTCGATGAAGGCAAGTTCGATGTCCGGCGTCTCGCGCAGGCGTGGCACGCGATAGGTGATGAAGGAGGCGTTGACCGGTTGCCCGCCCTCGAAGATCAGCTCCTCCTGTAACGCCATGCCGATGCCCTGCACGATGCCGCCCTGCATCTGGCCTTCGAGCGTGGTCGGATTGATCACCCGGCCGACATCCTGCACGGCGACGATGCGCAGCACGCGCACTTGGCCGGTGGCGGGGTCCACCTCCACCTCCGCCGCCTGCGCGCCGAAGGCGTAGCTCGCCGCATAATTGCCATGCCCTGTCTTGGGATCGAGCTTCGGCAAATCGATGGCGAAGCGGCCCTCGACGCGAAAGCTGCCCTGCGCATCGACAAGTTCGGCGAGTGAGAGTGTGCGCGCATTGTCGCGGCTCCAGCGCGCGATTCCGCCCTCGACGCTGATCTCCGCCGCCGGTACTTGCCACAGCAATGCGAGACGCGCGGCGACGTCGCGCTTGAGGTTGCGTGCGGCCGCCAGCGCCGCATTGCCGCTGACGAAGGTGACGCGCGAGGCGGCGCTGCCCAGGTCCACCGGGTTGCGCGCGGTATCCATGTGCAGCACGTCGATCTGCTCGAGACCGATGCCGAGCTCCTCGGCGACCAGCTGCGCGAGGATGGTGTTCTGGCCGGTGCCGGCATCGGCGGACATGGTGCCGACCAGGATGCGGCCGCCGGGCAGCGCATCCAGCGCGATGGTGGCGAAATTGCCCTCGGCATAGAGCACGCTGCCGCTCGGGTGGATCATCGCCGCGATGCCGACGCCGCGATGGGGCGCGGGCGAGGCCCGCTTCTCCGCCCAGCCGATGCGGCGCCCGGCTTCTTCGAGGCATTCGACCAGGCCGCAGCTGGTGATCTGCCAACCGAGCGGCGTGGTGTCGCCCGCCCGGTTCGCGATCTGGATTCGATAGGCCAGCGGATCAAGTCCGAGCTGTGCCGCGATGCGGTCGATCTGTGTCTCGATCGCCCAGGTAATCTGCGGCGCGCCCATGCCGCGATAGGACCCGCCCGCCATCCTGTTCGTGTAGGCGAGCGTGCCCTCGAAGCGCGCGGCGCCGACGCGGTAGTGCGAGCAGGTGCGCGCGCGCGTGGCCGAGACATAGACCGGCCCCATATGCGTGTAGGCGCCGTTGTCCACCACCGTCGCCACTTGGCGCGCGAGGATGTTGCCCGCCGCATCGACGGCGCTGCGCAGATGGATGGTCTTGCCGTGATCGGTCTTGCCGGCGAGAAATTCCTCGCGCCGGTCGAGCGCGATGCGCACCGGGCGGCCGGCGCGAATCGCGAGGGCGGCGGCGATGGCAACGGGCTCGGGCGACTGGGACTTGCCGCCGAAGCCGCCGCCGATGGCGACCGGCATCACGCGCACATCCTCCACCGCGAGGGCGAGCACATGCGCGACCTCCTTGCGCACGAAGAAGGGCGCCTGGGTGCCGGCCCAGATGGTCAGCGCGCCGGTCGCGGCGTCATGCTCCGCGACGACGGCGTTGGTTTCCATGCAGGCGGGCACAACCACGCCGTGTTCGAAATGATCCTCGAACACTGCATGCGCGTTGGCGAAAGCGGCATCGACCTCGCCGAAGCTCGCCATGCTGTGCTGCGCGACATTCGGCCGCAGGCCATCGCGCTGGTGCAGCACTGGTGCGCCCGGCTTCAGCGCGGCTTCCGTTGTCAGCACCGGCTTCAGCACCGCATAGCTCACGACAATGGCAGCGAGCGCGGCCTGAGCCTGCGCCAGGTTTTCGGCGGCGATGGCGGCAACTTCCTCGCCCACGAAGCGCACCAATTCGCGCGCCATGGGGAAGCGATCGGCATAGGCGGGGCCGGCATTGATGTAGCGCAGCCCCGGCAGATCCGCCCCGGTGAGCACTGCCACCACGCCCGGCATGGCGCGTGCCGCCGTGGTGTCGATCCCCAGGATCCGCGCATGCGCGTGCGGGCTGCGCAGGATGGCGCCGGCGAGCATGCCAGGGCGCTGCACATCATGCGCGTAGATGGCGCGGCCGCTGACCTTGTCGGGCCCTTCCAGCAACGGCACCCGGCGGCCCACGATGTTCAGCGGCACGGTCATGCGCGGATGCCGCGCGCAGCGGCCCGTACCGCCTCGAGGATCTTCATATAGCCGGTGCAGCGGCAGATGTTGCCCTGCAGCGCCTCGCCGATCTCATCGTCGCTTGGCGCGGGGTTGTGGCGCAGCAGGCCGATGGCCGACATCACCATGCCCGGCGTGCAGAAGCCGCATTGCAGCGCGCCGTGATCGAGAAAGGCGCGCTGCACCGGGTGGAGGTCGCCTTGCGTGCCGAGCCCCTCGATCGTCTCCACATGCAGCCCTGCCGCGCGCGTTGCCGGCAGCAGGCAGGCGCAGATGGCGCGGCCCTCGACCAGCACCGTGCAGGCGCCGCATTCGCCGACACCGCAGCCGAGCTTGCTGCCGCGCAAGCCAAGCGTGTCGCGCAGCAGCGTGAGCAGGCTCGCTTCCGGTGAGATGGAAACGCGATGCGCTGCACCGTTCACGGTGAGGGTGAAGGCCTGCGTCACGCGGCCGCCTCACGCGCCATGGCGATCTTCTCCGCCGTGATCGGCAGGTTCGTCATGCGCAGCCCGGTCGCGGCGGCGATGGCGTTGGCGAGCGCGGCGGGCGGTTCGATGCAGGGCGGCTCGCCCACCCCCTTCGCGCCGCGCGGGCCGAGCGTGGCGGGATGCGTGACCAGGATCGTCTCGACGTTCGGCACGTCGCGGATCGTCGGCATCTTGTAGTCTGTGAGGTTGGCGTTCGCGACGATGCCGTCGCGATACACGATCTCTTCGCTCAGCGCCTGGCCGATGCCCTGCGCGACGCCGCCCTCGATCTGTCCCTCGATCCAGGTCGGATTCACCGCGAAGCCGACATCCTGCGCCACCACATAGCGTTCGATCGTGACCTCGCCGGTCGCGGGATCGACGCTGACCTCGCTGGCGTGCGCGTGAAAGCTCGGCGCGTTCCAGGCGGGCGATTGATGGTTCTCGGTGCGCGACGCATCATGGGGCATGGCCGGTGCGATGTAGGTGCCGTGGCCGATCAGCCCGCCGCCGGAAAGCTGCGCCTGGCGCGCGAGCTGCGCGATGGCGATGCTGCGGTTGCCGGCCCAGACGGCGCCCTCGCGCAGCGCCATCGCCTCGACCGGCGCCTCAAGATGTTTTGTCGCAAGAACGAAAAGCTGACCGCGCAGATCGGCCGCGGCGGCGAGTGCCGCATTGCCGACGCAGAACAGCGTGCGGCTGCCTTGCGAACCGAGATCATAGGGCGCGCCATGGGTGTCGCCGCCGCCGATGCTCACCTCCTCCAGCCGCAGGCCGAGTGCCTCCGCCAGCAGCTGCGCCACGCCGGTCAACGCGCCGGTGCCGATCTCCACGGCGCCGCTGATGAGCAGGACGGTGCCATCCGGGTTGAGCTTCGCATAGACGCCGGAGGAACCGCCGGTGGTCATCCACCAGCCGATGGCGAGGCCCTTTCCGCGATGCGGGCCCGGCTTGCGATCCTGCCAGCCGATGGCCTCCGCCGCGCGGCGAAGACATTCCTCCAGCCCGACGCCACGCAGCCGTGAACCACTCGCGCCGAGATCATCCTCCCGCACGATATTGCGCAGGCGCAGTTCCAGCGGATCGATGCCCATCGCATCGGCTATGATGTCCATCTGCGATTCCACCGCGAAATTGCCCATCGGCCCCGCCGGCGCGCGGAAGGAACCGGCCGTCGCCTTGTTGGTGTAGGCCGCAACACCTTCGAGCAGCAGGTTCGGCGTCAAATAGGGTCCGGCGAGCATCATCGTGGCACTGGAGGCGACCAGCGGGCCGGATGTGGCGGCCGCACCGGTATCGACCAGGATGCGCCCCTGCTTCGCCAGCAGCCGGCCCTGCGAATCCACGCCGGTGCGCAGCGTCACCACGCTGCCCTGGCGCGGATAGGCCGCGGTGAGTTCCTCCTCCGTCGAGCACACCACCTTCACCGGGCGACGCGCGGCGCGGGCGAGCAGCAGCGCGAAGGGTTCCATCCCCAGGCGGAGCTTGCCGCCGAAGCCGCCGCCGACCGTCAAGGTCAGCACGTGCAGACGCGAGGGCGGCATCTGCAGCAGCAGCGCGAGATCGGCCTGTGTGTCGAAGGGAAGTTGCGTGCTGGTCCAAATCGTCGCCTGCACCGTCCCTTCCCAGCGCGCGATGGCGACGCGCGGTTCGGTGTAGCCGGGATGCACGTAGCCGGTGGTAAAGCGGTGTTCGAAGATGCGGTGCGCGGCGGCGAAGCCGGCCTCGACATCGCCGACGCGCAGCCTGGCGCGCGCCGTGCGGTTGCCCTCCCGCAGCAGGATGGGGATGGCCTCGTAGCCCGCCCATTCCGGGTGCACGAGCGGCGCATCCTCAAGCAGCGCGTCTTCCACATCGTAGACGCCAGGTAGGGTTTCATAGTCCACGCGGATGGCAGCGAGGGCGGCGCGCGCTTCCGCGAGCGTCGTGGCCGCGACGGCGGCGACAGGCTGGCCGGCGAAGCGCACGCGGTCCGTCGCGAAGACCGCATTGTCGCGCACCGCCTGGCCGATCCGCACCGCGGGGATGTCGGCGGCGCAGAGCACGGCGCGCACGCCCGGCATGCCGCGCGCGGGCGCGGTGTCGATGGCACGGATCAGCGCATGCGGGTGTGGGCTGCGCAGCACCGCCCCGTGCAGCATGCCTGGCAGCGCGAAATCCATAACGTAGAGCGCCTCGCCCGTCACCTTGCCGACGCCGTCCAGCCTTGCGGCGCGGTCACCCGTCATCGCGAGCCTCCTGCCGCATCCTGGCCGCCGCGACCTGCACCGCGGTGACGATCTTCTGGTAGCCCGTGCAGCGGCAGAGCGTGCCGGCCAGGCCTTCGCGGATCTCGGCCTCGCTCGGGTCGGCGTTGTCGCGCAGCAGGCCGGCGGCGGTCATGATCATGCCGGGGATGCAATAGCCGCACTGCACCGCGCCCTCGCTGAGGAAGGCGGCTTGCAGCGGGTGCAGCGCGCCGCCTGGCGCTAGTCCCTCGATGGTGGTGATCGTACGCCCCTCGCATTGCGCGGCGAGCAGGATGCAGGCGTTCACCGCGCGGCCATCGAGCAGAACGGTGCAGACGCCGCACTCGGCTTCGAGGCAATTCTCCTTCGTGCCGGTCAGGCCGAGCGGGCCGCGCAGCAATTCGAGCAGCGTGGCGTCGTCGGCGCCGCGCGCCTGCTGCACCAGGCCGTTGATGTGCAGGGTGAAGTCGCGCGCCTTCATGTTCTGGGCTCGATCCGGTCGAGGCAGAGACGCAGCACGCGCGGCACCAGCGCGCGCACCAGCAGCCGGCGATAAGCGGCGGAGGCGCGTACATCGTCGATCGGTCGGCAGGCTTCGGCGGCGAGGTCACCCGCGCGTTGCAAGGCGGCATCATCCGCGTGCCGGCCTTGAAGAAACTGTTCGGCGGCACTCACGCGCAGCGGCACGGGAGCCACGGCGCCGAGCGCGATCCGCACCCGCGCACAACGCCCCGATGCATCGCGCGTGACCAGCGCCGCGACGCTGGCTATCGAGATCTCCATTGCCTTGCGACGGCCCGCCTTGAGGAAGGCGGTGGCGCTGCCGGGCGCGAGATCGATGAAGCGCAGCGCGGTGATGATCTCGCCCGGCGCGCGCCGCGTGTGCCCGGGCGCGAGCACGAAGCCATCGAGCGGCTCCACGCGCGTGCCTGACACGCCGGCGAGCATCACTTCGGTCTCCAGCGTCAGCAACGGCGGTAAAAGGTCCGCGGCGGGGGAAGCGTTGGCGAGGTTGCCGCCCAGCGTGGCGAGGTTGCGGACCTGGTGCCCGCCGACCTGCTGCGCGGCCTCGACGATGCTGCGCAGCGCGCCCTGGAATGCCGGGTGCGCCTCTAACGCGCGGTGCGTTGTCAGCGCGCCGATGGTGGTCACGCCGCCCTGCAGCGTCACGCCCTGCAAGGCTTCGATGCGCGTGATGTCCACCAGATGCGGCGGCGCAACCCGGCCACGGCGCATCTGCACGACGAGGTCGGTGCCGCCGGCGAGGAATCGCGTGCCCTCGCCGTGTTGTGCCGCGAGGTGCAGGGCCTCGGCGAGCGTTTCCGCGCTGCTGATCATGCGGGCGTGGAGGCCGGCCAGACCTCCTCCCCGAAGCGGCGGATCACGTTATCGGTCGTGTCGCCCTCGGTCGCGAAGGGCGCGATGATGACGCTGCCGATGCCCAGGCGCCGAAGTGTTGCGATATGCGCCGTCACCTCCTCGATCGTTCCGCCCACTGCTAGCGCATCGACGATGCGGTCGGTCATGTGCGGCAGCAGCGGCGCATAGGGCGCGACGCCGGCGCTGTAGGGCACGTCGGCAACCTGCGCGAGCGCGTCCTCGGGCAAGGCGATGCCGGATTCCGCATGGGTGGCGAAGGGCAGGCGCTTGCTGGCCAGCGTGCGAGCGGCGCGCGGGCGCAACGCATCGCGCGCCGAGCGAGGATCGGCGGCGATGCAGACATTCAGTCGTGCGACACAGGTTACGGCATCTGCCGCGCGTCCGGCGGCGGTGGCGGCGGCGCGGATCGTGGCGACGAAGGCGGCGGCCTCGCTCGGCAGGGCGCAGGCCTCCATGATCGCGATGTCGGCGATGCGCGCCGCCAGGGCCTGGCCCTGCGGCCCGTTGCTCGCGATCGCCACCGGCACCTGGGCGCGCAGCGGCGCGAAGTTCAGCTTGCCACCGCTGAAGCGCACGGTCTGGCCGGCATAATCCACGACCTCGCCGGTCAGCAGCCGGCGCACGAGCTCGATCGCCTCCCGCATCGCGAGGATCGGGCGCGTGCGTTCCACGCCCATCTCGGCGAAGCCGGAGATGCCGGTGCCGATGCCCAGCAGCGCGCGCCCGCCCGATAATTCATCGAGCGTGGCGATGGCCATGGCAGTGAGGGCGGGATGGCGCGAATACGGATCGGTCACGCAAGTGCCGAGCTGCACGCGGCGCGTGTTCATCGCGAACAGCGTCAGCAGCGAGTAGACCTCGCGGTAGAAGCGCTCATCCGCGAGCCAGACATGGCTGAAGCCCGCGGCCTCGGCGCCCTGCGCGAGTTCGACTAGGCGCGAGGGCGCCGAATGGCCGGCCATGAGCAGGCCGGGGCCGGTGAGCGGGGCGATGTCGTTCATGCAACCACCTGCTCGATCGCGCGATACGCGATGTCGTGGCCGTAATGCGCGGGGCCGAGCAGACGTAGCGCGGAATCCTCGCGGCTGGCAGCATCGGCCGCCGCACCGATTACCGCCACGCGCACCCCGCCCGGCAATTGCGTGTTGGTCCAGGCCTCGCCGGTTTCAGGATGCAGCAGCATCAGCAGATCGGGCGAGGTGATCCAGGGCACGCCGTTGCGGCGCGCGATGTGGTTCTCGTTCTTGAACCAGAGCTCTAGCGTGTCGCCCGCATCCTCGCCTTCGCCGGCGATGATGGTGGTGCCGAACATGAAGCCCTCGCGGCTCTCCCACACCTTGCTGGTGACCGTGCCGCGGAACAGCACCCAGCCGCCGAGTGCCGCCGCCGCTGCCTCGCCCGCGCAAAAGCCCTTCTGCACGGCGGCATCGATGGCGCGGCCGAGTTGCAGGGCGCGCGTCATTCCGCCCGGGACGATGGCGCGCTTCATCTCCGCCCCCGTCATCAGGAAGGCGGCGCGCGCGCATTGCGCGCGCATGTCGGGCAGCTTGGTGGCGAGGCTGAGCAGCTTGCCGATGCGTTCCAGCAAGGCGGGCGATTCCACCTCCCGCACCACGATCACGCTGCCCCAGGGATCGGCGAAGACTGCGGGCAGCATGGGCATGCCGAGGCGCGCGACGCTGCTCTGGCTCATCTCCGGGATGGCGCGGCCGCAGCAATCGCCATCGATCACGTCGAGTCCCAGCGCGGCGGCGGCGGCGATCGGCGTGGGCGTGTTGCCCGCGCCGAGTTCGATGGGGAAAACGGCGGAGACGCGGCGCCCGGTCGCTTCCTCCAGCGCCCGCAGCGCGCGCACCATCGGCTGGTCCGAGTGCGGCGTGGCGGGATAGCCGAGCGCGAGGCGCTCCTCCACCGAGAGCGGCGGCACGGGCGCGATGGAGCCGACGCCGGAGAGCGCGCAGACATGCGCGTCATCCGCGATGTCCTCCACCGCGCGCCAGGTCACGCGCTGTCCGTGCGTGACCAGGGGTTGCAGCGCCGCAAACCCCGCTTCCGGCCGGCCGCCGCCGCCAGTGCCGAGCAGCGTCAGCCCGCGAATGAAATCCGCGATGTCGGCGTTGTTGGCGAGGCCGGATGCGGATCCGCTCATTCGATCAGCGTCGTGGCGAAGGTGATGTTACGGCTGCGTTCGATGAATTCGCCATACATCTGGCGGCGCAGCTCGATGCCGCTTTCGCTGGCGGCGTCGAGGCGCGATTGCTCAAAGCTGCGGACCTCGATTCGTTCGATATAGTTCCAGCCGGTATTCTCAGCACCTTCGAGCGGGTGGAGGATGCGGTGCACATCGTAGCGGATCATGTTCTGGCGGCCGCGGGCGATGCGGTAGTCGTATTCGCGCACCCAGCGTTCATAGGCGGCGGGATCGACGCCGGGCTTGAGGGTGGTGATCAGGTAGCGGACGGGCATTTTGTTCTCCGGCGGGCGATGCTGGAAGCAGATGTGCAAATAACGCAACACATGTGCGATATATGACATTCGATCTTTCCCGAAGCCCCCTGTCAAGCGTAATGTGTGGCCTTGTCTTCGGCAGAACCGCATGACCGCCGCGCCACGTCCCACCGTCATCGTCGTCGGCGCCGGCATCATCGGCACGCTGATCGCCTTCCGGCTTCAGGCGCGGGAGGGATTGGCCGTCACCCTGCTCGACCGCGATGCGCCAGAGACGGCTCGCGGCGCGAGTGCGGGCCACGCGTCGATCCTCAACCCTGATGCCATCCTGCCCTTCGCCCTGCCCGGCTTCTGGCGGAAGCTGCCCGGCCTGCTTGCCGACCCCGACGGCCCGTTGGCGCTGCGGGCCGGCTATCTGCCGATGGCCCTGCCTTGGCTCCTGCGGCGCGTCCTCGCTTCCCGTACCGGGCGCGTGCGTGGGATCGCTGCGGCGCTGCGGGCGCTGCACGCGCCGGTTCTTGATCTCTATGGCGAATTGCTGCGGGAGGTCGGCGCGACCTCGTTGCTGGTCGGCAACGGCGTTCTGCATGTGTGGGAGGCCGAGGCGCCGCCGCCCTCGCATCCAATGGCCCTCGCCCTGTCGCGCGAAGGCGGCGTGGTGTCGCAGGTGTTCGCCGGCGATGGTCTGCATGCGCTGGAGCCCGCGCTCGGCCCGCGCTTCCGCAGTGGCCGGCTGTTTCCGCGAAGCGCGCATTGCCTGGATCCAGCCGGCCTGCTGGCCGCGCTGCGCCAGGCCTTCCGCAATGCTGGCGGAGCGTTGCGCCAGGACCGCGCCGTGGCACTGGCCGAGGACTCCGCTGGCGTGCGCGTCATCTGCGAATCCGCCGGCGTGCGGCATGCGGCGCGGGTGGTCATCGCCGCGGGCGCCTGGTCGGGGGAATTGCTGGCGACAGTCGGTGTGCATGTCCCGCTGCAGGCGGAGCGGGGTTATCATGTTGATGTCGCCGCGACCGGCGTGTCGCTCGGCCGGCCCGTGCTGCATGCCCGCGCGGGGGTGGTGGCCACGCCGCTCGCGGGCAGGCTGCGCCTGGCGGGCCTGGTGGAGATCGACCACCGCGACGCGCTGCCCGACCTGCGCAAGCCCGAGGTGCTGCTGCGCCATGGCCGGGCGCTGCTGCCCGGCCTCCAGGTGCATGAGCGCCAGGATTGGCTCGGCGCCCGTCCCTCGACGCCCGACAGCCTGCCGGTCATCGGGCCGCTGCCGGGCAGGCCGCGGATCATGCTGGCCTTCGGGCACGGCAATGCGGGGGTGATCGGCGCGCCGATGACGGCGATGCTGGTGGCCGACATGATGGCCGCACGCCCCACCATGATCGATCCGGCGCCCTATGCCATGCAGCGTTTCACGCGCCTTAGCTGAGAGGACCGACGCGCTGCGCGTTCAGCCCTTCGAGCGCCGCGCGAGCGCGAGCAGCCGCGGCGCCGCCGCGCGCTGTGCCGCGCGTTCGATGGCGCGGTAATCCGCCACCAAATTCCGCCCGGCATCGGTCAGCGTCGCACCCCCGCCGCGATAGCCGCCGGTGCTGGCCTCGACGACCGCGACGCCGAGCAGCCGGTTCGTCGCATCCACCAAATCCCAGGCGCGCTTGTAGCTGATGCCCAGCGCGCGCTCGGCGGCGGAGATGGAGCCCTCGCTGTCGATCGCTTCTCAGAGGGGACGAAGGGCGCGCTGGCGGGCGGCTTCAAAGGCGGTGATGGCGGCGGGCCAATCCAGCGTGGCGCCGTCCCCGAGGATCTGCACCGGCGCGAGGGCCACGCGGCGCCGCGACCAGTAGTTCCCGTCCAGCGTGGCGAGCCAGCCGGCCGGCCCGTGCGCGGCGAGCGCCGCGGCGGCAGCTTCGACCTCGGCCTCGCTGGGTGGCGCGGCGCGCCCCATCGTCACATGCTGGCCGGCATGGGCCAGGATGATCCAGCGGCGCTCCGCGACATTTGGTTGGTTACCCATTGTAAGCTCCGCCTGGCCGGGCGGGATGCCCTGCGCGTGACAGACGATTCGCGCTGTGCCGGGGCGCAGCCAACTCAGTAATCAGCCGTGAACAACGTGGAAGCCCGCGGGATTTCTGGGTTTCGCGGCCTGCACAAGTATCCGCGCTTGCAAGGTCGCGGTCCGAAGCGGGCGAAAACCTTGCAGAACCACGCGCCTGTTGAAGGCGGTCGAGTGGCGTGATTCCCTCTCCGCATCTCCGCGCTGGAGCCCGCCGATGCCGCCGCTGTCGCCGCCGTCCGAGCAGCCCGAACTCTTCCGCTCGGCCCTGGTGAACCTCGTCGATCGCCGTCATCCCCTGGTGAGCCTCGCCGGCCTGATCGACTGGCAGCGCTTCGCCGAAGCCTTCGGTCCGCTCTATCGCGAGGGCGTCGGCCGGCCCGGGCTGCCGACCCGCCTCATGGTCGGCCTGCACCTGATCAAGCACATGGACGGTCTCTCCGACGACGCCGTCTGCGCCCGCTTCCTCGACAGCCCCTATGTCCAGATCTTCTGCGGCAAAAGCCACTTCCAGCACGCCCTGCCGCTCGATCGCTCCTCGATGACCCGCTGGCGCAAGCGCATCGGCCCCGAGCGGCTCGAACTGCTGCTCGCCGAGACGCTCGCCACCGCAGAGCGCACCGGCGCCGCCGAGCCGAAGCACTTCGAACGCGTCACCATCGACACCACCGTCCAGCCGAAGGCCGTCACCCACCCGACCGACAGCAAGCTCCTCCATCGCGGCGTCGAGATCCTCGGCCGCCTCGCGCGCCGGCATGGCATCGTGCTGCGCCAGTCCTACACCCGCGTCGCCACCCGTGCCCGTCGCGAGGTCGCCAGGCTGATCCATCGCGGCCGCCACCGCGAGGCCGAGCGCGTGCTCCGCCGCCTGCGCACCTGGCTCGGAAGGCTGGCGCGCGACATCGCCCGCAAGATCGTCACCGCCGCCGAGACGGTGCGCGCCGCCTTCGCCACGCCGCTCGACCGCATCGCCCGCCTGCTGCGCCAGCGCCGCGACGACCGCGGCCGCGAGAAGATCTACGCGCTGCACGCACCGGAGGTGGAGTGCATCGGCAAGGGCAAGGCCCGCACGCGCTTCGAATTCGGCGTGAAGGTCTCGCTCGCCACCACCAACCGCCCGGCGCCGGGCGGGCAGTTCGTGCTCGGCGCCCGTACGCTGCCGTGCAATCCCTTCGACGGCCACACGCTGGCCGCGCAGATCGCCCAGACCGAGCACATCACCGGCGTGCCCGTCGAGCGTGCCTTTGTCGATCGCGGCTATCGCGGCCACGACGCCGACAAGGCGCGCGTCTTCGTCTCCGGCCACAAGCGCGGCGTCACGCCGACCATCCGCCGCGAGATCAGACGGCGGGCCGGCATCGAGCCGGTGATCGGCCATCTGAAGAGCGACGGCCATCTCGGACGCAACTTCCTCGCCGGCGCCACCGGCGACGCCATCAACCTCGTGCTCGCCGCCGCCGGCCACAACCTCCGCCTCCTCCGCGCCTGGCTGATCCGGCTTCTTGCGTTCCTCCTCAGCCTGCTCGCGATCAGTGCACCCGCGGCTCCGCCTCCCTCAGCGCAACTCGCCGCCCGCTGACATCGCGTTCTTCACGGGCGACTCAGTAGAGCGCCGGAAATCTGGATGATCCCCGGCGCTGCTGATCATGTGGAACGTCGTGGCTGAGATGCTTCACTCAGCCAGGGCGTAGATCGTAAAGGAGCCCTTCGCGGCGGTCTTGTTCGGGCCGACCTGGCGGATCCGCTCCAGCACCTCGACCGCGTGGCTCTTCTTCCTGAGGGCTGCCAGAAAGCCGCGGACCGTGTTGCTGTTCCAACCTGTGGCTTCGGCGATCTGGGCGACCGTCGCACCCTCGGCCCGGCGCAGCATGGCCATCACCCGCTCCTGCTTAGTGCCCTCGCGCGGCTTCCGCGGCACACTGGCGTCCCGCGGCGTGCGGGCCGGCTTGCCGGCGAGCAGGATGCGCAGCGCTTCCATCGGCGCGTCCAGGGCGCCGATCAAGTCGCCATCATGCGTCCCAAAGCGAGCGGCCTGATCATCCCAGGCGGCGAGCACGGCCGCGGCGGCATCGCGCAGGCTGGCGCGCGGCGTGGCGGCGGGCGCTGCGAGGGCCTGGTCGAGCATGGCGATCTCCTCCGTCAGGGGCGCGGCCTGGGCGGCTTCGGCGACCGTGGCGTCCTGTGCGGCGGGCTGCACGTGCGGCGCCACCGTGGGCGCCGTGTCGGGCACGCTGGCCTCGATGCCCGAGCAGTCGGGCTCGCCGGCCACCGCGTCGCCCTCGTTCGGGTCGACGCCGATGGCGCGCAGCCCCTCGTCGGTGATGCGCGCCACGATCGAGGTCCCGTCCTCATCCTGCCGCCAGCCGGCCAAGCAACGCCGCTTGATCCATCAGCAACACGCCGCCTAACCGCACAACCCGATGGGCCAGACCCTCCGTTAGTCAGCCGCCGACACCGTCTCAAAGCATTCGACGACGGACAGGTCGAGGCGGTCGTCCGGACCTTCAAGCGCGACTATGTCCTCGTCGGCTACTGCGCCAATGCCCAGACCGTGCTGTGTTCGCTAACTGCCTGGTTCACCCATCGGACCGAGGTTCACCGGCACCGCGCCCCGGGATACAGGTCCCGAAGGCAGTTCATCCGTGCCATCCGGGCAACCTAACCTGCCCGATCTTTCGGGGGCAACAACAGCCCCAGCGAGTGACCCAGGCCGGGCCTTGGTAGGTCACGACCAATCAGACCAAGCACCACGGGGGCGGAGGGCTTGAGCGCTGTCAGCTCCTCTTGGCTTGCGATGAATCGTGTCTGCACGAAGCGGGGTGCAGGCGCGTCGGACAGATCCTGGACACGCCGTCCGACTGGCCTGTAGCTCCGGATTCGCAAGACTGAGTTCATGCAGCCGTTAGTCCGAAACCGCGAACGCTACTACGTAAGCGCAGCGACGAGGCCCCTGTGAAGTTGCCCCGCTTCCGTGGACGGTTTGTGGGTAGTGGTCACTCCTTCATGAGCATTTTCCTCGCTTCGAATTCGATGGGCGACAGGTAGCCCAGGGCGGA